>Ga0209450_10000015_pt1 | contig 148007 bp, 119 predicted proteins | sample FrelakmetLWP11LW_FD_187149 | JGI IMG/M metagenome (GOLD analysis project Ga0209450, IMG submission 187149) | Freshwater lake sediment microbial communities from the University of Notre Dame, USA, for methane emissions studies - LWP11 LW (SPAdes)... | ecosystem: Environmental > Aquatic >... | reverse complement strand
GCCCCCGTTGCTGGTGGTTCTGGCGCGGCCCGGGCGCTTCGAGCCTCGCACGGTTAAACGTCGCCCCAAGCCTTACGACTGGCTCTCGCGATCGCGTCAGGATTTTCGCAACTCACTGCGGCGACGGAAGAAATGAACTATTTTAGTGCCATTAGGGCCGGGTGTCGTTGTCGGCAAGTCAGAGCTGTCGCCGTGACCGGATACGAGTGCGCGCCAAGTCCACAAAGCGAAGTGTGCGATCGGACAGGACAAGCTACTGTCGTTCGCACACGGCCGTTAATTCCAAGATTGCCGCGGCGTTGGCGCGGGGGCCGCCGGCGCGCGGCAGGTCCTGCCCGCAGAATTCGCGCAGGCGCGACAGCGGAATGGCCGGGATTTGCCCGGCTTCGCTCTCGCGCTGCGGGATGGCCATGCCCACGACCTGTCCCTGGGCGTCCAGCAGCGGCGATCCGGGCAGGCGAGGGTTTCGCGAAAGGGAAATGGTCCACTCGGCACCGCGCGGCTGGCCGGCCCGTCCTTTGAGTACCTCGGGCACGATATCGAAGATGGACACCGCGACAAACGCCGCGCAGCGGAGTTCACCGCCGGCGAACTCGCCGGCCAGCGGCAGGCTGGCCATCGCCCTGGGGCAACGCAGCAGGGCCAGGTCGGCTTCCTTGCGCAGCACCGTAACTTCAAAGGTCTTGCCGTTTTCCGAGTCAGCAGTGATGCGCACGGCGCCGTCCAGCGGGGCCGCCGCGGTCAGTAACAGGTCCGGGCCTACGGGAAAAGCGACGGCCTGGCGGGTGAACACGACCTTTTCGGGAATGGCCACGCGGACCACGGGCGTCACGGGCGCTACGGGCGGCGGCGCTGGCGGCTGGCCGGCGCCGGGCATTGTCGGGGCGGCTGGCGCCACCGCCACCGGGGGCGGTGGAGGCGGCGGCGCCACCACGCGAGGTTGCTGGTGGATGCGCGTCTGGCGCTCGGGCTGACGAACGGCGGCCATCGGCAAGGGTGCCGAGTCCGGCAAAACCGGTTCCATCCTTGTCAGCCACGGTTCCCGGGGAATTGCCTGGTAGGCGCGCTCGACGGTGGCCTGCTGCGCGGCGACACGCTGTTCCTGTCGCTGGACGTTCGTGCGGGCGAATTCGACATTCCCGCGACCGGTCAGCAGCATACGGCTCCGCTCACGGGTCAGGTATTCCTGGGCTTGCTTCAGGTCCAGACGCGCCCTTTGAAGCTCTTCCAGTGTCAACTGGTGCCGCTCCTTGGCCAGCCGCTGCTGGCGCTCCAGGTCGCGCAGCTCTGCCGGCGTCACCCAGCGAATGCCCCAGCGGCGCTCGTTGGGGCGGGTTTGCTCCAGTCGGGTTTTGCCCTGCTCGTAAAGGCCCCAGCTCTCGCGGATCAGGCGCTGGGCCAAGTCGGGAACACCCGGTGCGTCCGGCTGAGGAGCGCTACCCAAAGCGGTGCCCAGGATGTTGAGCGTGGGCTCATCGAGTTCCTCAAGACGGGTGATGAAATAGTCGCGCAGCGTACGTACCGCCTGCAGGACGGTCACCTTGCGGACAATATCGGACACCGCCCGGTTGATCAGGACGGTGCGCTGGGTGGGCATCAGTTCGGCGGCTCTTTCAACAGACGGCCGCGCCTTGTCGAATTTGCCTTGCTGCATGTAGGCCACGGCCAGGGCATGGTGCATCTGTCCTTCGGTGTCGAGGGCCAAGGTGGCGTCGTGGAGCCTGATGCGCGTCAAAAGGGTGCGGGCATCCAGCAGAAGCTCAATGGCGCTGGCCGCCTCTCCGGCCCAGAGGGCGTCGGAGGCTTGTTGCACCAGCCGCTGCAGCAACTTGGATTCCGCGGCCACGGCTTCCCTGGTCGAGGGCCGGGTGCTGGGGCGCAGACGAGTCCAAGGTTCCGCGCTGGGCTGGGTTTGGGGGGCGGGCGGCTGCTCGATGTTGGCCGGTACAGGTACTGTCGGGCGCTCAGCAGGCTCAGGCTCGGGCGCCGAAGAAGGAATTGCCACGGGCTCCGGTGCGGGAGGCCGAGCTGGTGTGTGCGCGTTCGGGTTGGCGGGGCGTTGTTGCCGCCGGTCATCACCCGGCACCGTTCCGCGCTGCCCGTTGGCGCTTCCCTTCAGACGTTCCACTACGCGCTGGCGGGCTTTGGCGACCAGGTCCAGGTTGTTGCGCAGGCTGGCGTCGCTGATGGTCTGGCCCGCGGTTAACTGCTCCAGGCGGTCATAGCGCGCCAGCGCACCGGGCAGATCGTTGGCCGCCACCAGCGTGTTGGCTTCGCGGATGAGGGCATTGACAGCCTCGACATCCAGCGCGGTCTTGGCGGGCGCCGACGACGTGGCAGGGGGAGTGTGGCTCTTGGGACGCAGCAGGAAAATCGCGCCGATGACCAGAAAAATGCCCACCACGCTCAGCGCCGCCACCGGCATGGCTGATGAGCTGCGGCGTGGCAGGGGGCGGCGGCGTGCCGCCTGCTGCGAGTTCTGCAGGCGGGCCAGGCAACCGGTACATAACGCCTGCCCCCAGTGCTCGATCAATTCCTCGGGAGCGAATCCTCCGCCGCATTGGCCGCAGGCGACCAGCCCGGATACCTCCTGCTCGGTGGCATCGGGCTCGGCGTAGTCCGCGGGCACTGCCGTCGTTGCCGGCTGCGGCGCTGGCGGTGTGACGGCGCCGCCGGTGGCCAAAGCGAAGCAGTTGAAACAGACGTGCGTATCGCCGCGCGGAATGAGCTGCTGCAAAAGGAACTTCCCGCGGCACAGGGCGCAGGTTTGCTGCGAGGGATCCTGCTGGCGTGGCTGCTCTGCTTCCTCACTGTGGATCTGTTCAGGCGGCAACCCAGTGGCCTGGGGTTTGGAACGACGCCGAACCGTGCCGCACCGGGTACAGACGATGCCCCCGGTGACGACCCGACCCGTGGCCAGAGAATGGCCGCAAGTTGCACAATCTAAGTTCCTCCCTGACGACATGATTCTCCCTGTTCCCTGTTGCTCAGCATAGCATTGTCCGGAGGCTCCGCTCCGGATCAGCAAGCGCTCCAACCCGCGCTTGCCTATGGTGTCTTACCATGCAAACCGCTTCGCGTTGATATGCATGTTTGCACCCCATCGGGTACAATCCTCCCACACCATAGCCGGGAGGCTTCTATTATGCAACGTTTCAGCGGTGTGTTTATTAGTGCCGCGTTTCTTTTTTTTGCCGGCCTGGCCGCGGCGCAAAGTCCCTGGAAGATGCCGTCGCCCAAGACGATGGATCATCCCGGCGCGGCGGAGGCGCCGGCCAGCGACCCCCGTGGCTATGCCGACGAAGCCGGCTTCGACAAGCGCGCTAAGACCATCATCGAAGGGCTGGCGCCCACGGACCTTCAGAAGTGGCGCAAGGGCTGGTTCAAGAACGGCGGGGACCCCGGCAAATACACCTTCGGGCCCTCCATGGCCAAGCTGCTGCTCGATCCCAAGGCCGCTGACGTACTGGCGATACAAAACGAGGATCGCAGCCTCGGCGAGCATTACCACTTCGCAGCCGTGAACTGGGCGAGGTTCTATCCGCTCTTTGGCTCGATATTGACCGAGGCCTCGCACAAGAAGTTCGATGAGAAGGTCGGCCGGGCCGGACCGTACCTGAATGCCACCGGCACGGAGAACCACAAGATCATGCAGTGGACCGGGGCCAGCGTGCTGCCGTGGTACACGCTCAGCGGCCGGGTTTCGCACCAGTCCAAGGAAGGGGCGCTGCGGCAAGGCAAGGAGCTGCTGCGCGACTACACGCGCAAGCTCTATCGCGCCGGGCAGGGCGAATGGGATTCGTCGACGTACCTGGCGTTTGACCTCAACGGCCTGATGAACATCTATGATTTCTCCAAGGACCCGGAGTGTCGGCTGATGGCCAAGGCCGCCCTGGACTGGATGGTGGCCAGTTATGCCCTGAAGTATCGCGACGGCGTTTACACCAGCCCCAACCAGCGCGGCTATGCCGGCAGCTCGGCCGCCACCATCACCGACAGTATTGGCTGGTTGTGGTGGAACAGCACCGCGCCGGTGGGCGCAGAGCAGGCTGGGCGCTTCCTGTGGGCCATGCACGCCGTGACCAGCGCCTATCGGCCCGGCCGCGTGCTGTGCAACATCGCCAATAAGAACCTGCCGCTGCCGGCCGAACATCGCAACAGCAAGGCCAATTACTGGCACGGTCCGGGACATGAGCCGCGGCCCAACCAGTTCCAGGAAACGGTATTTCTTTCGCAGCATTACACCCTGGCCAGCCTCTGGAGCGGCTTTGGCGGGCAGATGACGCGGTTTCAGGTCGTGGCCAGCGGGGCCGAGGGCGCCGTTAGCTTGACCGGCGGCTCGCCGGTTGGACGCAACGATGGCGACGGCAGTCTGCAACTGGGCGCTATCCACGGCGGCAACGGCATGTTCGACCAGACCGCGGTGGTGGGGCGTACCTGGCTGTGCATGACCTCCCTGCCCGATGAGCAGGCTACTGCCAAGATTGCCAACGACTGGTTTACCGCGCGACTGGCGAAGGCCCAGAGCGATCCCAACAACACGATGGACGAATCCGGCCGCGCGGACCTGGTCAAGAAGTGGACCGAGGGCGTCAAAGCCAACAGCTATGTGTTCGTCACTGTTCCGGCCAATGTACAGCCGCAGGCGGCGGGCCCGTGGATGGTCATGCAGCTCGGCCAGACCTACGTGGCGGTCCGGCCGATGGCCGGCAAGCTGGTCCTAGGCGCCACCGCGCCCGACCGCAAAGGCAACACGCTGCCGCTGCTGAAGTGCGAAGGCGCGCGGACTGGCTTGATCGTAGAGACCAGCGACGCTGATCAGCAAAAGACCATGCAGGAGTTCGTGGCTGCGTTGGAAAAGACCCAGCTCGATGCCGCCGGCTTCGAGCAGCAGCAGGAACTGACCTACACCAACATCGAGGGCAAGAAGATTCAGATGAAACACCAGGCCGGCCGGCAAAGTGCTGCGGTCAGTGTCGACGGCAAAGCTGTTGACCTGGAAACCTGGCCGGTGTTCGGCGGCCCGTTCGTAACGGCCCGCGACGGGGTGCTGACGGTCAACGATGGCAAGGAAGGCTTTATCGTGGACTTCAGTGGCGAATTGCCCGTATATAAACCCTGGAGCAAGTAGGCCGCCTGACTCCGGCGGGCACCAAAGATGCTGGCACGGTCTTTGACCCGTGCCATGGGTCGGTTTGGCGCATTAGAATAATGAGAGATGGAATCGCTGAAGGGACAACTTCTGGTCGCCACCCCGCAGTTGCGCGATCCTAATTTCTTCCAGACCGTGGTGCTGATGGTCCAGCATGACAAGCACGGGGCCCTGGGACTGATTCTCAATCGCCCAACGGAAACGACCCTGGGCGTGGCTTGGAAGCAGGTCTCGCAGAAGCCGTGTCTGCGCGAGGATGCTTTGTTTGTGGGTGGTCCTTGTCAGGGCGTGCTCACGGCGCTTCATATGGAGGCGGAGGCCTCGGAGATCGAGGTCATCCCGGGGCTGCACTTTGCCACGTCGGCCAGCCATGTGGAAACGCTGGTCGAACAGATCGAGTTGCCAGCGCGATTCTTCGTGGGCTATGCCGGCTGGTCGCCGGGGCAGTTGGAACAAGAGATGGAAAGCGGCTCGTGGCGCACAGCGCCGGCCAGCACTGAGCACGTGTTTGGCGATCCGGAGGACCTCTGGTTGACGGTGATGCGCGACCTGGCCCGGCAGAGCATTCTTTCGCCGATTGACCCGCGGTTGGTACCCGATGACCCCTCGGTGAACTGACATGGACCGGACCGGCGAGGGGTGATTCTCCCGATTGACTGCAACATCAGGGAGGTAACGGCCGATAATGTCAGAGGCCAAGCAGGAGATTCCGCACATGCGATTGGTTCGAGAGACGGAAGTGCCCCAGGAACCGGACGAATTGTCGCAGGCTGAGGATGCTGAGACGCGGCTGGCGCCGTCGGCGCCCTGTGCATCCGAAATGGAGGATGGCACGGTTGGCAGCGACGACGCCGCGCCCCTGGATGAGCTGAACCTGGGCGTGCTGGAGGCGCTCTTACTGAGCAGCAGCCATCCTTTGACGGCCGGCCGGATTGCCGAACTCATGGAACTGCCGGTCAGCCGTCCGGTGCGACGGGCGGTGCAAGCCCTCAATGCGCAATATGAGCAGGCCGGCCGGGCCTTTCGCATCGAGCAGGTGGCCGGCGGCTATCAGATCCTGACCCTGCCGGAATACGGGGCCTATCTGAAGAAGCTGCACCAGCGCGAGGCCGATGCCAAACTCACGCGGGCGGCCCTGGAAACGCTGGCGATCATTGCCTATAAGCAGCCGGTGTTGCGGGCCGACGTGGAGGCCATTCGCGGGGTGGCCTGCGGCGAGACCATTCGATCCCTGATGGAGAAACGCCTGGTGAAGATCGCCGGCCGGGCCGAAGAGCCGGGGCGGCCCATTCTGTATGGAACCACCAAGCGTTTCCTGGAGCTGTTCGGGCTGAATAGTGTTCAGGATCTTCCGCAGGCCGAGCAGCAGTTGCCGCGGCCGGCGGCAGTTCTGGACGCAGCCGAGCCGCCAGCGGACGAGCAGCCGGCCGCCACGGCGCTTCCGGATGAGCCGGCGCCTGCGTAGGTTGGCTTTTCCGGCGGCGAGCGTGTATATGCTGCCAGACTTGAGGAGAAGTTACTGGTACCGTACAATATGCTAACATGAGCACAGCGAAGGCACGGATGGCCCGACCGGGAGCAAAGCCAGCTACCGCGGGCCGCACAGTCACAAAGCCAGGGACGGCCATGCCCACGACCACCACCCCAAGCCAGACCGAGACCCTGTTCATGTCCACCCCAGCGACCAAGAAGGCGGCGCCGCCTGCGCCGGAGAAGCAAGCCGTTGTTCGTAAGCGGGCTGCGGAGCATGCGCTGCGAGAGACGGCCGAGTCGATGGCCGGCAAGCAGAAGGAAATTGCCGTCAGCGAGTTCTTCGCCAAGAACAGGCACCTGCTGGGTTTCGACAACCCGCGCAAGGCGCTGCTGACCAGCATCAAGGAGGCGGTGGACAATTCATTGGACGCCGCCGAGGAAGCGGGCATTCTGCCGGAGGTCTGGATTGCCATCGAGGCACTGAACGGCGGCCGGCCGGCCGCTGCGACCGAGGCCGTGTTGCCCAAAGGACGGGGCAAGCGCGAGGAAACCCAGCCGTCGCTGCTGGAGGCGACCAACCCGGAGCTGGCGCAGCCGGTCTCACCGTCCATCGCCAACGCCACGCGCTTCCGCATGACCGTGCGCGACAACGGGCCGGGCATCGTCAAGGCCCAGATTCCCCACGTTTTCGGGCGGCTGCTCTATGGGTCCAAGTTTCATCGCTTGCGCATGAGCCGTGGCCAGCAGGGCATCGGCATCAGCGCCGCGGGTATGTATGGCCTGCTGACGACCGGGCAGTCCGTGGAAATCATCTCGCGCACCGGCCGCAAGAAGCCGGCGCACCGGTTCGAGTTGCAGATGGACACGCTCAAGAACCGGGCCGAGATCATCACCGACGAAGAGCTGCCCAGTTGGATCATCGACGGGCAGGAGGTGGAGCACGGCACCCAGGTGTCGATCACGCTGGAGGCGCGCTTCCAGCGCGGACGAGCCAGCGTGGACGAGTACCTGGAGCAGACAGCCATCGCCAATCCGCACGCGGCCATACATTGGACGGCGCCCGACGGCGTGCATCGCGATTTTCCGCGCGAGGTACATGAGGTGCCCGCATCGCCGCAGGCCATCAAGCCGCATCCCTATGGCGTGGAATTGGGCGTGCTGATTCGCATGCTCAAGGAGACCCAGCACAAGCACCTGGGCGCGTTCCTGCAGGAGGAGTTCTGCCGCGTCAGCCACAAGGTCGCGGTGGAAATTTGCGGCAAGGCCGACCTGACCACCAATGCCTGGTGTACGCAAATCGCCCGCGAGGAGGCGGATCGGCTGCATCGGGCCATCAATGAAACCAAGATCATGGCCCCGCCGACGGACTGCCTGGTGCCCATCGGGCCGCAGCAGATTCTCAAGGGCCTGCTGAAGGAGATTAAGGCCGAGTTTTATACCGCCGAGACGCGCGAGCCGGCGGTCTATCGCGGCAACCCGTTCCAGATCGAGGTGGGCCTGGCGTTTGGCGGACAGTTGCCGGCCGACGACTCAGCGCGCGTGATTCGCTTTGCCAACCGGGTGCCGCTGCTCTATCAGCCCAGCGCCTGCGCCATCACGCGCAGTGTGCTGGACACCAACTGGCGCAACTACGGCATGAGCCAGCCTCGCAGCGCCATGCCCGAGGGACCGTTGGTTGTCTTTGTTCACATGGCCAGCGTGTGGGTGCCGTTCACCAGCGAATCCAAGGAAGCCATTGCCAGCTATGACGAGATCACCAAGGAGATCAAGCTGGCTTTGCAGGAGTGCGGCCGGAAGCTCAACACCTATATCCGCCGCCGGCAGCGCATCGCCCGCGAAGGCGAACGGCGCGACAAGTTCGAGCGCTATATCGGCGAGGTGGTGGCCGCCTGTGCGAAGATGTGCTCGGTGAACGCCAAGAAGCTCTATGCACAGCTTCAGGCGGTGGCCAAGGCACGCACCGCGACGGCCGACGTGCAGTTCGATGAAGATGGCAACCCCATCAGGCCCACACCCACGGCCGGCCGGTTGGAGGGTGACCAGAACGTGGTCGTGATCGAGTCCGTGGCGAGCGATGCCGCGCTATCGCACACCGAACCGGCGGAGGATGCGGCCGCACCCCCGACCGACGGTAAGAAGGCTGGCGCCACCCGCAAGCCGGCGGGCAGCAAGGGCCTGTTTGAAGACGCGGCGGAGCACGAGGCGGCGTGATCGTGCGCCAGGTGGCCTTTGAGTATCTAGTGGAGGAGTTTTTTGCATCTGACCGTAACGGCGTGCCTAAAGGATTGGTGGAGGTAGTGCCATGACCCTCCAGAATGACCGGCAGCTACTGATGGCCAAGAGAAAACTGGGCGCTTTGGCGCAATTGATCGAGCAGGCCAAGCGCTCCGGCGGCAAAGGCAGCGGCGCGGAGGTACGGTCGCTGACACGGTTGGCTAATCAACTGCGAGAGGAAATTGCGCGGTACGAAGCGGTGGCTTCGCATCGTAGCTAGAGTTTTCGAGAGTGGCCGTGGGCCACGGTGTACCGGGGATATAACGCTCAAGAATTCATCATGCCTAAGACATCCAAGACCCATCAGAAGACCAGTAAGAAGCTGGAATCCCTGGCCCAGACGGTGGTCAAATATGCCCAGCAGGGCCAGGACCCGGGCTTTGATATTCCCACCCGTGCGCTGTCCAACGCCCGCTGGGATCAGCGCCGCGGCCTGATCACCATGGGTGAGGCCGTGCAGCGGCGCAACTTTTTCAACCTGTCGCAGGCCAAAAAGTTCATGCAGACCATGCTGGTGGCCTCGGGCTGCAAGGAGCTGGCCGACCAGGCCAAGAGCACCTCGATCCGTGATATGTACTATCACACCAAGCACACCATCGAGGGCACGCACGAGAACACCTTCGACGATCAGAGCGAAAGCGATCCCATCATCGAAGATTTGGAAGTGACCATCGAAAGCCTGCGCGAGGAGCTGGGGCTGTTCGCCGAGAACCGCGGCGCCATGGTCGGCAACATGACGCTGGTGGACAACGGCGACACCATCGACCTGACGCGCATGGGCAGCGGCGGATGGGCCGTGCCCTCGATCGTCGAGGCCGACGTGATCCAGTTCCGCCGGTGCCAGGCGGATTTCATCCTGCTGATCGAGAAGGGCGCGGTGTGGAACCGCTTCAACCAGGACCGCTTCTGGGACAAGGCCAATTGCGTTATCCTTCACGGCCAGGGCCAGCCGCCGCGCGGCGTGCGGAGGCTGCTGTACCGGCTGCACACCGAACTGAAGCTGCCGGTCTATGTGCTGACCGATAACGACCCGTGGGGCTATTACATCTACAGCGTGGTCAAGCAGGGCTCGATCAATTTGGCCTTTGAGTCGGAGCGCATGGCCGTGCCCAAGGCTCGCTTCATCGGCATGAGCAGCTTTGACGTGGACCGCTTTGGCATCAGCCGCACGGTCACCATCCGTCTGACCGATGAAGATCAGCGGCGGGCCAAGGAGATCATGAACTATCCGTGGTTCAAGGAAAAGAAGGATTGGCAGAAAGAGATCGCCCACATGCTCAAGACGGGGCTGAAGCTCGAACTGGAAGCGCTATCGAGCAAGGACTTTTCCTTTATCACCCAGACCTACCTGCCTGAGAAACTGAAGAAGAAGCAGTGGCTGGACTAGGGGGCGCGCGCGGCCGGCGGGATCTCCTTCGTGGTGCTCTGTGGCTCTTGGTGGAAGAAAGAACCCGTCCGCTTACTGCGTGCGCGGCTCTTGCGCGGGCTGCTCCTACAAAACGCGCGGCTCTTCCCATACGGCCACACCGGCCGGGTCCACGGTGCGCTGTCCGACCACAAACGTCACCGACGGGGGCGCCGGGGCCTCCACGGCAGAGTCGCGGAAGTTGAGGAAGATCCAGTAGCGACCGCGACGCAGCAGCTCGGTCTTGTCCGGCAGGAGCTTGATCGGCAGCAGGGGCTGGGGCGGCGGCGTGGGCGCGGGCTCTTCTTTGCGGCGCCGCCGCTTGGGCGCGGCCGCTTCGGGCGGCGCCGGCGGGACAATGAGCCGCTCGACCAGGGCATCGATAAACGGTTGCTCGGCATTCACGCCGCAATAGGTGACCAGGCCCTTGCCGGACCGCGCCTGGATGACGGCCGCCGCCCCGGCATAAAACTGATCCGCATATTTGGCCAGGACCCTGGTTGTTGGCTCCGAGTAAAGCAGTTCGCCCCAGATACCCCAGGCATAGGTCTTGTCATCCATCTCCAGTTGACCCAACGTGGTCCCCGGGAGGCTGTCGTAGGCCTCGACCGAGCCGCCGATCAGCCGAACCAGGGGCGCGGCCGTGGGGCCTTCCCAAAGCTGGCCATGGCGGTCCATCAGCGCGCTGCGGCAGGTCAAGAGCAGATGCCCGCCGGCGATGGCATACTGATCCATCTTCTTCATCAGCGATTCGTCGGCCAGTTGCAGCGCGGGAGCGATGATCAGGGGCAGATCCTGCGGCCAGGGCTGGCTCGCCTGCAACACGCGCACGCGCAGCCCCAGCCGCGTGATGGCCGCATACCACTTCTGCAGGAACTGCAGATAATGCCAGCGGCTGGTCTGAGGCAGGATGGCAAAGTACCAGTGCTGCTCAAAATCAAAGACCAGCCCCACCTCAGGCTGCGCTGGCGCGGGTGAGGGGTCGTCGAGCTTCAGATGTGAGAGTTCGTCAATGACCTGTGCGAACTGCCGGCCACCGGGCGTGGGGGTCGTGCCGTCGGGGCCGACGATGCCATCGTGAAACAACTCGGTCCCGAAACGGGGCCGACGATAGCGATAGGTGGTGACGAATTCGGCGCCATGGGCAAAGGCGCTCCACAGCCACAGCCGCACCGTCCCCGGGTACAGGAGGTTGGGGGTATCGGCCCAGTTCACCTGGCCCAGTTGAAGCTCGGTCTGGGCAAAGCGGCCGTTGCATGAGCGGTATATCTCGTGCAGCAGGCCGATGCCGGCTGGATCGCCCATGCGATAGCTTTCGCCGGTGGGCGTCTTGTCCTGGCCATACACGGGATAGGCGTTCCAGGAGAGCAGGTCGACGTCCGCGGCAAAATCCATCGCGCTGACATCGGAGTTGAAGGACTCGAAGTTGTGCGTGATGAACTGCCCGATCCCCGCGGCCTGGATGTGCCGGCGGAGGATATCGGCCTGCAGCTTGTTGAACTGCGCATAAGCCCACGACCAGAAGCGCGAGGCATCCAGGCGCTGGTGTGGATTGTCGTAGCGCAACTGCCGGCTGACCGGAAGCTGGATCTGGGAAAAGTCCGTGTAATAGGTGTTCCAGAACTGGCAGCCCCACGCGGCGTTGAGCTTGTCGATGCTCTGGTAACGCTCCTGAAGCCAGCGTCGGAAGGCCGCGTGGGCGTGGTGATTCTGGTGGAACACGCCGCCACTGCCGTATTCATTGTCGATCTGCCAGCCCATCACCTGTTTGTTGCCGCAGTAGCGCTGCGCCAGCGCGGTGACGATGCGCGTGGTGGCGTCGTGCAGGGCTGGCGCGGTGGGGCAGTAGTGGCGCCGGCCGCCGAAACGGAACGGCACTCCCGCGGCGTCGACCGGGAGGATCTCCGGATACTGCTGAACCAGCCAGATGGGCGGAGCGGCCGTCGGTGTGCAGAGCATGACCTGCATACCGCGCTTGGCGGCCATGTCGATGCACTCATCCAGCCAGTCCAGGCGGATGTCGCCGGGCGCCGGCTCCATGTGAAACCAGGCGAATTCGCCCATGTGCACGATCTGCATGCCCAGGGCGGCCATGTTGTCAAAATCACGTTCCCACTGCGGGGACGGCCATTGTTCGGGATAGTAGTAGGTGCCGATTTTCATAGGGAGTTGGATGGGCAGGTGTCGGCGATCAGCCGGGTTCTTCGGGTTCAACCGTGCCGCGGCCCTGGAGATAGCGCGCAACCAGCCAGCAGAGCAAGGCCCAAACCAGCCCGGCGGTCCAGCCGGCCAGCACGTCCGTGGGGTAATGCACGCCCATGTAGACCCGGCTCACACCGACCAGGAACGTCAGTCCCATGGCCAGCACGACAAAATAAAGTTTCAACCTTCGTCGCTGCACCACGCGCGCCAGCAGCGCGCCCAGGGTCAGGTAGACGGTGGCGGACATCATCGAATGGCCGGAGGGAAAGCTCGCCAGCACCACGTAGGACAGATGTGGAACCAGTTGCGGACGGTCGCGATCCACCAGGTGCTTGAGCAATACGCTCAGCAGTAATCCCCCGAAGGCGGCCGCGCTGACCAGGGTGGCGGTGCCGTGCTTGCGCGACAACAGCAGAAACCCGACGACCGCCAGGGTAATCAGCGACAGCACGGCCACGCCGCCCAGGGCCGTGATATCGCGGCCGACTTCGGCCAGCCAGGGCGGGCCGATGGGCCTGGACAGGTTGGTGCGGTCTCGCAGCATGACGATGACGCGCTCGTCAAAACGCTGGGTGGATCCCTCCTTGACCTTGTCGGTCAGGGCGATGAAGCCCCAGATGCCGGCCACGATCACCAGGCTCAGCACCAGGACGCCGCCGATGCGTTCGCCCAGCCAGTCAAAGATGTCACGCAGCAAGGTCACGGCAGTCAGCATAGCTGGTAGGGGGGCGAAATCCAGATTCCGGTCAGATCCCCTATGCGTCCGGCGTGGGCAAGGAGAGGGCAAACACTCGGACGCAGCAAATCCCTGCAAAGTTGCCCATGCTGCCAAAATCCGCCGGGCCCAGGGGTGCGGGCCGGAAAAAAGCAAAATTTTTCCATTGACGCCGGTTGGTTTGTGTGACTAGATTGGAGCATCAGAAGGATGGAGCAGAAGACACGGGGTGTTGAAGCCCAAGTCGAATGCTGTTTTGAGAAGAGAAAATCGCTGTGGCTGGGCCGAGTCAGGGACGAGTCGGCGCATGTCTGAAGTCGCAGATGCTGGATGAACAAGTTTGTACAGCGGCCCGTTTTTCGGGCCAGCGGAAATGGGAAGGAGAAGAGGCTTTTTCATTTCTGGAAGTGGTGGTGTTTGAAAAGTGAGCCGGGGAACGTGGGTGAGACACGTCTTCCCAACTGTGTTCTGAGCTGACAGGCGGATTGGCAGCCACCGGGCTGGGTGATCCGCGGGGCTGGCGTCCACCCCGGGTGGATGCAGCGCAACGTGTGATTGTGGTACCGGCGTTATCCGGCCGCGTGGACCGGCGCTGGATGCACATAAGGAGAAAGGACGGTTGCCATGAACGTGCGGAAGCTGCTCAAGCGGCTTTGGGTGGATCAGAGCGGCGGCGAAGTGCTGGAATATGCCATCGTCGCCGGGCTGATTGTTGTGGGTGCATTGGCCTTCATCACCCTGGTGGGCGGGAAGGTCAAGACCACCTGGGAGAATTTGAATACCGGAATGCCCTGACGTCCGCGTGTCCTGGTCGTGTGACCAGGTGACAGGCGAAGAGCCGGCGCGGACAACGGGACCTATTAAGGAAAGGGGTCTGTCATGCGAAGGGTTCGCAAGCTGTTGTCGAAGCTGTGGAAAGATCAGCAGGGTGGCGAGGTGCTGGAATATGCCATCGTCGCCGGGCTGATCGTGATCGGCGCCATCGCCTTCATCACTCTGGTCGGCGGCAAGGTCAAGACGGGTTGGGAGAACTTGAACACGGGAATGCCCTGAGGCTTGCGCTGCCCGGCTGTGTCGGTCGGGCTTGCGGCAAGTATACTTTTTCAGAAAGGGGTGTGCCATGCGGCGCATCTGCAATCTGGTTTCGCGTCTGTGGAAAGATGAGCAGGGCGGCGAAGTGCTGGAATATGCCATCGTCGCCGGGCTCATCGTCGTGGGTGCCATCGCGTTCATCACGCTGGTTGGCGGCAAGGTCAAGACCACCTGGGAAAACCTGAACACCGGTATGCCCTGATGGTCGGGAGTCAATGCTTCGCGTGATCCGTCAGCGCCGACCGGTGGCCGGGTCAATCCGCGGTCACTGGCGGCGCTGATGGACTGCGAACGCCCAAGCGAGGTGCCACGTGGGGCCTGAGCTACCCGCTACCGCGGTGCTGCTGGCGCTGCTGGTCTGGGCGGCGTGCGAAGACCTGCGCACGCGGCGCATTCCCAACTGGCTGACAGTGGGACTGGCTGCCGCGGGCCTGGGGCTGAGCTTCAGCCCGTGGACGCCCCTCACGCCCTGGATGGCGCTGGCTGGGGTAGGGGTGGGCCTGAGCCTGCCGCTGGTGCTGTTTCTGCTGGGTGCCCTGGGCGGGGGGGATGTCAAGCTGCTAGCCGCGGTCGGCGCCTGGCTGGGGCCACGGTGGGTCCTGGGTGTCTTCGCGGGTGCCGCCGTGATCGGATTGATTCTGGTCCTGGTTCAATGCGCCCTGCGCGGCCGGCTGCGGCAACTGCTGGCTAATGTCTGGCTGCTGATCAGCAGCCTCTTGTACGTGGGCCAGCTTGGCACGCAGCAGGTTCGTCAGATGGGCCAAAGCGCGCGCAGCGTGGACAAGCCGCTGCCCTATGCCGTGCCGGTCTTGCTGGCCACGGCCATGGCGCTGCTGGCGCCGCACTGGGCGGGGAGGTTCTGGTGATGATTCGCCGTCATCCTCTATCCCGTAAGGGAATGGCCGTCCTGGAAACGGCTCTGGTCTTGCCGCTGCTGCTGTTGTTGTCCTTCGGCCTGGTGGAGTACGGGCACTATTTCTACGTCAAGCACACGCTCCAGGGTGCCGCCCGCGAGGGTGTGCGCGCCGCCGTGCCGCAGAACACCACCAATGCCGATGTGGCGGCCGCCATTTCGCGGGCCATGAATGCCGCCGGCATGGGCGGCTCGGGTTACAAGGTGACCTACAGCCCGGCGGACGTGGCCTCGGCCACCGAAGGCACCCAGATGACCATCGCCGTGGAATGCATCTGGGGCACGGTGGGTCTGCGGCCCATGAAGCTGATCCCCTCCGCCAAGAAAGTGGTGGGAACGGTCGTGATGCGCAAGGAAGGGACCTGACCGGCCCGGGCCGGTCTTTACGGAGCGACTGATGAAAGTTGGCGTGATTATTCCGTTCCTGGTGGCCGCGGGGTTGGGTGCGGCGGCGTTTTACGTCGGGAAGGATGTGCTTCGCCGCCGGGCCGCGGCCCCGCCGCCGCCGCCGCGCACGGCGCCGATTCTGGTGGCGGCGCGAGACTTGGATTCTGGCAAATCAGTGACCGAGGCCGACCTGGCCCTGGGCGCCCTGGTTCCGGAAAACATTCCACCCACGGCCCTGGTGCGCAAGGCCGACGCGGTGGATCGCGTGGTGGCGGTGCCGATGTCCAAGGGGCAGATCATCTACGATGCCTGCCTGGCGCCGCGGTCGGCCGGCACGGGCCTGCAGGCCCTGGTACCGCCGGGCATGCGCGCCGTCACCATCGAGTTCAATGATGCCGGCGGCCTGGGGGCGATGCTCAGTCCCGGATGCAGGGTGGATGTGATTGCATCCTTTATTGATGACACGAACCACGAAACCGCCGCCAAGGCCATTATCGAAAACGCCCGCGTGATTCAGATCAGCCGGGGCAACGGTTCCAAGGGCGCGGATGCCAACCGCTCGGTAACGCTGGTCGTCAGCGCCCGTGAAGCGGTGGCCCTGGAGGTCTCCACGGCCCGGGGCAAGCCGCGCCTGGTGCTGCGCGGGACGGGTGATGATACGGCCATGCCCACCACGGCCATGACCGCGTCGGAAATTGCCGGCCTGCGGCGTGAGAAGGAAAAAGAGAAGGAGAAGCCCGCGCCGGCAACACAGGCGGTGGTGGTGGCCCCGCCGCCGCCACCGCCTCCTCCTCCGCCGGCCACCAAGCCCGTCGAGCCGCCGCCACCCCCGCCGGGCCATGCGGTGCAGATCATTCGCGGCGGCACCGAGCAGACCGTGGTCGTCGATAAACCCCCAACCACAGCGCCCGTTCGCCGCGCAACGGAGCGCGGAACGATCAACGTTTCGGCGCGCGATCTGGAGTGAACATGTCTTTATGTCCTGACAGGGAGAGGAACACATGACTCGCAAGAACATCGTGGGTGTCGTTGTCAAAACGCTCGGATGCGCCCTGCTGGGGCTGCTGCTCTGCGGCAGTGCCCCTGCCCAGGTGCCGACCACCGCGCCCGATGCCCTGGTCACCCGGGGCCTGGAGAGCGGCGGACAAATCCGCATGCTGGTCAACAAGAGCCGCGTGCTCAACACCAACCGCACCTACAAGCGGCTGAGCGTGGCCCAGCCCGAGGTGGCCGATGTCAACGCCCTCAGTTCCACCAGCTTCATGGTGACGGCCAAGAAAGCCGGGAACACCCAACTGGTGGTCTGGGACATGCAGGACCAGCCCCAGGTCCTGGAGGTGGTGGTTGATATCGACATCCAGGGCGTGCGCGATCGGTTCCGCGCCGTCTTCCCCAACAGCAACATCGAGGTCATCCTCGCCGACGGCAACGTCGTGCTGCGCGGTCGCCTGGCCAACCTGGCCGCCGTGGAGCAGGCCGTGCAACTGGCCGGGGCCTCGGGCAAGGTCGTCAACCTCCTGGAGATCGCCGGCGAGCAGCAGGTGATGTTGCAGGTGCGCTTTGCCGAGGTCTCGCGCACCGCCGTCAGCGCCCTGGGCATCAACGGCGCGGTGGTGGCCGGCCAGGGCTTTGGCGGCAGCAACATCGGCGGTGTGAACCCGACGTCGCTGATTCCGGGCGAAGGGTCCATCCTGGGTCGGACGCCCCCGCCTTCGGGCCTGACGCTGACCGGCGACCAGGCCATCAACCCCAGTGTGACGCTCTACGGCGGCGGGCAGATCGGCTCGGTGTTTGTCGAGGCCTTCATCAGTGCCTTGCGCGAAAACAATCTGCTGCGCGTCCTGGCCGAGCCCAACCTGGTGGCCACCAGCGGACAGGAAGCCAGTTTCCTGGCCGGTGGTGAGTTCCCCATTCCCGTGGTCCAGGGCGGCACGGCCCAGTCCACGTCCATCAGCATCGAATTCCGCGAGTTTGGCGTGCGCCTGAAGTTCGTGCCGGTGGTGCTGGGTGACGGGCGCATTCGCCTGAGGGTGGCGCCGGAAGTCAGCGACCTGGATTTCAGCACGGCCGTGCGCTTCAGCGGCTTTGTGGTTCCTGGTCTTAGCCAGCGGAAGGTGACCACGACGGTGGAACTGGGCGATGGGCAGACCTTTGCGGTGGCGGGGTTGCTGAGCAACAGCGTGGCGGCCAACAAGTCGGTGACGCCCGTGCTGGGTGATCTGCCGATCCTGGGCCCGCTGTTCCGCTCGGTGCGCTACCAGCGCAAGGAGACGGAGCTGGTGGTGCTGGTGACGCCGCGGCTGGTCAGCGGGCTGCGCCCCAGCGAAATTCCACCGCTGCCGGGCGAGTCGTGGCGCCATCCCAGCGAATCCGAGTTGTTCTTCGGTCAGGACCTGGGCGGCCCCGCCAAGCCCGGCGACAAGATCCAGCCGCGGCGCGCCCCGGTCTTCTATGGTCCGCACGGGTTTGCGCCGGCGACGCAGCCGGCCAGGTCCTCGCGCTAGGTAACACGGAAAGTTGTCGATGCATTTGTCGCTCACCAGCATCGTGGTCGATTCCAATCCGGCTGACCGCCAGGAGATGGTGCAGTTCCTGATGCAGCATGGAGTGGGTGTGCAGGCCGAGCTGGGCTCGATGGAGCCCTTGGCGGAGACGCTGGCCGGATCGGACTTGGCGCAATTGGTCGTGGTGAACCTGGATCCGCAACCGCGCGAAAACCTGGGTCGGGTGGCCCAGTTGGTGCGCCAGCATCCCGGGATCAGTTTCCTGGTGATGTCCCGCGTGCTGGATCCTGACCTGCTCATGGACGCGGTGCACAGCGGGGTCAAGGAATTCGTGGCCTTGCCGGTCGACGAAGACCGCTTTGCCCGCGGACTGGCCCGCATCGCCGACGCCCATCGCGGCGCCCGCCGCGGCCGGGTGCTGCACGTGCTGCCGACGGCCGGCGGCTGCGGCGCGACCACGGTGGCCTGCAACCTTGCGGTCGCCCTGGCCCGCCACGGCAAGACGGTGCTGGTCGACCTGGACCTGGCCAGGGGCACCGTGGCCACCAGCTTTGACATTCGGCCGCGCTTTACCATCGCCGACCTGATGGACCTTTCTCAACGCCTGGACCGGCAACTGCTGGACAGCGCCTTGGCGGTCCATGAGCCCAGCGGGGTGGCCATCCTGGGCCGACCCGAGCTTCCCGAGGACGCTCACAAGGTCAGCGCCCAGGGCGTCGAGCGGTTGCTGCATTGCCTGGGCCGCGAGTTTGACTACGTGGTCATGGATTCACTGACCACCATGGACGTCATCTCGCACGCAGTGGTCAAGGCCGCGGACATCAACCTGCTGGTGATGCAACTGAACGTGCCGGGCGTGCGCAATGCCCAGCGCTTCATCCAGGCCATGCGCCGCGCGGCCGTGGATACGCAGCGCCTGCGCCTGGTGGCCAACCGTTTCCTGAAGCGCGGCGCCCCCATCGAGTTAAACGAAGCCGAACGGGCCCTGGGCCTGCCGGTGGCCTGGACCGTGCCCAATGACTATCGCGCCGCTTTGGATGCGGCCAACTTCGGCGAACCGGTGCTGCTGCGGAATCCGCGATCGGACATGAGCACGAGCCTGGTGAACCTGGCCGCCACGCTGAACGGACGAGTCAACCATTAGCCGGCCCCACGGGGCTGGCAGGGAGCCAATATGGGTCTTTTCACACGCAAGGCCTCGGGTAATGGCAGCGAAGCGCCTACCGCGGCGCCGACCGCCGCACCCGCGGCCGTGGCCGAGCCCGCCAAGCTGCCCACAGCGCCGTCGGCCTCGCGCCAGAGCTACATCCAGCAGCTTAAGAGCCGGCTGCATCAGCAGCTTCTGGATCACCTGGAAGTGCCGAACCTGCGCTCGGTGCCGCAGGAGACCGTCCGCCAGGAAGCGCGGCTGATCATCCGCGAACTGTGCCAGAGCGAAAAGGAACTGCTCTCGGCCTCCGAGCAGGAACGGCTGATCGACGACGTGCTGGATGAGACCTTTGGGTTGGGCCCGATTGAGCCGCTGCTGAAGGACCAGGCCATCACCGATATCCTGGTCAACCGCTACGACAAGGTCTACATCGAACGCTCCGGGCGCCTGGAGTTCACGGACGTGCGCTTTCGCGACAATGGCCACCTGCGCCAGATCATCGACCGCATCGTGGCCCATGTGGGCCGCCGCGTGGACGAGGTGTCGCCCATGGTTGACGCACGTTTGCCTGATGGCAGCCGCGTCAACGCCATCATTCCGCCGCTGGCTTTGGACGGGCCGGCGTTGTCCATTCGCCGTTTTGGCGCCCGCCCGCTGCAACTGGAGGATTTGCTGCGGCACGGCTCGTTTCCCAAGCCGGTCATCGAATTCATTTCCGCGGCCGTACAGGCGCGGTGCAACATCCTGATCAGCGGCGGCACGGGCTCGGGCAAGACGACGTTGCTCAACTGCATGTCGCGCTTTATCCCGCCCACCGAGCGCGTCATCACCATCGAGGACGCGGCCGAGTTGCAGCTTCAGCAGCCGCATGTGGTGCGACTGGAGACGCGCCCGCCCAACATCGAGGGCAAGGGGGAAATCACCCAGCGCGACCTGGTGCGCAACGCCCTGCGCATGCGCCCCGACCGCATCATCATCGGCGAAGTGCGCGGTGCCGAAGCCCTGGACATGCTCCAGGCCATGAACACCGGCCACGAGGGTTCGATGACGACGATTCACGCCAATACCACGCGCGATGCTTTGGCCCGGCTGGAAGTGACCATCGCCTTGGCGGGCTTTGACATTCCGGTGCGGGCCATGCGCCAGCAGATTTCCAGCGCCCTGCACCTGGTGGTGCAGACCCAGCGTCTGATGGGAGGCCGGCGCAAGGTCGTCGAGGTCAGCGAGATCACCGGCATGGAAGGGGAACAAATTCAGATGCACCAGTTGTTCCTCTATCACCAGACCGGCGTGGGCTCGGACGGGAATGCCATCGGCAAGTTCGTGGTGACCGGCATCCGGCCGCGCGTGCTGACGCGCATCGAGCACGCGGGCGTGGTGCTGCCGCCGGATATGTTCGCCCAGCGCGTACTGGAATAGCGGGGCGGAGGTTCTGTCATGACCGAGACAACGCGCTTCATCATCCTGCTGGCGGTGGCCGTGGGAGCCATCGGCTGGGGGATTACGCGGCTGGTGGTGCTGGTGCTGCAGTGGGAGCGCCGACGCCTGCAGCGACGGCTCAGCGAGACCGGCTGGGAACGGGCCGTCCGCGAGGCCGAAGACATGCCCTCGATCCGCAAGACGCCCGGCGACCTAACCGGCACGGCCCGCTGGCGCAATCTTCTGGCCCAGGCCTCGCCGGATCTGACCCTGGAGCGTTTCGTGGGGCTGGTGGCGATGCTGACGGTGGTCGCGGGCGTGGGCGTGTACGCCGTGAGCCGCTCACCCTTGGCGGCGCTGGCGGCGGCGGCGGTGGGAGCGGCCGTGCCTTTCCTGCGGATCATGCAGCAGCGCGGCCGGCGCCAGCATCTCATCGTGGATCAACTGGTCGAGGCCCTGGAGTTTTTGGCCCGGGTGCTGCGCGCCGGGCACAGCTTGTCCACCGGCATCCAGATGATTGGCGAAGAACTGCCCGATCCTATCGCCGGCGAATTCCGGCGCTGCTATGACCAGCATGCCCTGGGACAATCGCTGGAAGAGGCCATGACCGAGATGGCCCTGCGGGTCGAGTCGAGACATTTTTCGTTCTTCGTCACCAGCGTGCTGATCCAGCGGCAAACCGGCGGCAACCTCTCGGAAATCCTGGACAACATCTGCGGCGTGGTGCGGGCCCGCATCCGCCTCCAGCAGCATGTACGGGCCATTACCGCCGAAGGCCGGCTGACCGGATACATCCTCTCGGCGTTCCCGGTGGTCATCTTCCTGGCGATCTCGGCGCTGAATAACGAGTACGCAGGCGTGCTGCTGCGGACGCAGGCCGGGCAGATTGCCCTGGTGATCGGAGTGATCATGCAGATTCTGGCGCTGATCACCATTCGCCGCATCGTTACGGTCAAGGCCTGAGCCTGGAGGAACTATGGACCGCGAACAATTCTTCCTCTTGTGCGTGTTCGGGGTGGTGGCGGCGCTGGCCTACGGCTTTTCCCTGGTGTTTTTGCGTGATAAGTCCCAGCAGCTGGCCCGGCGGCTGATGGAGGATCGCGAGCTGGAGGCCTCCGGCTCCTCGGAAGCGGTGCCGCTGCTCAGCCGCATGGGCGAGGCCATCGCCAAGCCCTTCGAGCCGCGGGACCGCCAGAAACAGTCGGCTTTGCGCAAGCGACTGGCCCAGGCGGGACTGTATTCGATGACCGCGATGCGGCTGTTCATTGCCGGCCGCATGGTCTGTTTGGCCGCCGGCGGGCTGGGTGGCTACTGGGTGGGTGTCATCTGGGACCAGCCGATTCTTGCGCTGTCCGCCGGTGGTCTCTTGGGCTATGTGCTGCCGGTCATGTGGCTCCGCTGGCGTCTGCGTCGTCACCAGGATGAGCTGGAGCGCGGCCTGCCCGATGCCCTGGACCTGATGGTGGTCTGCGTGGAGGCCGGATTGACGACCGATGCGGCCATGCAGCGCGTGGGCCGGGAGATTGCCCTGCCTCATCCGGCATTGGCGCGAGAACTTTCCATCGTGCATGCCGAGACCCAGGTGGGTGTTCCGCGGGCGCAGGCCATGCGCAACATGGCCCAGCGGACCAGCTCACCGACGCTGCAGTCCCTGGCGGCCTTGCTGATCCAGACGGATCGTTTTGGTACCAGTGTGGCGTCCACGTTGCGTGTCCATGCCGACAGCCTCCGTCACAAGCAGCAGTGCGCTGCCGAGGAGGCCGCCGCCAAAACGTCGGTCAAGCTCATATTCCCCGTGGCCATGATGATTTTCCCGACGGTACTGCTGGTGCTGATCGGGCCGGCCATTATCCAGATGGTGATGTCCGGTTTCTTGAAGCGATAGTCACAAGCGAAGGGAGCTGCTATGAAGAGCATGTCTGAACACCTGATGACGCTGGCGGTGATGGGTGCTGCGGTTTTGCTGATAGCAGGCTGTCAGGAGCCGGGAATGGAGTTCCCGCCCGAGCATGCTATCTCGCCACCGGAGCAGGCGGCCGCCGTCCAGGTCGCGGCCGGCTCGCGCCAGGATGCGACTCTGTATGCCCATCATTTCGATGGCAACCAGCTTAACGAATTGGGCCAGGCCAAGCTGGACCTGATGCTGCCTCGGGCATCGTCGCCGCCCAAGGTGGACGTGTACATGGATATGCCGGAGGACGCGGCCATGGCGCCCCGGAAGAGCGCGGTGGAGAAATATCTAAAGGGTGCGGGGATTGCGACGGTCGAGATGCGCTCGGGTCCCAACCCCGGCACGTTGACGCCGGCCGCACCAGCCCTGGCCCGCGAGCCGCGCGCTGAAAGTGCGCCGGAGCGCACCGTGAGCCCGCGCAGCGGCGCCGGCGAATCGCGCCGCTGACAGCCGGCCGCAGGGCCAGGCATTTGCGGAAAGGAGAAATGCCATGAAAGTAATTGCAAACAAACCTCAACGAGTTCAGGGTCGTCGTGGCATGGCCGTGCTCTATATCGGCCTGATCATGGTGGTGATGGTGGGGTTCGTCAGCTTTGCCGTGGACCTGGGTCGAGTCCAGGTGGCCAAGACCGAACTGCGCGCCACGGCCGACTCGGCCGCTCGGGCGGGGGTGTCGGCGGTGTTCGATGGGCCAGCCACCGTCGAGAGCCGCGCGGTGGAGTACGCCGCTTATAACACTTGCCTGTCGACCTCCGTGGTCGTCGATCCGGCCCAGGACCTGGATTTTGGCCGCTGGAACCGCCGGGCGCGCACTTTCACCTTGCTGAGCGGCGCCGATCGCGTGAACGCCAACGCCCTGCGCGTACGGGCCCAGCGCTATCGCTCGCGGGGCAACCCGGTACCCCTGGTCTTCGGAGCCCTGATCAACTGGCGCCAGTGCGATGTTGGCGGCGTGGCGGCCGCGGCCGTGCGCGGGGGCGCCATCAGCTACGGCATCGTGGGCATCGACTGGGTGCGCGACCAGGGCACATCACTCTTGGACAGCTATGACTCGCGTGAGAATGGCGGCGTCTACACCACCGCGACCGCCAAGCAGAATGGCGATGTCTCATCCAATGGCGAGATTCGGCTGGGCGGTACCGTGGTCGTCAAAGGCATCGCTCACCCCGGGCCCGACCAACTGGACATTGTCGAGATTGGTCATCCCACCGTGACGGATGTGGAACCCCTGACCGAGCTGCTGCAATTTCCCAACGTGGATCCCAACCCCTATCGCACCAGCAACAACAATGCGGCCATCCCCGCGGAGTACATTGTCAAAGGTGGCAGCTTCAAGCTCGGCGCCAATGTCACGTATACGCTTCCAGCCGGGCGCTATTATTTCAAGGATTTCGACATCCACGGTACCGCCACGCTGATCATCGGCGGCCCGGTGGACATCTGCATCACCGGTAAGACCACTATTGCCGGCACCGTCAATACACAGATTGTCGGCAACCGTCCGGGCAACTTCAAAATCAACGTGGCCGGCAACGGCGACGTGAAGCTGACGGGCACCAGCGACCTGTATGCCGACATCTATGCTCCGCAGGCCGACGTGGTGTTCCAGGGAACCCATGACTTCTTTGGCGGCGTCGTGGGCAAGACGCTGACGCTGGGCGGCACGCCGGGGCTGCACTATGACGAGTCACTGGCGCACGTTAAGATGACGCCTCTGAAGATCTACCTGATTGAGTAGATGCAGGAGGCGCCGGCCATGATTCATCGTCCTCTGCACTGCCTGAGCCTGCTGTTGCTGCTGGGCGTGACGGCGGGCGGGGGCTGCTCGGACGGCCAGAAGGAGCCTGTCTCGTCCGTTAATGCCGACACCGCGGGGCAACTGGAAGCGCAGCGCTCGTCCTTTGAGGCCACTTCCGACCCGCCGGTGAAAGTCGATACCCACTTTGCCGCGGCGCGCCTGGCCGAAAGCCAGAACGCCTGGGCCAAGGCTATCGAGCAGTACCAGGCCGCGCTGCGCCTGGACCCCAATCACGCTCCGTCGATGTACCGGCTGGGGGTTATCTATACCCAGTTGAAGGCCTATCCCCAGGCCATCGAGGTCTGGCAGCGATATCGTGTGCTCAGTAAGGATGATTCGGCCGCCTTGAACAATCTGGCCTTCTGTTATGAACTGAGTGGCAAGACCAACTCGGCCGAGGCGCTGTATGCCCAGGTGCTGGCCAAGGAACCGGATAATCGCCTGGCGCGGATGAACTACGGCCTGCTGCTGGCCCGACGGGGCCGGTATGACGATGCCCTGAGCCAGTGGTCGGCGGTTCTGCCCCGTGCCCAGGCCCATTTCAACCTGGGGGCGGTTCTGGAACAACTGGGCAAGCCCGGCGAAGCCCGCGGCCACTATCAGCGCGCCCTGCAGTTGGATCCGGAACTGACGCCGGCCAAAGAACGTCTCGAAGCGCTGCGCAATCCCTGACAGGGGCGACAATTTTCCCCTCACCCATCAACATCGGGTCGGCTTGCCCGGTGATGGTCCAGCCGTTACATTTCGCCAGCGTCGAGGCGGGCCGTGACCTTGTTCGGACTGATTGACATCAGCGTTGCGTTGTCGCCGACCACGCCGGTCTGGCCGGGTGTTGGACCCCTGGCGGTGTCGCAGGAGCGGACGCCTCTGGGTTCGGAGCTGGTAACCACCTCGTCGGTCGCCATGACCGTGCACCATGGCACGCACATCGACGCGCCGCTGCATTTCGCCCGGGCGGGGCGGTCTATCGACCAACTGGATTTGGACCTGCTGACCGGGCCGTGCAGCGTGCTTGAGCACAAAGGCAGCGGCCACATTACCGCCGCCGACCTGCTGACGATGGGTTTTTCGCCCTGCAAGCGACTGCTGATCAAGACGCGCAACAGCGAGGCTCTCCGGCACGGCCAGCTGGATAGGGACTTTATCTCGCTGTTGCCCGACGCCATCGACCTGTTGATGAAGTCAAAGGTGGCCGTGCTGGGCGTTGATGGATTTTCCATTGGGCCGTATGGGGAGATTTCCGATCAAAACCACATTGCTTTCTGCGGCGCCGGAGGCATCATCATCGAGGTGCTTGACCTGCTGGATGTCCAGCCTGGCGCCTATGAGTTGATCGCGTTGCCGGTGAAACTTAAGGGCCTTGAGGCCGCGCCGGCGCGCGTGCTCTTGCGGCCGCTGGCACCAGAGGACGTGACGAGTGACCGCCTGTAAGTCTCAAGAGTTTAACCATATTCAGGAGATACCATGCAAAGGACCAAGAACCGTACCGACCAGTGGTTTGTCAGCCCCTGGAACTTCTATCCCGAAGTCGCCAGCAACTTCAAGTTCGCCCCCCGGATCAAAATTCATGATGTAACGCTTCGCGAGGGCGAACAGCAGACGGGCCTGGTCTTTACGCGCGATGACAAGGTGGCGATTGCCAGAAAACTGGCCGAGCTGGGCGTCGACCGCATCGAGGCCGGCATGCCCGCCGTTTCGCAGCAGGATGAGGATGCGGTCCGGGCCATCGTGGACCTGAACCTCGGGCCGGAGATCTTCGCCTTCTGCCGATGCATGGCCTCCGATGTGGTCAAAGCCAAGCAGACCGGCTGCTCGGGAGCGACGCTGGAGATCGCCTGCAACCCGCTTTTCGTGGAAAAGGCCTACGGCAAATCCATGGACTGGGCCAAGAAAGCCGCCATCGAGGCCACGATCGCGGCCAAGGAGATGGGCCTGTACGTGTCTTTCTTCACCATCGACGGCACGCGCACGGAGATCGAGGTGCTTTTGGACGTGGTCGATGAGATTCGCACCAAGGGCAAGATGGACGCCTTCGTGCTGGCCGACACCTTCGGCTGCGTGCACCCGCAGTCGGTTTTCTCCACCATCTCCAAGGTCAAGAAGCGCTTTCCCACTACCCCCGTCGAGGCCCACATGCACATGCACTTTGGGCTGGGGGCGGCCAACACGCTGGCGGCGCTGGCGGCGGGAGCCGAGGTGGCCCACGTGGCGGTGTCGGGCCTGGGCGAAGGCTCGGGCAATACGCCGCTGGAGGACGTGGTCCTCTCGATGAAGTGCCTGTATGGTCTGGAAACCAACGTGCGCACGCAGAAGTTCTGCGATGTCAGCAAGTTCATCTGCAAGATCGCCAACAACCACCCGCTGCCGCCCAACCGGCCTATCGTCGGCCGCGACGTGTTCATCGTGGAGTCGGGCATCGGCGTGATGTTCTTTGAGAACGCCGAGAAAAACGGCGATCCCAAGATCGTTGGCTCCATCCAGCCGGAACTGGTCGGCCAGCCAGGCTGGCAGTTCGCCCTGGGCAAGAAGAGCGGCCTGTTCAGCGTGCAGCGCTTCCTGCGGCAGATCGGCAAGACGCTCAACGAAGACCAGCAGAACGTCGTGCTCAACAAGATCAAGGACCTGGCCTTACGAGAGAAGCGACTGGTCACGCTGGACGAGTTCAAGACGTTTGTCGACCAGGTCGGCAAGTAAGGGACTTTTCCGTACCGCCCGCGGATTGAGGGCGGCGCCGCTACAGTCGTTCTGTGTGCATGGCCAAAGCACGATGAGCATCACGGACCACCCATACGTCCAGCACCTGGTCAAAGCCGCGGCGGCCATCAATCCGCGCGTTGCCATTCCCGATGCGCACGCTGATGTGCGCTTCTTGGAGGCGGCGTGCCAAGTCCACGCCCGCGGCTGGGTACAGGTGATCCTGACGGGCTCGCGCCCGGCCATCGCCGAGCTGGCACGCAGACACCAGCTTGCAATCGACGGCATCGAAATCATCGACCCGGCCGGATGCAGCGACCTTTCGCGTTTCTGCGATGACTATGCCAGCCTGCGCGCCAAGGAGAACCTGGGCGCGCAGCAGATTCGCGACCTGCTCCGGGAGCCGGCGTGGTTCTCATGCATGCTGCATCGTCATGGACGGGTTGATGCCGTGTGCTCGGGCGTTCACTATTCAACGGCCGATCTGGCGCGCCCCGCCATTAAGATCCTGGGGATGCAGAAGGGTTTCAGCAAGATGACGGCGCTGGCGGTGCTGCTGTTCGAGCAGACTCCGCTGGGCGACAACCTGGTTTTCGTCTGCGCTGATGGCACCATCTTGCCGCGGCCGACGTCGGAGGAACTGGCCGAGATTGCCATCCTGACGGCCGACCGGGCCAAGGCCATCTTGCCTGATACGCCACGCGTGGCAATGCTGTCGTTCTCCACACTGGGCAGCGCCAGGCACGAGGAAGTGGACCGGGTCTGTCGCGCGGTGGAACTGGCCCGGCAGAAGCGGCCCGATCTGCATATCGACGGCGAGTTCCAGTTGGATACCGCGCTGTCGCCGTACGTATCCGCCAAGAAGGTCAAGCGGCCATCGGAGGTGGCCGGGCGCGCCAACGTGCTGATCTGGCCTGATCTACAGACCGGCAACGTCGCCGGCAAGGCCATGATGCTGATGGGCCGAGGAATGTTGGCCGGAGCCTGCTTCCTGGGCATCAACGGCGTGGTGACTGATCATTCTCGCGGGGCAACCGTCGAGGAGTGTGTGATCAATATCGCCTTCGCCGGCGCGCAGGCCAGACGCGGTAGCGAGGCCGTGGGACCTCAGCCATGAAGATACTAGTCGCCAACGTGGGCAGTTCATCACTCAAGTGTCAGCTCCTGGACATGCCGGCGGAGACTGTGTTGGCCAGAGCGCATGCCGAGCGGGTCGGGACGGACCAGGCTTCGGTGCAGTGGACGGACCGCGCGGGGCAGACGCACAAAGCTCACATGCCCCTGCGCCACAGCGTGGCGGCCATAGGCTTCGTGCTGAGCAAGCTGACCGACCCGGCCGATGGCGTCTTGACAAAACTGGACGACATCGAGGCAGTGGGTTTCAAGACCGTCTGCGCCAAGGGATATACCGGTTGCCAGTATCTGACGGACGCGGTGCTGGCCGCGATGGATGAGTTCAGCCCGTACATCTGCCCGCTACACAACGCGGTGTACATTGACGCCATCAAGAGTTTCCGGCAGGTCCTGCCGCAGACGCCGATGATCGGGCTCTTCGAAACCTTCTTCTTCCAGGATTGGCCTGAATACGCCCGCATCTACGCCATTCCCTGGGACTGGACGCAGAAGTACGAAGTGCGCCGCTCGATGGGCCACGGCGCCAGCCACTATTACGTCAATCGCCGCATGGGCCGCCTTCTGGGCCAGGCCCCCGAGGATTTCAGCGCCGTGCAATTGCACCTGGGCGGAAGCTCGTCGCTGGTGGCGGTCCGTAAGGGTCGCACCATCGATGGCACCGCGGGTTTCACCATGCAGTGTGGCGTGCCGCTCTCGGTGCGCAGTTCCGACATGGATGGCTATCTGGTGGCCTATCTCTGGTCCAAGGGCGAGGGCACCCCGGCGCAGATCGTCGATCGCATGATGACCGAGGGCGGCCTGGCCGGCATTTCGGGCATGGGCTTTGACATGCGCGACCTGGAGGCTGCGGCGGCCAAAGGCCACCAGCGGGCTCAGCTTGCCATTGATACCTATGTCTACCAGGTCCGAAAATATCTGGGCAGCCTCATGCTGGTGCTGGGCCAGGTGGATGTGATTACGGTGGCCGGCGGCACCGGCGAGTGCAGCCCGTATGTTCGCAGGCAAATTTTCCAGAACCTTGGTCAGCTTGGCGTCGTGCTGGACGAGCCCACGAACCAGGAATGCATCAAGAACGAGGCGCGTATCTCCGCCGCATGCTCAAAAATTCCCGTGTGGGTGGTGCCGACCAACGAGGAGGTCGTCGTCGCCCGCCACTGCGCCGAATTGCTAACGCGGCGCCATCAGTAGGTAGTCCTTTTTACCGGAGTATTTGTTCCATGAGAATCATTCGCTATCTCGATCCGGCTCAGACAGTGAAATTTGCCGCTCTTGGGGCCGACGATGTCGCCCGTGAAATCACCGGCGACGTCTACGGGGCCCACAATGTCACGGCAGCCAAGGCCCAGATCACCAAGCTGCTGGCCCCGGTGGTGCCCACGAATATCATCGGCATTGGTTTGAATTACCGCCATCATGCCGAGGAATGCAAGGTTCCCATTCCGCAGTTTCCCATCGTCTTTATGAAGGTGACCGGATCCTTGCAGAACCCGTCCGATCCCATCTTGCTGCCGCGTCGTCTGCGAAGTGACGAGGTGGACTACGAGGCGGAACTGGCCGTCGTCATTGGCAAAACCTGCAAGAATGTGTCGCGCCGGAATGCGCTGGACTATGTGCTGGGTTATACGGCCTGCAATGATGTGAGCAGCCGCGACTGGCAGTTTCGCTGGGGCGCTAGCAGCCAGTGGGGCCGCGGCAAGATGTTCGACACCTTCTGCCCGCTGGGCCCGTGCTTGGTCACGCGCGACGAGATACCCAACCCCAATGCGTTGAAGATCAAGACCGTGCTCAATGGCCAGGTCATGCAGGACTGGAACACCAGCGACATGATCTTTGACGTGCCGACGCTGATTGAATTCCTTAGCGGCAGCACGACTCTGCCGGTCGGTACGGTCATCCTCACCGGCACGCCCCATGGCGTGGGCGTGGCACGGGAGCCTAAGGTTTGGCTGAAGGATGGAGACACCATCAGCATCGAGCTGGAGCGCGTCGGCACGCTGACTAACCCGGTGGTCGCCGAGAGCGAAACCTAACCTTTTTGCGACATCCCTGATGCAGACGATGCAGGCACTGGTCAAGAGCAGCCCCAAGCCGGGGCTCTGGCTTCAGGAAGTCCCGATACCGCAGATCGGCATCAACGACGTGCTGATCGAGGTGCTGCGGACGGGCATCTGCGGCACCGATCTACACATTTACAACTGGGATTCCTGGGCCCAGAAGACCATCCCCGTGCCGCTGGTGACCGGCCACGAATTTGTGGGCCGCATCGTCGCCCTGGGCCAGAATGTGCGTGACTTTGCCGTGGGCGACATCGTCAGCGGTGAAGGGCACGTGGTCTGCGGGCGCTGCCGCAACTGCATGGCCGGCCGACGGCACCTCTGCAAGAGCGCTATGGGCGTGGGGGTCAACCGTCCTGGGGCTTTTGCCCAGTACTTGTCCCTGCCGGTCACCAACGTGTGGCTGCATGATTCGGCCGACGGCAGTCACGTCAGCGGCATAGCTCGCGATGTGCAGGCCATCTTTGATCCACTGGGCAATGCCGTTCACACCGCCCTGAGCTTCGATATGCTGGGAGAGGATGTGCTGGTCACCGGGGCCGGTCCCATCGGCTGCATGGCCGCCGCAGTGGCCCGTCATGCGGGAGCGCGGCATGTGGTCGTCAGCGACCTGAATCCCTGGCGACTGGAACTGGCCCGCAAAATGGGGGCAACGCATACCGTTTTGGCCGGCCAGCAGTCATTGGCGCAGGTTCAGCAGCGGCTGGGGATGCGCGAGGGTTTCGACGTAGGTTTGGAAATGAGCGGCAGCGCCGCTGCGCTCAATGACATGCTGGCCAACATGTGTCACGGCGGCAAGATTGCCATGCTGGGAATTCCCCAGGGCAACGTCGCCATCGACTGGACCCTGGTCATCTTCAACATGCTCACGATCAAGGGCATCTATGGCCGGGAGATGTACGAAACCTGGTACAAAATGACGGTGATGCTTCAGAGCGGACTGGACGTGGCCCCGGTCATCACCCACCGGCTGCATTACACCGAATATGAACAGGGTTTTGCGGCCATGCGCAGCGGGCAGTGCGGCAAGGTGGTGTTGCACTGGAAGGATTAGCCGCGCTGGGGCGCCATACCATCAGAGGCGGGAGGAACCATGGCAGCCGGGCGGTTCATCGAGTTGGCGCGTCAGAGACTGGAGCAGATCAGCCACAGCGGCCTGACCAAGAGCGAGCGCATCCTCGCCACGGCGCAGCGTCCACACCTGGCCACCACCACTCATGGTCAGTTGCTGAATCTGTGCGCCAACAATTACCTGGGGCTGGCCGATGATCCGCGCATCGTAACCGCCGCCCGCGAGGCACTGCGGCGCTGGGGCTATGGCATGGCCAGTGTTCGCTTCATCTGCGGCACCCAGCAGATTCACAAGGAGCTTGAACAGGCCGTCAGCCAGTTCCTGGGGACCCAGGACACGATCCTCTACTCCTCGTGCTTTGATGCCAACGGCGGGCTGTTTGAAACGCTGCTGGATGAAAACGACGCAGTCATTTCCGACGAATTGAACCACGCTTCGATCATCGATGGGATTCGTCTGTGCAAGGCGCGCCGGCTGCGCTATCGCAACAATGACATGGCCGACCTGGAAGCCCGCCTGCGCGAAGCGCAGGATGCGCGCTTTCGCATGATCGCCACGGACGGTGTGTTTTCGATGGATGGGACGTTTGCCAATTTGCCGTCCATCTGCGACCTGGCCGAGCGATACGATGCGCTGGTGATGGTCGATGACTCGCACGCTACCGGTTTCATTGGGCCTGGCGGCCGCGGAACCCCTGAGTTGCATCAGGTCATGGGGCGTGTGGACCTGCTGACCGGCACTTTGGGCAAGGCGCTGGGCGGCGGCGCAGGGGGTTATGTGTCGGGGCCTCGGGAGATCATCGACCTGCTTCGACAAAGGTCGCGACCCTATTTGTTTTCAAATTCGCTTCCGCCGCCGATCGTCGGCGCGGCCATCAAGGGGCTGGAACTGGCGGCCGAGGCCGCCGAGCTGCGGACGATGCTGCATCAGCGCACGGCGTGGTTTCGCCAGGCGATGGTGGACGCGGGCTTTGACATTGTGCCCGGTACGCACCCCATCGTGCCGGTGATGCTCGGAGATGCTGTGCTGGCCGGCCGAATGGCCCAGCGGCTGCTGGAGCTGGGGATTTACGTGGTGGCGTTTTCGTTTCCGGTGGTGCCGCAGGGCCGCGCGCGAATCCGGGTCCAGATCTCGGCGGCCCACAGCCAGGCGGACCTGGAATGGGCCGTCGCGGCTTTCACGGCCGCCAGACGTGATGTGAGCGGTTGACTCAGCGGCCGGTTTTGTGCCAGACCACGCACCGGCGTTGGCTTTGGCCGTCATACCACTCCTACGAAGAGGGTGAGATTAAGTGCTAACTACTTCTCGGCCAAATACATGCATGGCTACACATGTCCGGCGGGCCGGCCAACCCGCGCTTGGCCGCAACTTTTTTGCCCCTGCTGTGTCCTATATATAGCGAGGCTGGTAGAATCCTCCTGAAGGAGTTGACCATGGTAATTCGGCTGGCGATGGTGGTATCGATACTGATGCTCGTGGCGCCTGTCCGGGCGCAAGTCACCGTGGTCGGTGACCGCGGCGCGGTCATGTTCGCCCCGCAAATCGACACCGTCGAGTCCGGCACCCTGCTGGACACCCAGGCCACCGTCTCGGCCGACCGCAAATACGTCACGCTGACCATGCGGCCGCAGATCTCCAACGTCATTGCCATCCAGATCTTCAACTTCCAGAACGCCACCACCCAGGGCTTCGTCGGCGCCGCCCGCGGTCGTGCCCCGGCCCCGGCGTTCGACGGTGGCATTGCCCGCGGACCGGTCGTCCCGTTGCCCACAGTACGACCCGTCAGCATCCTGGAGCAGCCGGGCACCCACCGGTTGGGCGACTAGACCCAATCCCTTTCACTGGAAAATTCCTGGAACCGTGCTCTGGCACGATGGGCATCGGCCGCCGGCCTGCAGCCGGTTTTCCAATACCGTAAAGCCATGGCGCCGGATGACCGTCGCGTGGCAATGATGGCAGCGCGTGTCCTCCCACTGGCCTACGCGGCCGGGCAGATTGCCCGGATAGATGTACTGGAGTCCCGCCTGCTGACCTAGCTCCACCACCGCCATCAGGTCCTCGGCGGTCGTGGCTCGATAGCCTTCGCTCATCTTGTAGTCGGGATGGAACGCCGTGACATGCCAGGGCATCAAGGGGTCGACACTGGCCAAAAAGTCGGCCATGCGTTTGAGGTCATCGGCATCGTCACTGAATCCGGGCACCACCAGCGTTACGATCTCCACCCAGAACTGCCTTTCTTTGAGCATACGGATGGTGCCGGTGACGTTTTCGAGGACGCCGCCAAGCTGCCGATAGTTGCGGTCATCAAAAGTCTTCAGGTCCACCTTATAGGCGTCCACCAGCGGGCGGAGGTAATCCAGCACCTGGGGGGTGCCGTTGCCGTTGGAGATATAAACGCAGCGTTTGCCGACCGCCTTGGCCTCCTTGAAGACCGCCACCGCCCATTCGCTGGTGATCAGCGGCTCATTATAGGTTGACGCCAGCACCGGCGCTCCGTGGTCGACCGCCAGGCTCACCAGTTGCGTGGGCGTGCATGGCCGCACCTCGCCGGCGGCGTCGGCATCCCGCAGCATCTGGCTGGTCACCCAGTTCTGGCAATATCCACAATGGAAATCGCAGCCCAGCATGCCAAAGCTCAGGGCATCGCTGCCGGGCAGTACATGGAAGAAGGGCTTTTTCTCAATCGGGTCCACAGCCAGCCCAGTCACGTAGCCGAAGGGGACCAGGAGCCTGCCGCCCTCGTTGAAGCGCACGCGGCATACGCCGTCGCGCCCGGGCTTGACCAGGCAGCGATGACCACAGGCCAGGCACTGGACGCTGCCGTCTTCCTGCGGCACGACCAGTTCTGGCGCTGCCGGCGCGCTGTAACGATGTAGCCAATCCCTGAGGGATTTCAGCCGATGCTTCTCATCCAGCAGTTCAAATTCCGCCATCAAGCACCCCGCATCACTACCCTGTCTATCCTATTTTACGCATTTACCGCAACGCAGGTTAGCCCTCACCGGTGGTCCAGCGCTGCTTTGCCAAAGATGCGCCGCTGGCAGCGCAGCCCGCCGGCCTTATAATCCCCAGCCAATGCAGGAGTTGCCTTGGCGGATCATTACTTTCAACACACGTTTGAAAATGGCCTGACGCTGCTGCTCGAGAAGATGCCCGGCGTCCATTCGGCCGCGATGACCTTCCTGCTGCCCGCCGGAGTCGCCAGCGACCCTGCCGGGCAGACAGGGTGTTCCACCGTCTTGTCGGACCTTGTGTTACGCGGCGCCGGCGGTCGCGACAGTCGCCAGTTGACCGATTACCTAGACTACCTGGGCCTGCAGCGCTCCAGCACGGTTGGCGTGCATCACACGCGGTTTGGCTGCGCCGCTCTGGCCCGCCGCGTGATCGAGGCCCTGCCTGCCTATGCCGACATCGTGCGCCGGCCCCACCTGCCGCAGGAAGGTTTCATCGCCGCAAGGGATCTGGCTGTTCAGGCCTTGGCCAGCGTCGAGGATGAGCCGCGGCAAAAAGTGATGATCAAGCTGCGCGAGCAGCATTTCCCCTATCCCCTGGGCCGAAACACGATGGGGACGGCCCAGGAACTGGCGGCGCTGAGCCTGGCCGACTGCCAGGCCGAGCACGCCCGTCGCTACAGTTCGCGGCAAGCCATCCTGGCCATGGCCGGCGACCTGGACTTTGAGCCATGCCTGCAAGCGGTAGGGCAGTGCTTTGGCGATTGGCAGGGACCGGCCGACCAGCTTGCTGCCACGCGCCCCGGGCCGGGAAGCATCTGCCACCAGGAGCATGCCAGCGAGCAGATGCATATCGGCCTGGCCTATCCTTGCATCCAGGAGACTGACCCCGACTACTATGTGATGCGCCTGGCGATGGAGGTGCTCAGCGGTGGCATGTCCGGGCGGCTGTTCACCGAGGTGCGCGAGAAGCGGGCCCTGGTTTACAACGTCTGGGCCGGCTACACCAGCCTCCTGGGCATCGGCGCTATTCTCGGCTATGCCGGAACCAGCAACGACCGGGCTCAGGCTACGCTCGATACCTTCATCGCTGAGCTGTACCGCCTGGGCCGCGGCGTTACGGCCGAGGAACTGGCGCGGGCCAAGACCGGGTTGAAAGCGGCAACCATCATGCAAGGTGAATCCAGCAGTGCCCGAAGCGGGGCGATTGCCCACGATTATTTCATGCGTGGCCGCATCCGAACGCTGGACGAAATCAAGTCCGCGATCGACAGCGTGACGGTCGAGCAGGTGAACGCCTGGCTGACAGCCAATCCCCCGGGGCCATTCACCATCGTGACGGTGGGACCCCAGGCGCTGAGCACGCCAGAGAACCGCTAAGGAAGGCAGGAAAGAAAAGAGGAAGGGACCAAGACAGGGATAACCGAGACGACAATGGCGCTGGAATACGAGGAACTGACGGGGAAGATCATCGCAGCAGCGATTGAAGTTCATCGACGGCTTGGACCGGGCTTTCTTGAGTCGGTTTATGAAAACGCCCTCGTCGTCGAACTGCGCAAGCGAGGCCTTCGCGCGGCCGGCAAAGTGCACGGCCTGATCCTCAATTTCGACAAGGTTACGCTGGACATCAAGCGGGTGATCAACAAACCCGAAGGACTCGTCCGCAGTGATCCATAGAGCGTCCCCATTTGTTCTTTTCCTGCTTTCCGGGCTTCTTTAGAGATCCCCATGCCCCTGAGCTTTCATCACCATCAGCTACCCAACGGTCTGGACATCATCGCCGAGTCCAATCCCTCGGCCCATTCCATCGCCGTGGGCATGTTCGTCCAGACCGGTTCCCGTGATGAGCAGGTGAACATCAACGGCGTGTCCCACTTCCTGGAACACATGATGTTCAAAGGCTCCGAGAAATACACCTGGGAAGATGTGAACCGCATCTTTGACGAAATCGGCGCCCGCTATAACGCCTTCACCAGCCAGGAGATGACCGCTTATTACGCCAACGTGCTGCCGGAATTCACCGAGCGCGCCGTCGAGCACCTGGCGCATCTGCTGCGGCCGGCGATTCGTCAACAGGACTTCGATACCGAGAAAAAGGTCATCCTCGAAGAGATCGCCATGTATCTGGATGACCCCGGCCACCGTCTCTACGAAAAAGCCATGGAGGCCCATTTCGGCCAGCACCCGCTGAGCCTCAGCGTGCTGGGACCATCGGCCTCGATCCAGGCCCTGACGCGCCAGCAGATGATGGAATACTTCAGCGGCCGCTACGGCCCCGGCAACATGGTGCTGGCGGCCACGGGCCTGCTGGATTTCGATGCCTTGGTGGATTTGACCCGCAAATACTGCGGCCATTGGCCGCGCGTCCATGCCACGCGACAGCAGCCGCATCCTGTGTACCGTTCGCAGCGGCTGGAGATGCTCGATCCCAAGCTCAATCGCCATTACACGATGGCCATGACCGCGGGCCCCAGCGCCCAGGATGAGCTGCGCTTTGCCGCGCGGGTGCTGGCCGACGTGCTGGGCGATTCCGAAGGCAGCCGCCTCTACTGGGCGCTGGTGGACAAGGCCATCGCCGAGGACGCCGACTTTGGTTTCTATCCTCACGATGGCTGCGGCAGCTTCTACCTCTACCTGGTGACCGATCCGCAGCGCAGCGCCCAGGCGCTGGAGATTGCCCTGAAGGAACTGCAGCGGGTCAAGGCCGATCTGAACGATGACGAGATCGAGCGGGCCAAAAACAAGATCGCCAGCAGCATCGTGCTCCAGGGCGAGGTGCCGCTGGGCCGAATGCGCAGCCTCGGTGGCCAGTGGATTTACAACCGTGAATATCGGTCGCTTCAGCAGGACATGCAGACCCTCATGGCCGTGGATCGCCAGTCGCTGCAGGCGCTGATGGCTCAATATGCTTTTGACCCCATGACGATCGTGACGCTGGCGCCGGGCACGGCCGGTTCAGCTTAGAACGGAAGCAGCCCCCACGCGGCCAGAGCGGTTGGATATCAACCGCACAGACTCAGACGTTGATGCCCGTGATGCGCACGCGGGTATAGCCCTGGCGATGGCCGGTCTTCTTGTGGAAGCCCTTGCGCCGCTCATACTTAACGATGTGGACCTTCTTGCCCTTGACCGGGCCCACGACATCGGCTGTGACGCTGGCGCCGGCGACCGTAGGGGTGCCGACCCGAGGCTCGCCCTCGCCGCCGACCAGCAGAACCTGGTCAAACGTCAGATTCTTCTGCTCGGGTTCCACTGCCCGGTCGATGTCGATGGTATCGCCGGGGGTTACGCGGAACTGGGTGGCGCCTTCTTTGATAATCGCGTACATAGCCAATAACTCCGTATTCTTAAGAGCGGCACATCATATCGGCCGCCCAAGCGCTGTAAAGAGCTGCCGCTCCCAGACACCAGCGCCCAGAAGTTGCCGACCGTGGCAATTGCTTGACATGGCCCTGCCCGCCGCCGAGCATGCTCGCCAAGCCCCATGGATTTTCGCACCTGGTATGACGCTCTGGCCAAACCCGCGTGGACACCATCCCCGGCCACGATCGGACTGATCTGGCGCATTCTCTATCCCATCATCCTCGTTAGCTTCGGCTTTGTGTTCTATCGTGTCCTGCGCGGCAAGCTGCCCTGGCAAGCCGCCTTGCCGTTTGCCATCAACCTTGTGGCCAACCTGCTGTTTATGCCTATCTTCAGCGGCCTGCGCAACCTGCCGCTGGCCACAGTCGATATTTTGATCGTCTGGGCCAGCATTCCCTGGGCCATGGCGGCCATCTGGCCACACCATCGGTGGGTTGCCGCGGCACAGGCGCCATACCTGGCCTGGGTCAGTATTGCCACGGTCCTGCAAATTCTGATCACCAGCGCCAACCGTTAGGTCGGCTTACGGTTTCTCTGCTGGCGTACACATGCAACTGGAGTGCGGACGGAAATCGGCCTGGGCCCAGGCCCTCTGTGTCTGCTGCTGAATCTTCGCGGCCTCGGCTTCCTTGCCTTGTTTTTTCAGGGCCCGCGTCAGACCCATCAGGGACCACCCGTTGCTGGGCCAGCGCGCCAGGTCCTCACGATACACGCGCTCCGCCTGGGCCGGTTGATCCGCATCCAGGTACACGGCGCCCAGCGTATGGCGCACGGGCACCATCCAGTCGGGCGGCTCGATGTAGCGTAGATTGTCCTCCAGCCCCGCAGCGATCGTCAGTTCCTGAATAGCCGTCGGGTAGTCGCGGCGTGCGTAGGCGATCTCGCCATCGACAACATGGGTTGCCAGCTTCAATACCGCGTGGGCCGGGTTCTGCTGGGCCATCGCCTTTGCGGGGACCTTACTGACCGCTTCGGCAAACTTCTCTCGCTCGGCTGTGGCTGGGTCCACCTTGGCCTGGGCGGCCAGGGCGACCGCGCGGTTGGCCCGCCACATAGCGGTGGTGAATGGCAAGTGCTCCGGCGGGGCGGGTAGGGCCAGAATCTGGTCCCACTTCCCGAAGCGTTTCAGCGCATCCATATGGACAATCAGATAGCCGTCGATCACCTGGGCGTTTTGCTGGACCCATTCCGGCGGCAGCATCGTGACCGCGTCGTACCCGGCGGAGATCGCCTCCTGCGACCGCCCGAGCATCATGCAGGCAAAGGCCAGAAAGCCATGGTTATGTTGCATGTAGGCCATGTAAAAGCCCTGTCGTGGAGACAGCCGGCGATATTCCTTGTCGGCCGCGATGGCCTTACGATTGCATTCCACCGCGTCGGGCCACTGGCCGACGCGGGCGTAAATGTGTGAAGGCATGTGCCGCAGGTGACCCGAGATCGGCACCAGGTCACGCAGCGCATCGGCGGAGGCCAGGCCCTTCTGGGGCTGCGGCGAAGCCTCGACGGCATGGATGTAGTAGTGCGTAGCTCCGGGATGATGGGGCTGTGACTGGAGCACCTTCTCCAGGATTTGCACGATTTCGGTCGTGCGGCCTTTGGGTTTGCCATCGTTGGTCCACAGGTCCCAGGGCTGAAGATCCATCATCGCTTCGGCATAGAGCACCGCGACGTCCGCATCGTCGGGAAACTGTCGGTAGACCTTCTGCATGGCCGCTGCGTAGGCCTGGTCCAAGGCGGAACGGTCCTGCGGCGCGGGGTTGGCGTAGCGTGCCCCCAGCGCATCGATCAGGGCCTGCTCCACGGGCGTGGCATACGGCTTAAGCCGGCGCGCCGTGGTCAAGGCGTCCCAGGCAGCTTCGGCCTTCTCTTCGGGCAGGACCGGAAAGTTGATATGCGGGCCGTAGCACAAGGCGATACCCCACCAGGCGGCGGCCAGTTGAGGATCGTGGCGGGTGGCCTCCGTAAACGAGCGGATGGCCTCATCGTGGTTAAAGGCAAAGGTCCAGGTCAGACCCTGGTCGAAATACTTCTGGGCCAGCGGCACCTGGGTGGAAACAGGCCGATGGTGCTGACCGATATCGGTGAACAGCGGCGGCGCCGGGCGCGTCGCCGCCGAAGTGGACGACGTACTGGCCTGTTCCGAGTCATATTGGCAGCCGACCAGGGCGAAAACAGATCCCCATAGTGCATAGAAAAAAGCAGTTGTGGCGGCTCGCATGGCGTTCTCCTGTGTTCAAGAAATGAGGGAAAAACACAAGGGACCGGCGCGCTGCAATCCGTGCGCCCGTCTTGCCCTTGGCGAAGTCAAGCGCCGCGGTTCAGATCGATCGCCGCTTCATTCGCCGCTGGCCGCGGCCTGGCGCTGGGCGCTGAGCGGCGCCACAGACTCCTGTGGCCGCCACCACATGGATCGCCAGTACAGCTCATCCAGCTCGTAAGCGCTCAGTTGCGAGGATCGGGCCGGCCCCGAGGCCAGGATGCCGTAGCGCCGCATTTCACGCAGATAGTGCTCGTTAGGCCAGAAATCAGGCATGTCGAAGCGCTTGATGCGATTCAACTGTGCCGCTGACCACTCGATGGCTCCCAGCAAGGTGCGATAGTCCGGATCCTGGCTGCTGGCAAAAACATCAGCCGGTCGTGTGGCGGCGCCAGGTGTAACGATGCCGCAGCGACCATGCCCGCCGGCCTCCTTGGAGAGAGGGGCCAATAGAAGCAGTGACTTTTGAGGCCGACTGAGATTGAACAGAATCGCCCCGGGGGCAAAGCCGGTGCGTTTGGCATTGACCTTAGGCGCGCCGGCGAACGTGTGGCACTGGCCGCAGCGGTTCTGCAGCACCGGCGTGACCCGGGGCATTTGCTCAGTGCGCTGAAAGATGGGCGTGCCGACCATGCCACTGCCCAGCGCGGCATAGGTGCCGGGGTACGTGGCGCCGCTCTCGATCCACAACCAGACCATGCGACGTTCCTGGTCGGACAGCTTTACGCCATGGTGATGGGCATCGATCTTGTGCAGCAGGGGGCTGGCCGAACTGCCCACCGTGCGCGGCGCGCGGTTGCCGGTGCCGTTGCGGCCGTCGGCGATTTGCTTATGGGTAAGAAGCGTCCAGTAGCTGTGCGAATAGGCAGGCCCGCGGTCGCCGGTCAACACCACCCCGCCGCTGCGCGGGCCAACAGTCTGGCCGTTGACCGGGTGTGAGTCGTAATCATGGCAGCTTACGCAGTGCCGATCCAGAATGGGTTGCACATCGCGGGGAAAATCGATGACGGAAGGAAAACCCTCAAACGGCGCGATACGGCTGGGTGGCCGCCGCAAGGCCAGCAGATGACCCGCCGGTGTCGTCGTCCGCGTGCGCTGTTCGTGACAGCCCACGCAGCCGGCGGTTTCGCCGGGCATGACGCTGGTGAAGCTCTGCATGCGCTTGACCGACATGTCACGCTCGTCCAGGGCCACGAAGAACACTGGCCGATGCGCCGGCAGCTCAAAATAGGCCGATCCGTCGGCCTCGACGGGCACCGTACCCAGCACGCGTTCGAGGTTAAAGCTGCCGCCCATGGTCAGCGGTTCCGAGCCGCCGCTGAAATTCACTGGCTTGGGCAGCGGCTCCAGGACCAGCAGCTTGCGAATCTCACCGCTGCTGACGCCATCCATATTCCGGCCGATGGCGACGTTGGACAGCACCATGCTTCCGGTGGCGCGGCGAGGATCGGTGCGATCGGGAATGCGGGGTTCCCGCGTACGATGGCGGATGGGATATGGCTCATGGACCATCTGATCATCTTGGTGGAGGGTCTGGCTGTCGCCCGCCTTGGGGTCCACCAAAACCAGCCGATGGCCCGCCGCCACCAGGATACATCGCTCGGAGAAGGGGTACGGATCGCGGCTGTCTTCCGGTGCATTGCGGACCGCGATGGCGGCCCCGCGAGCGTCGGGCCCCGCATCGGGGCTGATGATGTGCAGCCGCCCTCGGTGCTCGTTGGCGCCGTGGCCGGGCGAGAAAATGGCCGCTACCTTGTTGGAATCCGGGATGGGCTTGGCGTCGATCATCACTGTCCCGGAGTGCATGTTGCCAAACCAGGTCATCTGCCCGGTGCCATCGGGGTTCAAGCTCCAAAGGTGGTGATAGGCGAGCTGGCTGCGGTCGATGTACTCCCACCGGGTATAGAGAATCCGGCCGTCGTTCAGGACAGCCGGGGTATTGTCGTGCTCAAGATTCGAGGAGATGACGCGAATGTTGCTGCCGTCGGCCGAGGCGCGGTGCAGCGTGGCCACGGGGGTATGCCAGCAGCCGACCCAGCGATTGCAGCGCGACGAGCAGAAGACGATGTCGCCATTGGGCAGATAGCACGGCTCGATGTCATCGAAGGCCCCGGTGGTGATGCGCTTCAGAGCACTGCCATCGACATTGATTTCGTACAGATTGAAATGGGCCGTACCACCTTTGCGATATGAAAAAAGAATCTTCCGGGCATCGTAATGCACCACCGGATCGCGGAAGCTGCCGCTGACGTCGGCCAGCAGAACCACCACCTGGCCGGTCCTGACATTGAGCTTGCACAGGCGCGAGCCGTCGGTGGCATACATGGGCCGCTGCGGCTCGCTGCTCCAGTAGCCGAAGTTGGCATACCAGTGTCCGTCCTTGCCCGGGCTGCGGGTGACAAACACGATCTCGTCGACGCCTTCCATCGGTCCAGCCAGGGCCGCGCTCAGCATAGGGCGCGGCGTCAGCCTGGGGCGGGATGAAGGTCGGGTGCCCGAAGTGGTGGCCATCGCTACCGCGTCCGGGCTGGGCCTGGGGCGCGGACGCGAGGCCGGGCGCGTGCCGGCAGTGGTCGCCATGGCCAGTGCTTCCGGCCTGGGCTGAGGCCGCGGGCGTGGCCGCGACGATGGGCGTGTCACCGTGGTGGTGGCCATCAGACCCGGGGCCTGGCCCCGTTTCGTGGGCCGGGGTGACCCGCCCAATTCGGGCAGGCACCAGGCGGCCAAGGCCACCACCGCCACTGTGAATGGCAAACCCGCGCCGGCAACCCGCATGGTCTTGCGCGGACACGGGTGCCCGCGCCTCCTTACAGGGACAGCAGATACTCCACCAGGGCCTCGACTTGCTCCTTGTTCAGATGCGAAGTCTTACCGTGCTGATCCTTGGTATTGAACTTCGTCAGCACGTCCTCCAGTGTAACCGCCTGCCCATCGTGCAGGAACGGGCCAGTGCGCCACAATTCAAGGAGTGTGGGCGTATCAAACGTGTCGTGTTCCTTGTGGTCCAGGGGACCCTGGGTACCCACGTTGTGCTGCTTGCCATCAGTGAAGTCCGGCCCGGAATGACACTGGGCACAGGCGGTGCGGGCATCCTCGAATATCTGCTTGCCCTTGGTCGCCTTTTCCGACAACTGGCCGTCTGCCTTGCGATAGGGGCTGCGCAGCGGCGTTAGCGATGCCAGATACAACTGCACCGCCTTAACGTCCTCAGGCGCCGGCTGGTACGAGGCAAAGCGGAAACCCGCAGCCGTCGCCGTCGCCATATCCTCGCGCACGCCCAGCCACATTGACGGCGGGGTCATGTGGGCACGCAGCAGCGACTTGGCATTTTTGGGATTGCCAATGCCGTCATTCAACAAATCCCAGTTCATGCCGTCGATGCGGGCTTCGTTCGGATGGCAGGTCGCACAGCTCAGCCACTGCTGGAAGGCATAGCTGGCATCGTGGAAAATCAGCTCGCCCCGGCGGATGTCGGTCAGCTCCTGCTTGGGGCCGATGTTTGCGGTCAGCAGGGGTTTGCTGGTGCCCGGGTCCAGTAAGAGCACCTGCGCGCCGTAGTACATCGCTACCGCCAGTTGCTTGCCGTCCGGAGAGATGTCGATACCGCGCGGGCCCTTGGCCGGCAGGCTCACGCGCCGGGCCATGCCTGCCGCATACAAAGCGGACAGATCGTTGACTAGTTCAGCCCGCTTCTTGGGGTCGGTCCTCATCTGTGCCCAGATCGTGCCGGCGATATAGGGTTCCACCGCGGCCGGGCGCCCGGCAGCCGGGCGCGTCGCGCTGCTGGTGCTGGAGTCTAATTGCTGGTGGATTCTGGCCAGATCAAGCGTGGCGACCTGGTGCACGCCCGATAGTGAAACCCACGCCGTGGCCCCGTCGGCCGCAACGGTGATCCCCCACGGATCCGCCGCCCCCAGTGACAGCGTGTCCATGAGCATGGTTGCGACCAGTTCCCTGGCCTTCAGATCGATGACACTGATGGCGTTGGTGTTCACCCAGCCGCGCTCGAGCTGCGTTGCCGGCAAAGTGGTCCGGCCTATGGTATGCACGGTGTAGGCGAAGCGGCCATCCGGCGAAATCGATACCTGGCGGATGCAGGTGGTGTTGGGCGGTAGCTTGATATCCGCGACCTTGGTGCCCGAATCCAGCTCGACCAGGCTGACAGCGCTGGTGGTCTGTGGATCCGACGCCGCCATCGCCGGCAGCAGATTGCTGACCACCGCCAGGCTTTCATCGGGAGTGATGGCCACGGCAAAGGGCTCTCGCAGCATCTTTACGCGCGACTTTTCCTTGCCGGCAGTTAAGTCCACAATACTGAGTTCCGACAGACCCGTACCGGTCACCAGCAGCAGTTGCTTCTTTTGAGCCAGCGCCAGTCCGTTGGGATAGGGACTCACGGCGATGCGCCGAGCGACCTTGGCGTCGGCGGCATTCACCTCCGCCACCGATGCGCCCTCGAAATCGGCCACATAAACCTTGGATGAATCCGCCGACCACGCCACCGCCCCCAGCGTCTTAGCCACGGGGACTTCTCGTGTAATCTTGCCTGAGGCCGGATCGATCAGGACCAATGCCCCGGCCGTTCGGTCTGAGACCGCCAGCATCTTGCCATCCGGCGAAAAACGCAGGTCATAGGGCGAGCGATAGGTCTTCGCACCCGCCTGGTCGGCGTTCTGTGCCCCCAGGGGCACGATCAAGCCAACCAGCAGACACAACCCCGCAAGTACCAGCATGCAATGACGACTCAGGCGCATACGAACTCCTCTAGTTAGCCCCCGTTAGGAGATATTACCCAAAAGCGGAGCGTTTGTTGAATGCCCCCCCGGGGCCACTATTTGACCAACTGGCTGAGCTTGAAGATCGGCAGGATGATGCTCATGGCGATGAAGCCCACGATGCTGCCCATGGCCACGATCATCAGGGGCTCGATCATGGCTGTCACGCTCTTGATCACCGCGCGCAGCTCACGGGCGTAAAATTCGCTGACCTCGTCGAGGACCTCGCCCAGTTTGCCCGATTCCTCGCCGGCGCTGATCATCTGCACCACGGCCCGCGGCAGCAGCGGGCTTCGGCCCAGGGGCATGGAGATCTTCTTGCCTTGTTTGACCGCTGTATAGACACCGCGCCACATGCGCCGGTAAAGAACATTGCCGCTGATGTCGGCCGTAATGGCCAGCGTATCCAGCATGGGCACGCCGGCGTTGATGAGCTGGCCCATGGTGTGAAGACTGCGGTTGATATACAAGGCCCGGAACATCTTCTTGAACAGCGGCAGCACCAGCTTGGTCTTGTCCCACCACAACCCGCCCCAATCCGTGCGCAGCAGCAGCACCACGCCCCACACCAGCGCGATGCCCCCCAGGATCAGCACGTACCAGTAATTGACCATGAAGGTTGACAGGGCCAACAGCAGCTTGGTCGGCGCCGGCAACGCCGCTTCCTTGCCCTTGAAGATGGTCATGAAGCGCGGCAGCACGAACGTCAGCAGGAAGATCGTGGTGCCGATGGCCATGGTGCCGATGATGCCGGGATAGATCATCGCGCCGCGCACCTGCGAGCGCGTTTCGATCTGCTGCGACAGATAGGTGGCGATGCGATCCAGCATCCGTGAAAAGCCCCCCGACAACTCCGACGCCTTGACCATGTTGATGTACAGCGGCGAAAAGACCCGCGGATAGCGGGCCAGGGCATCGGAGAACTGGCGGCCGGCCTCCACGTCCTTGCGCATCTGCTGAAGCATGGTCTTGAACTTGGGGTTTTCCACCTGCTCGGCGATGCCCTCGATGGCCGCCCGGATGCTGATACCGGCCCGGATCATCACCGCCAACTGGCTGGTGAAGTTCTGCACGTCCCGCGCCCCCGGACCAAAGCCAAGCTGAACGCTGACCAGGCGCGACAATCCGCTCTTGCGCGTCATCTCGATGGGGGCCAGCGCCAGGATATAGCCCCCGCGGCTGCGCAGTTCCTGCGAGGCGGCCGTCAACGAGGCCGCCGCCAGCACGCCCTGCGTGATCTGGCCGTCGGCGCCCTTGATTTCAAAGCGATAGCTGGGCATGACGCCATATCCTTCAGCAGCACCCGCGCCTCAAGCCACCAGGGCCCGCTCCAGCTTCTCTGGATGCGTTGCCTGGGCCACCGCCTCCTCGCGGCTGATATAACCGTTCACGTAAAGCTGCTTGATTGAATCATCCAGGGTCTGCATCCCCAGCGCCCGGCTAGTGGCGATGATGTTGGGGATTTCAAAAATCCGGTTCTCGCGAATGCAGTTGCGCACCGCGGGCGTGCACAGCATGACCTCGACGGCCGGGATCATCCCCGGCTGGTCCACCCGGCGGAACAGCACCTGGCTGATGACTGCCTGAAGCGTGTTGGCCAGCATGGATCGTATCTGGTTCTGCTGATCCGACGGATAGATATCGATGATGCGCTCGATGGTCTGCGGGGCGTTGACGGTGTGCAGGGTGGACATCACCAGGTGCCCGGTTTCGGCGGCGGTGATGGCGGCGCCGGTGGTTTCCAGGTCGCGCATTTCACCCACCAAAATCACGTCCGGGTCCTGGCGCAGCACGTGACGCAGCCCCGAGGCAAAATCCGGCACGTCCGAGCCCACCTCGCGCTGCTCGATGGTGGCCTTGTTGTTCGTGAAGGCATATTCCACCGGGTCTTCCAGGGTGATGATGTGAACCGGCTCGCGCTTGTTGATGGCGTCGATCATGCCCGCCAGGGTCGTGCTCTTGCCCGAGCCGGTGCCGCCGGTGACCAGGATCAGCCCCCGCGGCAGGTACGTCAACTTGGAAACGATCTCCGGCAAGAACAGCGATTCGATCGGCCGCACGTGGTCGTTGATGGTTCGGAAGGCCAGGGCGATGCTGTTGCGCTGGTAGTGGGCATTGACGCGGAAGCGCGCCACCCCCGGTATTTCATAGGAAAAGTCGGCATCTCGCCGTGTGTCAAACTCCGCCACGCGCTTCTCGCTGAGCATCTCGCGCAGCATGCGCAAGGCGCTCTCGTGGCTGACCAGCGGGAAGTCGGCCGGAGCCATCGTGGTGTGCACGCGAAACATGGGAGGCAGCCCCACGTTCAGGTGCACGTCCGAGGCCTTGACGTTGACCGCCGCTCGCAGGATGTCATTCAGGTGGCTCATTATGCGTCCTCGGTAACTCGCAGAATTTCCTCGATTGTGGTGAACCCCTTGGCCGCCTTCTCAAAGCCGTCCTGTCGCAGCGTCACCAGGCCGCGCTGGCGGCAGAGCTTGCGCAACTGGGTGACATCGGGGTTGCCGGTCACCAGGTCCCGCAGCGAGTCGTCCATGACCAGCAGCTCATAAATGCCCAACCGGCCGGCATAGCCGGTCTTGCGGCAGCGGTCGCAGCCCTTCCCCGCAAAGGCGCTGTCCGCGGTAAAGCCGCGCTCACCCAGGATGCGGCGCTGCTCCTCCGACAAAGCCTGGGGCTGGCGGCAGTGCTGGCAGATGCGCCGCACCAACCGCTGGGCCAGAATGGCGTTGACGGCGGCGCTGATGAGATAGGGCTCCACGCCGATATTGATCAAGCGCGTGATGGAGCTGGGGGCGTCGTTGGTGTGCAGCGTCGAAAGCACCAGGTGCCCGGTCAACGACGCCTGCACGGCGATGCGCGCTGTCTCGGCGTCGCGGATTTCGCCCAGCATCACCACGTCCGGATCCTGTCGCAGCAGGCTGCGCAGGGCGGCCGAAAAGCTCATGCCGATCTTGTCGTGTACCTGCACCTGGTTGGCCTGGGCCAGGTGATATTCGATGGGGTCTTCCACCGTGCTGATGTTCAGCTTGTTGCCGTCCATGCAGCGCAGCGAGGCATAGAGCGTGGTGGTCTTGCCGCTGCCCGTGGGCCCGGTGACCAGCAGAATGCCGTGGGGGGCGTCGATCTGCTGCTGCCAGAGTTTCAGGGCCTGCTCCGAAAAGCCCAGCTCCTCCAAAGCCACACTGATCGAGCGATTATCCAAAATACGAATAACCACCTTCTCGCCATGGGCCGTGGGCAGCGTGCTGATGCGCAGATCAATATTGCGGCCGTGGACCATCGCGCGAATCCGGCCGTCCTGCGGCAGTCGGCGCTCGGCGATATCCAGATTGGCCATGATCTTCAGGCGTGACACGATCGCCGGTTGCATGCCATGGGGCGGATTCATCGATTCAAAGAGAATCCCATCGATGCGATAGCGAATCTTCAGCGCCTTTTCCTTGGGCTCAATGTGAATGTCGCTGGCGCCCTGCTTGATGGCATCGGAAATCAGGTAGTTCACGAACCGTATGATCGGTGACTCGTTGCCGATCTTCTCCAGGTCGGCCACGTCATCCTTGGCCGCCTGCACCACCTGCACATCATCCTCGGCCATGTCCTTGATGATGTCTTCCACCTGCACGTTGGCCGGGCCCGCCGTGATCTGCTCGACCACGCGCGCGATGTCCGCCGAAGCACAGACCACCACCTGGACCGGCCTGCGCGTCTTGCGCTTGATATCGTCCACCAGAAAGACGTTCGTTGGGTCGGCCATGCCCACCACCAGAGCCTGCTTGCCGTCCTCCGTGGACACAAAGCGCAGCGGCAGCACCGCGTGTTTGCGGATGTATTCCGGCGGCAGGCTCTCAAAGGCGCCCGCATCGATCGCGGCCCGGTCGGGCACCTCGAAAGCCAGGTTCAGCGTCTTGGCCAGGGCCGCGAGAATCTGCCCCTCCGAGGCGGCATTCATCCCCAACAGAATCTGGGCCAGGCTCTTTCCTGGCGTCTGCACCTGGATGCCGCGCGCCTGCTCAAGCTGGGCTTCGGTAACGTGGCCGTTTTCCAGCAGCAGTTGCTCGACGCTCCGGCGGCCGCTGCTGGCCGACGGCTGCCACAGGGTCTCGGCCGTCTCCTCGGCGGCGCTGCGCGGAACATCCAGCGTGGCGCCGGTGCCGCTGCGCTTACCGAAGATGGAAAGTCCCGTACCCATGTCTGGCTGGTACCCGTGCTATCGCCGCGTCTTGATCTCGAAGCGGAATTCGCCGCTGCGCACCACGATGGACGTGGGGTTGATCTTCTCGATCAGCACGCCGTCCACCTCCTGGCCTTCCTGGTACAGGTCGTTGTTGATCATGCAGGCGCGCTGGGTCTGGCCATAGACGATCGATTGCAGCCTCAGCTTCGCCACTGCCTGCCGGGCCGCTGTCCGCTGCTCTTCCTGTCGCTTGCGGGCCTGTTCCAACTCCTCGGCCGCGCGCTCGGCGGGTGCCGCGAACCGGAAGGGATTGGTCTTCAACTCGCCGACCGGCACCTGGTTGCGCGCCGGGAAGCTGGCGAACTGCGCCACCACCTTCTCGGTGTTGCGCAGCAGCTCGTGCATGGTTCGCAGCCGTGTTTCGCGGTCGCGCAGAAACTCCGTGATCGCCGCCTGCGCCGCCACGGTCTGCGGGTTGCTGGACGCCGCGGCCACACTGGGCCCGCTGCGCCAGCGCATCAGGGCAAAGCCACCGGCCACTGCCACCAACCCCACGAACACCATGATCGTGCCCGCGCCCAGCGGCCGGCGCGGTTCGCCCAGATAGGCATTGTCGCCATCGGCGTTGTCCTGGGCGTCGTCCGATGGATCGGCGGCCTGGTTCAGTGCTGAGGATGGGTCCAGTTCATCGGTCATGGCAACTCCTACTGGACCGACACCGTAAGCGTCGGCGAGCCGTCGGGCTCAAAGAAGATGATCAGCGTCATCTGGGCCTGCATCTGCCCGTCCTTGTCCTGGATCTTCTGAAGCTGCATCTGCGTCAGCCGGGTGATGCGCGGCAGCTTTTCCAGCGCCAGCAGAAAGGCGTAATAGCCCTCGAAGGCTCCGCTGAGGCTCATCTGGATGGGCTGCTCGCTGAATCGGGCATAGCGCTCGGTCTTCAGCGGCTTGATGGTCTTGATGGTCAGGCTGTGGGCGGTTGCCAGTTGGCAAACGTCCTTCAGGATCGTTTCCACCTGCTTTTCCTTGGGCAGCTTGGACTCAAAGAAATCGATCGCCTTCTGAAGGTCCGCGATCTTCCGATTCAGGTCACTGATTCCAGCCGTGGCGTGCTGCAAGTCGGCCAAAGCCTTCTGTTTGCTCAGGATATCCCTGCGCATCGCCGCTTTCTGGTCCGACAGACGCGACAGGAAATAGTAGCTGCCCGCCAGGCAGCCCAGCATCACCAGCACGATCGCCATCTCGCGAAAGCCGAATTTCATGGTCGCTGCTCCGCTGTTAAGGCTGCTGTGGGTCGGCCGAGACGTGCTGCGCCTCGGTCACCTGGGCCTGCGGGACCAAGGCCAGTTCGATTTGGAACTTGCGCATCTTGTGCTCGGCCACCTGAAGTTCCTCGCTGATGACAAGGTTCACATCCCGGAACAAGGAACACCGAGACAACTGCGTGATCAATGCCGCCACCTGCACATCGGTGGGGGCCATGCCCGTCACCTTCATGTGCACGTCATAACGGCGCGGCTCGTTGCGAGCCGGTTCGGCGGCCTTGGGCTCCGCGCGGCGAAGCTCCGGCCGCTTGGCGACCGGCGCCGCAGTGACGCGCGCCCGTGATTCCAGCACAAAATCTGCCAGGGACACGCCGGCCGGCAGGGCGTTGGTCAACCGCGCCAGCACGTAACTGCGCGGCACACGCTCCAGCAGCGAGGCGGCCAGTTCCGCCTGTTCCGCCATCTGCTTCTGCTTGGCCTGCAGTTCCTTTACGCGTTGAATGGGCCGAGCGGCCTCGGCATATTGCCGGTCCACCTCCAATCGCGTGCGCGCCAGGTTCCGCCGCCCCTTCTCCGCGACACTGAACGCCGAGCCGATACCCGCCACCATCAGCAGAAACAGACTGGCGCAGATCATGTTGGTCCGCTGCTGAACCTTGCGCTCCAGGTAATTCTCGGGCAGAAAACTCAGTTCATTAGGGGTTGCCATGGTTCATGCCTCCGTGGCCGTTCTCGCCATTCTCGGTGCCGTGGCCGTCGCGGCGGCAGGGGGTGCCGGCGGCGGTCCCAGGCTCAGGCCTATGGCCACGGCCCAGGCGGGCTGTGGCTGACGACGATCAATCCCACTCTCGACGCCCACCTCGCTGGTCCGCCCCATGCGCACCAGCGGATCGCCGACTTGGGCAGCGATGCCCAGGTGCTGGGCGATGCTCTGGCACAGCCCCCGATGCCGCGCTTCGCCCCCCAGGAAGATCAGCCGATCCACTGGCCGGCTGGGGAAGGTGGCTTCGTAATAGCGGCGGCACAGGTCCAATTCCTCAGCCAGCTTCAACACCGACGCCCCGCAGGCCGCTTCCACCTGCTGCATCTGCCTGGAGTCGTCATTTCCCTGGCTCTCAGGGGTATCGCTTGCGCCGGCGCTGCCCAGGGCAGCGCCCAGCATCGCGAAGTCCTGCTTCATCGCTGCCTGCTCCGAAATGACCTGCGTCTTCTCCTGGCGCGCCGACAGCGACGGCTGTATCGCCGCCAGCCGAAGCCGCAGGAGTTTGGCATCCTGGGCCGACAGCTTCATCGCATTGGCCACGGCGGACGTGAAATGATCCCCGCCCAGCGCAATGGCCCGGGCGAACAGCACCTGCTGGCCACGGGCGATTACCGCCCGCGTGCCGGCGCAGCCGATGTCCACATAGCAGGTCGTCAGCTCCGCATCGCTCTTGCGGCGGTACACGTGACCAAAGCAGTGCAGAACCGCCAGCGGCTCCACGTTCATTCCCACCACGTCGAGCCGCGCCCGTCCGGCGCTATCCAGCAGTTGATGCACCATGTCCCGCGAGGCGGCCATGAGGATGACTTCGTTGCGCGGCTCCTGATCCTGATACACCTCGCCGGCGACCAGGTGGCGCAGAATGGCATGCGAAGGGTCGATCGGCAGCTTGCCGCGAGCCTCCCAGGGCAGGGCCTTGCGGGTGGCCTCTTCGTCCAGGCGAGGCAGCCGCAGGTGCTGAATAAACATCATTGCGGCCGGCAGCGCCAGTACCGCCTGGCGCCCTTGGAAACTCCCCTGGGCCAGCAGGTCGCGCGTGGCCCGTACAAAGAATTCCAGCCGCGCGGCTGCATCATGGCGCACATGGCCGGGCACATCGGTGCTGGCCGCGGCGACCAATCGCGGCTCGCCGTCCAGGATCTGCACCTGCGCCAAACGCAGGCAGTCCGAGCCAAAGTCCACCCCGATGGGGTTGATGCTCGGGCCAAACCAGTTGCTCAGAAACCGAAGCATTCGCTCTCCGCCAGTCCCCATCCGGGGACCTACGATAGCTGGCGCTCAGGGTCAAATGACGCCTCGCACCGTGCGCAGGACGCCTCTGGTAAGTTGTATCGACGCTAACGGCAGGGGGGTTCAGCGCCACCTCGCCCGAATCATGCGCTGGCGTCCCATAAGAACTCGGCCGCGACCGTATCGGCCTTGTCGATCCCGCTTTCGGTCAGGCGAAAGCCTTGCTCGTCGCAGGCGATCATCCCCAGTTGGCTCATTCGCGCCAGGGCCTGGGCAAAGAGCCTCCGGGCCTCTTGGCCGGTGCGGGCGGCAAAATCCTCAAAGTCCACCCCTCGCGCCAGGCGCAGTTGCAGCATCGCCAACTCTCCGGCGCGGCGCAGCGGCGAAAGATGCTCCACCTCGTCGGCGGCCAACTGCCCGGCGGCCACCGCCCGATCCCATCGCTGCAGGCTGCGGCAGTTGGTCCAGCGCCACCCTTCCACGTGCGAGGCGGCGCTGGGGCCCAGGCCGATGTAATTGCCCCCGTTCCAGTAAAGTAGATTGTGCGCGCATTCGGCGCCGCTGCGGGCGTAATTGCTGATCTCGTAGGGCGCCAGTCCGGCTTCGGTCAGTATCCGGCGGGTCAGGTGCAGCATTTGCAACTCCGTCTCCTCGGCCACAGGCCGCACCTGCATCGCCTGCCGCCGAGTCCACAGCGGCGTGCCCGGCTCATAGGTCAAGCCGTAGCAGGATAGATGCTCGGTTCCCAAGGCCAGGGCGCTCCGCAGCGTGCGCTGCCATGACTCGATCGTCTGCCCGCAGATGCCGAAGATCAGGTCCAGACTCAGTCGAACCAGCCCGGCTTCCCGGGCCGCTTGCAGGGTTTGGGCCACCTCCTCCGGCCGGTGTTGTCGGTCCAGCATGCGCAGCTCGGATTCATCAAAGCTCTGGGCCCCAAGACTCAGGCGGTTGACTCCCAGGTCGCGCAACATGCCCAGGTAAGCGGCATCGATGGTTGCCGGGTTGGCCTCGACGGTCCATTCCCGCGCATCGCCCAGATCAAAACGCCCCGCCAGCCCTTCGATCAGCCGCCGCATGGTCCGCGCTGGCAGCAGCGATGGCGTTCCCCCGCCGAAAAAGACCGTCTGTGGGCGCAGCGCCGGGCCCGTGCCGCTGGTCCAGAAGGTCGCCTCGGCCAGCAGCCGGTCGACATAGGCTTCCATTTCGTCAACGCCCCGACCTACCACGCTGTAGAAGTCACAGTAATCGCACTTGTGAAAACAGAACGGAAAGTGTACATACAACCCGGGAACCGCCACCGCCGGCAGATTGGCGGGTGCTATGTTAGCGGCCAGACTGTCGGCCTTGGCGGGTTCTGTGTTGACAGGCTCCAGGGGTTTCATGGTGCTGGCGCGGTATGATATATTAGGTGGTCGGCCTGCCGAAGCGCAATTTGGTCGACCGGCTGTTTGATCTGGGTAGAACATGCAGGTAGTGCTCATCATGTTCAAGGCGGACGGGGAACGGCGCAGTTTTTCCCTGCCGCGCGATGTGACGCTCGTGGGGCGCCGCGAGGACTGCGACCTGCGCATCCCCCTGGGCGATGTCTCGCGCAAACACTGCCGCCTGATCAAGGACGGCGATGCCCTGCGCCTCGAGGACCTGGGCAGTTCCAACGGCACCTTCCACAATGGGGCGCGCGTGCAGGAGGCCATCCTCCAAGCCGGCGACAACATCCGCGTCGGCCCGGTCATCTTTACCGTGCAGATCGACGGCTCACCGCCTGACGACCAGGTCATGCCGCCGGGCGTGGGTGAGGAGGCCGAGGTGGCCATGCCCGCACAGGTGCCGGAGCTGGAAACCGAGGCCACGCAGTTGCCTGACGATGTGATCGACCTGGAGGTTCCTCCGCTCCTGGAGGAAATCGAAGAACCACCCAAGGTTCAGCGGCCCGAAGCCGGCTAAAGGCCTTTGCCGCAGCAGGGGGTTTACTGCCTCTAACTCGCACCGGGGCTGCCGCTGCACCTGACCGCGGCACTGGGTTTGCACTCCAACTCGCTTGGCCATGGATTCTTCAGTGTCCCTCATCCCCGCAATCCAGGTGACGCCAGCGCGCCAGTTCTATCTGGACACCATGGCAGTCCTGGACCGGCATCAGGTGCCCTACCTTATCGGCGGTGGGTACGCGATGGCCTTCTATACAGGCATCGTGCGAGATACCAAGGACCTGGACCTGTTTCTGCGCGCTGCCGACGTCGAACGCGCCTTGGATGTGCTCAGCGCCGAGGGCTTGCGCACGGAGCGAACCTGGCCGCCGTTTCTGGCGAAGGTGCTGGCGGACAATGCCTTCGTCGATCTGCTGCACAACTCGGGCAACGGCCTGTGTCCTGTGGATGACCAGTGGTTCGCCTACGGCATCGTCGCCGATGTGCTCGGCCGCCAGACGCTGCTGTGTCCCCCGGAGGAAGTGCTGTGGAGCAAGGGCTTCGTGCAGGAGCGAGATCGCTTTGACGGTGCCGATATCGCCCACTTGATCCTGGCCCAGGGCCACCGTTTCGATTGGCACCGGCTGGTCGGTCGGTTCGACCAGCATTACCGCGTGCTGCTGGGGCACCTGGTATTCTTCGGATACATCTATCCTGCCTACCGCTCAATCGTGCCCGATTGGGTGATAGCCCAGCTACTGCAGCGCATTGCCGAGGAAGCCGCCATCTACGAGCCTCTGTGCAACGGCACGTTACTGGCCCATCGCCAGTATCGTACCGACGTGCAGGAATGGGGATTTCTGGACGCCCGCCTGCGTCCCCACGGCCCCTTTACGCCGCAGCAGCTTGAGCAACTGCCCGACCCCTGAAGCGCCTTAATCAAACAGCGACATTTGACGGCTGTCCTGGGCGATGGACTCCACGGTTCCGTCGGCCAGCCTCGTCAGGAGCTTGTCGCCGGCCTTGACCTGGGCGGACGACTTCACAATGACCCCGCCGCGTTTAAGGGTTGTGATCGAGTATCCGCGCTTCATCACCTGCTGGGGCCCCAGCGCCTCCAGCTTTCCCGCAAGCACGGCCAGTTTCTGCTGATGCGACGATAGGCACGCAAGCCCCTGTCGGTGCAGCGCCGCCTGCCCGCTGCGCAGGCGCTGGCGGGCCAGTTCCAGGCGATGTCGCGGATGGTGTTCGCGCAAAGCAGCCCATTGGACAGCGCTGCGCTGCCCTAAGGTGCGCAGATGCTGGTTGATACCCAGTGTCAGTCCCCGCTGCCGATCATCCAGCAGCTGGCGCAAGGCGTTGATGCGGTCGGCGGGGCGCCGAAACAGCTCGTGGCTGCTCAGGTGCGCCAGTCGCTGTCGCAGCTCCTGCACCAGGGATCGGAGCTGCCGCCGCAGCCGGATGCCATTTTGCTCAACGGTATCACGGGCGCTGCGCCAGTGGGTCACCGCCACCTGCGCTGCCTCGGTCGGAGTATGTGCATGATAGTCGGCGGCTAGGTCGGCGATGGACACATCCACCTCGTGGCCAATGCCGGTAACGATCGGGATATCCGACGCCACCACGGCCCGCGCCACGATTTCCTCATTGAAGGCCCACAGATCTTCCAGTGAACCTCCGCCACGCCCCAGCAGGATCAGATCAATCCCGCCCAGGGCGGCGGCCTGCTGGTTTAGATCCGTCAGGGCCGCGGCAATCTTCTGGGCCGCTCCCTCGCCCTGCACGGGCACATGACAGACCAGCAGTCGCAGAAACCCATAGCGGCGCAACACCTTGAGCATGTCCTGCAGCGCCGCGGTCTGGGTACTGGTCACCAGGGCAATCGTCCGGGGGTATAGCGGCAGCGGCCGCTTCCGCTCCGCACTGAACAACCCCTCTTTCTCCAGCCTCTGGCAAAGCTGTCGAAACGCCAGTTCCAGCGCGCCCTGGCCCAGCGGGTCGATGCGCGTGACATAAAGCTGGTAGCGGCCGCGGGCCCCGTAAACCGCCACCCGCCCGGTCACCAGCACCTCCATCCCGTCCTCGGGCATGAACTTAAGCCGGGCCGCATCGCTCTTGAACATCACGCAGTCGATGCAGTTGGCTGGGTCCTTCAGCACAAAGTACATGTGCCCCGACTGGCCGTGACGCTTGAAGTTGCTGACCTCCGCCCTGACCACGACCGGCTGGGCAAAGGCCGCCTTGAGGGCTCGCTCAATTTGCGCTGTAAGCTGGGAAACCGTCAGCGGCTGGGCTGGCGTCGTGGACGCAGACGGCTGGACGGCGCGGGCCGAACGGTCCCGCATGCGCTGGTGGTAATCAAAAAAGCTCTCTGCGGCCATGATGGGGCCCTATGGCCCGGCCTAGAACAGGGGGACGCGCGGCTCGGCCAACAGCCGCTTGGCCTCGCCCACCAAATAGAAGCTGCCGGTAATGCAGATCAGGTCTTCCTTGGTGACGGCTCGGTTGGCGATGGCCAAAGCCGATTCCAGATCCGGTGCCACCTGCGCCATCTTGCCGTACAACTCGATGTAACGGGCGGCCAACTCCTCGGGATCGGCCGTGCGCACGCTCTTGAGCTTCGTGAAGATCACCTTGTCGGCGCCGCTGGTGATCCGCTCCAGCATGCCCGGGATATCCTTGTCCCCGCAGCAGCCGAAAATGACCACCATCGAGTCATAGGGAATATGCTGGCCGATGGCCTTCATCAGGGCATCGATGCTGGCCGCATTGTGGGCTCCGTCCACCAGGATGCGCGGTGTCTGGCTGATCAGTTCCATGCGTCCCGGCAGGGCCGTTTTGGCAAGCCCTTCCATGGCCTTGGTATCGCTGATGCTCAGGCCGCGCATTTTCAGCCGGTCGATGACGCTCAGAGCCAGCCCGCAGTTGACGGCCTGGTGTTCGCCCATCAGCGGCACCGCCAGGTGCTCAAACTTGCTCTGGGCCGTGGTCAGGCACACGCGGTTGTGGGGGCCCTGCATGCGCGTGGCCTCAAAGCGGTAGCTGAACTCGATGCTCTTGCCGCAGATGTCCAACGGCGCGCCCACCTTCTGGGCCGCACGTTGCAGGACGGCTTCCACCTCGGGCGTCTGCGCCACCGAGACCGCCGGCACCCCGCTCTTGAAGATGCCGGCCTTCTCCTCGGCGATGCGCGGCAGCGTGTGGCCAAGCTGCTGCATGTGGTCCTTGCTGATGCTGGTAATGGCCGTCACTTCCGGCTTGATGACGTTGGTGCTGTCCAGGCGGCCGCCCAGGCCGGTTTCGACAACCGCCACCTGCACGCCCTGGTCGGCGAAATACTGGAAAGCGATGGCCGTCAGCACATCAAAGTAGTTGGGCGTGGGCTTCATCCGCTCCACCAGGGGCTCGATCATCTTGGCCAGTCGCGCAAACTCCGACGCGGGGATCATTTGGCCGTCGATGACGATGCGCTCGCGCACATCCAGGAGGTGGGGACTGGTATAGAGCCCGACCTTATAGCCACAGGCCTGGAGCATGGACGCGATCATCGCGCAGGTGCTGCCTTTGCCTTTGGTTCCGGCGATATGGACGGACTTGAATCGTTCCTGGGGATTGCCCAGCCGCCGCAGCAGCGTGCGCATGCGGTCCAGGTCGAAGTTGCGGTCGTTATAGCGAACGATTCGCAGCCGCTCGTGATCCGTCAAACTCGACAAGTAGCGCAGAGCGCGCGCGTAGGACTGAGTGGCGCTGTTGGCAGGACGGCTGGCGACTGTCATTTTGGCGGGCAACCGCCGCGTGGCCACAGGGCGAGAACGAACCACGGGGCTGCGGCGCCGAGCCGTACACTTACGGGCCTTGGTCTTGAGGGCCATAGGGGCACCATATTACCAATTTGGGGGGTGGGATGCAATCCGAAGAACGTAAACTTCTGGAAAATAAAGTGTTACGTTCTCAACAGGCCCTGCAAATGCGGCAATGGTTGAGCCTCCGATAGCGTACTGTAATGGTCCTCAATCCCGACGGCTATCCCGCCGGGCACTGATATGGCTACTTGCTTTGTCTCGCGGCCGTTTCTTCGGCGACCTCGGCCACCTCTTCGGTTACGAGAGCCGCCTCCTGGGGTTTGGACACGCTGCCATCATCGTGCACATCGCGTTTCATGACGCGCAGGTCATGGAAGAAATGCTTCAGGTCAATGAAACCGCCGATGCTGAACCACACCAGGGTTCCCCCAGCGATCAGGAACGGGATAATCAGCCCGTACCAGAGCCAGAATTGGGCCCAGGCGGCGGATTCCATCTGTAAATGCGGCCAGTGCATTCCAATCACATAGTGCCAGATTACCAGCGCGACGTTCAGCACCACACAGAACATCGACCACCAGAAGATGAAGCCGGCGACGATCTTGTCTTTAAGGGTGTAGGCGCTGTCGATGCCGATCAGGCGGTTGATCAGGGACGGCCTTTCTGCGTGAGCTTCATCACGGTGGTCGGCGTCGATGCGATACTTACCGCGGTGCAGCAGACGATCCATATTGGCCGGTTCCTTGCAAGTCAGCAGCGAAACCACCACGTAGGTGCTGGCCGCCAGGCATATGATGATGAAGGAATGCCAGACTTCGTTGCCCAGGTCCAGCGTTTTGGGCATCGCAGCGCTGAGTTCGGAAAAGAAGGTGGGGAAGAACTTCTTGGCTAAAATCGCGGTCATGCCCAGGACGGAGCCCACAAGCATGGCACTCCACGCGCCGGCCGACGTTCCTCGGCTCCAGTAAAGACCGGCGATGATGACGGCGCCCGCACCGGCGCAATAGACCACGCCGGTAATGGCCCACCACATGATGATGTCGATTTCCAGGGCAAAGAGCCAACTGAACACAAATGCCCACACGGCCGTAGCCAAAGCCGCCCAGCGCAGCAGGCGCAGGTGGTTGACAGGCGTCAGCGGCTTGTCTTTGCGCAGGGGCACGACCACATCCTGCACAAAGATGCTGCTCCAGGAGATCAGGTGACTGCCGTCGCTGGCGAACAGGCCCATGATCATGACCAGAAGGAATAGACCCTTGATGCCGGTGGGCAGCAGGTGGCGCAGGCCGACCGTCAAAAGCTGCTGCTGCTGGTTCTGGGGCACGTTGCGAATGTTGGTTTGCTTGTCGGTGGCCTTGTCATTGGCCCAGGCGATGCTGCCGATCTGCGAAGGATCGTGGACGGATGGCGCGGGGTTCTTAGGATCGACGCCGATTCTGGCAACCTCTTGCTTGACGGCCATGGAGCGTTCGTGAAAGTCGGGATGGCGCAGGAAGGTTATCGTCCAGATCACCAGGACCAACAGCACCAGTCCGCGGGCATAACCCCGCCACGCGCCCAGAACCCCGCCCATGCGGGCCTCGTGGGGCGTTCGGGCCGCGGCGCGGAAGCCGTGGCCACCCTGCCAGACCATCACATAATAGGCCATGGTGAGGATGCCCAGCAGGGTATAGACGGGATTGAAGTTGCGGACCGCGAAGGCATCGAACGGGTTGACCGGGGAGTGCCCGGGGGGAATGGCCATCGCCTTGACCTGGGCGGGCGTGGCGTTGGGGGGCGGCTGGCCGGTGAGAACCTCGCGCACGTCGTTCCAAGGGATCATCCACATCAGCACGATGATGATGATGATGTAGACCAGGTGTGTGAAGAGGCCTTCGACGCAGTCGGTGACCATCAAAGTCACCTGGCCGCCGAAGAGGATGAACGTGCAACTGATGACCAGAAAGCTGCCCATGATCAGAAGCAAAGTGGGCACCTGGAAGCCCAGGAGGTTCACCTGTTGAGGCAGTCCGAGGAAGTAGATGAAGAAGTTAGCCGAGACGGCCGGGAAGATGCCGTAATTGAGGATGCCGGACAGGAAGGCCAGCATGCCCATGAAGATGCGAAAATTTCGGCTGTAGCGCTGCTCGAAGAACTGGGCGACGGTCAGACAGCGGGTTTCGCGATAGCGGTACACGACGAAGCCGCTGATGCCCAGGATCAAGGCCACGGGAACGGTCAATTTTTCCCAGAAGATGAGGACGAAGCCGGAGATGAGGAATTTTTGGAAGTTGCCAATGGTATTGGTGATGCCGGAGCCGGCCTCGCCGCCGGCGTTGGCCAGCAGATAGCGGCCGGCACAGCGTCCGCCGACGAGGTAGTCGGCGACGCCGCGCACGAAGCGGCGCGTATAGAGCCCTAAGGCCAGGACGGCCACCAGGGGAACTACCACCAGCGACCAGTCAATCCAATGCATCGTCGGCATGAAGACTCCCGTGCCCTCGGCAACCGATCAGGAGGATAAAGTAGCACTCTGCGGGGGATGTGCAAGCGGCGCGGCGACGGACCAACTGCTGATGGCGCAACTCCACCCCACGCAACACCCAGCCCGGCAGAATCGATTTTCTCAGAGGCATGGATCACCTGAAGAAGTATGTTAAGCTGAGCGACGGGTTCGACCGGCCTTTCCGCGAGAACAAGGCGTGGACGTTTGAGGATAGCGAACAAGCGATGAAATGACGGAAACCGGCCTGTGTCGGCGCGCCGCTGAAGCGGGGGCGCGTGAGAAGCGCATTCACTCTATTTGTATGGAGACAACCGCACGATGAGCAAGCTACCCAAGCTGTCTGTTGAGCCGGGCTCGGGCAGTTCCTGGCGACCAGCCCGGTATCCCTGCATCAATCCCCGGTTCCCGCACCTGCTTCACGGAGCAGACTACAACCCCGACCAGTGGCTGGCCACTCCGCAGGTTCTGTCCGAAGACGTCCGGCTGATGAACCTGGCGGGCTGCAACGTCATGAGCGTGGGCATCTTCGCCTGGTCGCGGCTGGAGCCGCGCGAGGGCGAGTACGACTTCGGATGGCTCGACGAAACGATGGACCGGCTGTCCAAGGCCGGTGTTGCGGTGATGCTGGCCACGCCCAGCGGCGCCCGGCCGCTGTGGATGAGCCTGAAGTATCCGGAAGTGAACCGCTGGCTGCGCGAAGGCCGCCGCGTCGAGCCCGGCAAGCGTCACGATCACTGCCCATCCTCGCCCATCTATCGCGAGGCGTGCCGGCGGATCAACACGCGCCTGGCCGAGCGATACGCCAAGCACCCGGCCCTGCTGGCGTGGCATGTGTCCAACGAATACGGCGGCGAGTGCTGGTGCGACCTATGCCTGGCGGCGTTCCGCCAGTGGGCGAGAGAGCGGTTCGCCGGTGACATCGAAGCCTGCAATCAGGCATGGTGGGCCGACTTCTGGTCCCGCCGGGTTACTCGCTTCGAGGATCTTCAACCGCACTATCGCCCGCTGGACTGGCGGCGGTTTACGTCGTGGCGCATCCTCGATTTCTTCCTGGCCGAGGTCGAACCGCTTCGCAAGCACAGCCCCGGCATACCCATCACGACCAATTTCATGGGGCTGTATCCGGGGATCGACTACGCAGCGTTCGCCCCGCACGTGGACTTTGTCTGCTGGGACGCCTATCCGCACTGGCACCGGCCCGATACCGCCGACGATCGCACCGCCAGCGACCACGCCTTCGTTCACGACATGTATCGCTCGATGAAAGGCGGCAAGCCATGGGTGCTGATGGAAAGCCAACCGGCCATTGCCAAGGGACGTGGCGTGCTGCCGCTGAAGCGCCCCGGGCTGCATGTGGTCAGCAGTATTCAGGCGATCGCGCACGGCAGCGACAGCGTGCAGTATTTCCAGTGGCGCAAAGGACGGGGCGGCGAGGAGAAGTTCCATGGCGCCGTGGTCGATCACGTTGGCCACGAAGACACGCGAGGATTCCGCGAGGTCGCGGAGGTCGGCCGGATTCTCAGGGCGCTGCCCGACGTGGCGGGCACGACGACGCGCGCGGATGTCGCCATGCTGTACGACTGGGAATGCCGATGGGCCCTGGAGGCCGACGGCTACCTCGGCAAGCCGATGCAGGAGTACCCGGAGACCTGTCGCGAACACTACCTGCCGTTGTGGCGTCGCGGCCTCAGCGTCGACGTGGTCAACCCCCAGGCCGACCTTTCATCGTATCGATTGGTCATCGCGCCGCTGCTCTATCTGTTGCGACGGGACGTCGATCGGCGGCTGGCGGACTTCGTACATGCCGGAGGAACGCTTGTGGCAACCTATGGCCTGGGCATGGTCGATGAGCACGACCGCGCATGCCTGGGCGGCTGGCCCGGCGGCGCGCTGCGCCAGGCCCTGGGCGTCTGGAACGAGGAGCACGATGGCCTGTATCCCGGCCAGACGAATCCTGTGAACCTGATCGCCGGCAATGATCTGGGGCTCTCGGGAACGTTTGCCGCGCGCGACGTCTGCGCGATCCTCCACGCCGAGGGGGCCGACGTGGTGGGCAGCTACGGCGGCCAGTTCTATGCCGGCACGCCCGCCATCACGCGCAATCGCTTTGGCAGCGGCCAGGCATGGTACCTGGGCGCGCGTTTGCCGCTCGAATTTCTTGACCGCTTCTACACGGTCCTTGGCCAGCGGCTTGACCTTCGCCGAGCCGTGGGTGTTGATCTGCCCGAAGGAGTTAGTGCCACCTGTCGCACCGACGGAAAGACCGACTTCGTCTTCCTGATGAACTTTGCCAACGGCCCGCGCCAGATCGAAGGCCTTGCGGGACCCGGCGTGATCGATGCGCTGGACTGCACATCCGTGGGCGAGGTCGTCGAGCTCGGCTCCTATGGCTGCCGCGTGCTGCGGCGACCGGCGCGCCCTGGCGCGTAGCGGCCGCTTGCTGATTCAGCCACTGATGCGGCACAGGTGGCCGCAGATTCCGTTCTTGGCCGGTGTGCAGCGGCCAAAGGCGCTCGGCCGTCCGGCCGCGGCGGATCAGCCGGTGCCCGCGTGGTGGGCAGAGGACCGGTCGGAGGTGTGGGCGGTTGCGCCGGCGGCCACCCGCAGCAGGGCCTGTTGAAGGGCGTCGAAATGAACGGGCTTGGTGATGTGCTCAATGAAGCCGGCCTCAAGACTCCTCTGGACATCGGCGGGGCTGCCGTGGCCGCTGACAGCGATGCCTCGCAGGTGTTTGCCGGCGGCAGTGATGCGGCGCATCAGGTCGTAGCCGGTGCCATCGGGCAGACTCAAGTCGCTCATCAGCACGTGGAAATCGCCGGTCAGGGCGGCGGTTACGCCCGCGGCGACGTCGGGGGCGCAGGTCACGGTGTGTCCCTCGGCCTGCAGTAGCCGGGTCATCATGCGGGCGGTGTCGGCGTGGTCTTCGACCAGCAAGATGCGAAGCGCGCGCGAGTCTACGACGGCGGGGCGCGGCGCGCCCGGAACCGCGGCATCGGCGGGGGCCGCGCAGGTGGGCAGCGTCACGGTGAAGGTAGCGCCATGGCCAAGGCCCTGACTGGCGGCGGCGATCGTCCCCCCATGCATCTCGATGATGCCCCGGCAGATGGCCAGTCCCAGCCCCAGGCCGCCGAAGCCGTGGGCGCTGGCGCCCTGTTCGAAGGCCCGGAAGAGGCGCGGCAGATCGGCGGCGTCGATGCCGCGGCCGTGGTCGCGCACGGCGATGTGCGTGTGGGTGGCATCGGAGCGCATTTCGACGGTGATTTGCCCGTGATCGGGGCTGAACTTGATGGCGTTCTTGACCAGGTTCCAGAAGACCTGGTGCAGGCGCGAGGCATCAGCCCGCACCCAGCAGGGCTCGGGGGCGCTGACGACCAGGCGCTGGGCGCGGGCCTCGAGGTCGGTGGCGAGCATCCGTCCGACGTCGTGGACGATGTCCGCGACATTGACCGGTTGCTGGCGCAGCTCCAGCTTGCCGCTGACAATCCGGGTCACGTCCAGCAGGTCGTTGATCAGGAGAACCTGAAGGCCGATGTTGCGCTGAAGCAAAGCCATGTCCTCGCGCAGGTTCTCGGGGAGGCGCGGGTCGCGGGCGATGGCCGAGAGCGACGCGACCACGGGCGTGAGCGGCGTGCGCAGCTCGTGGGAGAGCTTGGCAATGAAGGCATCCTTGGCGGAATTGGCGTGTTCCAGGTCGGCCTTGGCGGATCGCAGGGCTTGCTCCATCTCCTTGCGCTGCGAAATGTCCGTGACGATGCCGGCCACGCCGTAAATCCGCCCCACTGCGTCGCGCAGAGGGAATTTGGTCGTCAGCCACGTGATCGAGCGGCCGTGCAGGTCGCTGTGTTCCTCAAACTGGATCGCGTGGCCCGCCTCGATGGCGCAGCGGTCGTTGGCCTCGTGGGCGTCGGCGTCGGCCTGGGGCATGAACTCGTGCCGGCGCCTGCCGATGAGCTGCGCCACCGTGGTGTTAAGTACCGTGGCCAGCGCGGCGTTGGCCAGCACGAAACGCTCTTCCAGGTCGCAGGCATAGATGATCGCCCCGGCGTTGTCGATCAGGTCCTGCGTACGTCGGTGTGCCGCCGCCAGCGCTTCCTCGGCCCGCTTCTGCTCGGTCAGGTTCACGGAGGCGCCGCGGACGCCGATGATCTTGCCGTTAGCATCGCGCACGGGTTCAAAATTGCAGTCGAGGAATACCCGCTGGCCGTTGCTGGTCAGCCAGAACGCCTGTCGCACCTCCGCGCCGGTTTCGAGCACCCGGCGCTTGGCGGCCATCACCGCCGCCGCCTCGTCGGCGAGGAACAGGTCGGCGTCGGTCCTGCCGATGCACTCCTCGGGGCGCCTGGTCTTGGTGTTGTACACCCACTGGTAGACCAGGTTGGCATCCTGCATCGTGACCAGCACGGGCGAATTTTTCAGCGTCAGCCGGAAGCGCTCCTCGCTGGCGCGCAGGGCTTCCTCGGCTATTTTGCGCTCGGTGATGTCGGTGGCGACGCCGACCAGGCAAAGGAGTTTGCCGGCCGGGTCGAACGCAGCGCGGCCGATCTCCTCCAGCACGATGATGGTTCGGTCGTCCCGGACAACCCGATATTGCGTGTTGTAGGAGTCGGCGGCGGGCGTCAGGTCGCGGAGAATGGCGGTGAACCTGTCGCGGTCGCCGGGGTGGATTCGTTGGAAGAACCGGCGGGCGGTGTCGTGCATGGCGGCCTGGCCGCTCAGGCCCAGAATCCGTTCGCAACTGTCCGAGCGCCGCACCTCGTCGGTGGCCGGTTCCCACTGGAAGGTGAACGAGCGGCTGACGTGCAACGCCTGCTGGATGCGCTCCTCGCTGGCCCGCAGCGCCTCCTCGGCCTGTTTGCGGGCGGTGATGTCGGTGAAGGCGTTGACGGCGCCGGTGATGCGGCCGGCGGCGTCGCGCAGCGGGTCGATATTCACCAGCACATGCACTGGGCGGCCGTCGGGATGCTCGATGATGACTTCCTGGTCCCGGCAACTGGCGCCATCGCGGATAGCGCGGGCCATCGGCGTCTGGGCGTGCGGCAGGGGCTGGCCATCGGGCAACCACAGGCGGAATGCCCCGCAGAAACGCTCGTCGGTGTCGTTGAGCCTTGGCCGGCGTCCCCACAGCTCGGCGGCGCGCTCGTTGAAGAAGGTAATGTGGCCTTCGGCGTCGCAGGTGTAGACGGCCGTAGGCAGCACGTCCAGAAGCGTGCGGTAGCGGGCCTGGCTTTCGCTCAGTTCGGCCGTGCGCTGGGCGACGCGCTGTTCGAGCGTCGCGGTCAACTGGCGCAGTTGGCGGGTGCGGCGGCGAACCAGCGCTTGCAGCGCGATCACCAGGGCGGTCAGTACGGCGGCCAGGGCCACTGCCCACCGCAGATAGGGTACCCATCGGTGCCATGGTTCCTCGACAGCGAGCCAGCGCCGGTAGATCTGGTCGTAGGTGCCGTCGGTCTTGACCAGCAGCAGGCCCTGGTTGAGCTTCTCTAGCAGTTCGGTCCTGCCCTTGGGTACGGCAAACGAGAACGTGCGCTTGTAGTCGCCGATCAGTGGCCCCGATACCACCCCCTTGATGCCCGCCTGGCGGCATTCGAGCGTGCCGATGAGCTTGGAGCAGAGCAGCGCATCGTGTTTGCCGGCCGCAACCAGCCGCAAGCCTTCGGGGATGGAGTCGACCGGGATGATCTGGCCAGCAAATTTGCGTTCGGTGAGCTGATGATGGGCGGCATCCTGGCGCAGAACGACGATTGACTTGCCGGCGGCCGAGGCGATGTTGTGGATCGGCGGCTGGCCTTTGCGCACGAAGAAGGCGTCGAATGTCTCGGTGTGCGGCAGGCTGAAATCGACCAGAGGCTCGCGGCCCGGGGTGCGGGCCACGACGGGCAGCACGTCAAGCTGGCCGGCGACGAGTTTGTCCCACTGGGCGTCCCAGGGCGCGGCGGTAAGTTGCAGGCGCAGGCCCATCTTGTCGGCTACGGCCTTGAGCAGGTCGGGGCCAAGGCCGGAGGGCTGGCCGTTGGCATCGGTGAAGCAGTAGGGGCGGAAATCCAGCTCACTGCCGGCGCGAAGGGTCGGCCACTCAGCGGCGATGGCGGCAGCCGCAGGCAGAAGAAGCAGAGCCAGACAGGCTAACGCAAACGAAAGGGGCTGCGGAGCCCGCTTGGGCATAACTGCCTCGATTTCCAACCAAGCCCCTGGCCCGGACTGGTTGAGCCCGATCCATCCCAAGTGCGAATGCTAGCCCCATTGTCAAAAGCATGCAACCGGTAAAGTGATGGGCGACGCGAAGGGTGCTCATAGGTGCCAGAGACCAGGGGCTGGAAATCAGAAGATGCAAGAGTCTCCGGTCGCCTGCTGACGCGCGCGGCTCTGACCGGGGTCGCCCTGTATGGGGGACTGGATTTGGCCGGTGCCGTGGGGTGGTTAGAATGCGCGCCAATGGCGATTTCGCGGACCAAGCCCCTGCCGGTGGATGTGGAGAACGACCCCGCTGCGCGCTGGGCAGCGGAACTGGAAGCGATGGGGGTGGGGCGGGTGTGTTTCGACCGGCACTATCGGTTGCTTTATGCCACCGATGCCTCCAATTACCAGGTTGAGCCGCTGGGAGTCGTCGTTGCCGACAGTGCCGCATCGCTGGCCAGGGTGGTGGCCTGGTGCGGCCGTAATGCCGTGCCGCTGCTGGTGCGCGGAGGCGGCACGAGCCTGGCCGGCCAGTGCGTGAACCGCGCGCTGGTGGTGGATCACTCGGCGGCGTGCAGGCGGATCATCGGCCTGGACGGCCGCACGGTTCATGTCGAACCAGGGGTTATTCTTGACGATCTGAACCGCTGGCTGCAGCCCAGGGGATTGTTCTTTGCTCCGGATCCGGCAACCAGCGCCCAGGCCACGGTGGGCGGGTGCGTCGGCAACAATGCGGCCGGGGCGCGCTCGATCCGATATGGACGCACCAGCGAAAACGTTGCGGCGTTGGAGGTCGCACTGACGGACGGCCGGCGAACCTGGCTGGGACCGGGCGCTGGCCGACGGGATGCAGCGGCACTGGAACTGGCGGGGCGCGTGATCGAAGTCGTGCGGGATCATGCGGACCAGATTCGTCGGCGCTATCCGAAGATTTCGCGGCGCAATTCGGGCTATGCCCTGGATATGGTGCTGGAGCAACTGGACCGCGGCGCAGGCACGGCGGATCTGGATTTGTGTCCGCTGATCTGCGGCAGCGCGGGCACCTTGGCCGCCGTCCTTGGGGCGAAGCTGAAGCTGCGTGAGATTCCTCGCTTCAAGGGTCTGGCCATCGTTTCTTTTGCATCGGTGGGCGCGGCGCTGGATACCCTCAGCGCGGTGCTGGACACGCAGCCGACGGCCGTCGAGCTGCTGGATGATGCGGTACTGCGGGCGGCTGGGGGGAACATCGAGTGCCAGCGCTATCTGGCGCTGGTGCCCGGGGGCAGCGCTGCCCAGGCGGTGCTGTACGTGGAATATCAGGATGCGCAGTCGGCGGGCCAGGTGCAGGCGGGCTTTGAGCGCCTGGCGGCGGCGCTGCCGGACCAACCCATGGCGACGTACGTGCAGCCGCGGCAACTGGCGGATGCCTGGGCCTTGCGCAAGGCGGGCGAGCCGCTGCTGCATGGGCTGTCGGCGCAACGCAAGCCGGTGACGTTTATCGAGGACAATGCGGTGCCAGCGCATAATCTGGCGCGGTTCGTCCAGGGCTTGCGGCAGATCATCGCTCGGCATGGCACCAGCGCGGCGTATTACGCGCACGCCTCCGTGGGCGTGCTGCATGTGAGGCCGATGCTGGATTTGCACCAGCCGTCTGATCGCGCTGCAATGCAGGCGATTGCGGTGGAGGCCGCCGAATTGGCGCGGCAGTGCGGCGGTATGATTTCCGGCGAGCACGGCGACGGGCGGGCGCGCGGGCCCCTTCTGGAGCAATATTTCGGACCGCAGTTGATGTCGGCGTTCGAGCGGATCAAGGCGATTTTTGATCCGGCGGGGGTGCTGAATCCGGGAATGACGGTCAGGCCGGGTCCGGTGGGAAGCATCGTACAGAACCTGCGCGTCAGGCCGGGGGAGCTGGATCTTCAGTGGCCGGCGGTGCAGACGTATTTTGATTACGAGGATCAGGAGAGCTTGGCCGGCGCGGTGGAGATGTGCAACGGCGCGGGGGTCTGCCGCAAGAGCAGCGGGGGCACGATGTGTCCATCCTACCGGGCCACGCTGGACGAGCGCGACTCGACGCGCGGGCGGGGCAATGCCCTGCGGCTGGCGATTTCGGGGCAACTGGGCGATGGCGGCCAGCCGGCCTGGGATGACCCGCAGACGGCTCGCACGCTGGATTTGTGCCTGAGCTGCAAGGCCTGCAAGAGCGAGTGTCCCAGCAACGTGGACATGGCGCGGCTGAAGGCCGAATACACAGCCCAGCGTTTTACGCAGCAGGGTCAGGCTCCGCTGCGCAACCTGGTCTTGGGAAACGTGCGATGGCTGAACCAGCTTGGGGCGATGGTGCCGTCGCTGGCGAACTGGCTGACAAGACAGCGGCCGGTGCGGGCAATGCTCAACGAGCTATTGGGCCTGGCGCCGCAGCGCAGTCTGCCGACGTTTGGGCATTCTCTGTACAGGTGGTTTGCGCGGCGCCGGCGGCAGGGGGGTGATGAGCAGCGCGGTCCGAGGGTGATGCTGTTTGCGGACTGCTTCGTGACCTATAACGAGCCGCACATTGGCCAGGCCGCGATTGGGGTGCTTGAGGGGCTGGGCTACAGCGTTGAACTGCCGCCGGCCGGGTGCTGTGGCAGGGCGATGATCTCCAATGGATTGTTGGAGCAGGCTATCGCCACCATCGACAGGACTTTGGCGCGGCTTCGCAGGTGGATTGAGGATTCCGACGTGCGGGCGATTGTGGTGTGCGAGCCGTCATGCCTGGCGACGATGAGGGATGAGTGGTTGTCGCTGCGTCTGAAGACGCCCAAGGCGCTGCGGCAGGAGCTGGCGCGCAAGGCGATCATGGTCGATGAGTTTGTGCAGCGCGACTGGGAGCAGCATCCGCGTCGGCCGGGGGTTAAGGAGGCGACGCCCCCGGCGGTTTATCACGGGCATTGCCATCAGAAGGCACTCTGGGGCCAGTCCACGGCGACGGATCTGCTGGGCCGGCTTCTGGGTCAGCGGCTGACGGTGTTGCCGTCGGGCTGCTGCGGAATGGCCGGCGCCTTTGGCTATGAACGGGAGCATTACGATATCTCCATGAAGATCGGCGAGCAGTCGCTGCTGGCACATTTGCGCCAATACTCCGCCCAGACTCTGATCGTGGCGCCGGGGGCATCGTGCAGGCACCAGATCAGAGATGGTCTTCAGCGCAAGGCCGTGCATCCGGTGGAGCTGCTGAGTGAAGCCCTGCGGTTTGGGGAGCCCTCCGCGGGCGGCGCTGCGGCTGGGAGCTGAGCGGTCCATTGCTTTTCAAGGCTACAGCGCAGACGATTGAACAGCTTATGTTTGAGTCTTTGACCCAGCGACGTTACCTGGTCCCGTTCAAGGTTGCCCGGCTGCCGCAGCAGATCACCGATGTGCTGGTGATTGGGGCGGGTGTGGCCGGGTTGAGGTCGGCCATTGCGGCGGCCGATTCGGCCGACGTGCTGCTTTTGGCCAAGGATACGGTCGCCGAATCCAACACCTGGTATGCCCAGGGCGGCATTGCGGCGGTGCTGCAGCCGGCGGACAGCTTTGACCTGCACATCCATGACACGTTGGTGGCCGGCGCGGGGCTGTGCGACCAGCGCGCCGTCGAGATCGTGGTGCGCGAAGGACCGGCGCGGGTGCTGGAGCTGCTGAACTGGGGAGCGCGCTTCGACCGACAGCGCGGCAACATGCACGAGCTGGCCTTTACCCGCGAAGGCGGGCACAGCTTTCCTCGCATTGTTCATGCCGATGGCGATGCGACGGGTCGAGAGCTGGCGCAGACACTGATCAATACTGCCCGGGCGCGGGAGAACGTGCGTATCCTGGAGAGGAGCTTTGCCGTTGATCTGATCACCGATGACGGCCGCTGCGTGGGTGCGCTGGCCTTGGTGGACGGGCGGCTGAACGTCATCTGGGCCAAGTGCACCATCATGGCTTGCGGCGGCGCGGGTCAGCTTTATCGTGAAACCACCAATCCCAAGATCGCCACCGCGGACGGACACGCCATGGCCTGGCGTGCCGGAGCAACGCTGAAGGACATGGAGATGGTGCAGTTCCATCCCACCACGCTGTACGTGGCCGGGGCCAGCCGCGCGCTGATTACCGAGGCCGTGCGCGGCGAGGGAGCGCACCTGGTGGACCGCAACGGGCGGCGTTTCATGCCCGATTATCATGAGTCGGCGGAGCTGGCGCCGCGCGATGTGGTCAGCCGGGCCATCGTCGAAGAAATTCGCAAGACGCATTTCACCCATGTCTACCTGGACGTGCGGCATCTGCCCACCGAGCAGTTTCGGGCGCGGTTTCCGCAACTGTCACGCCTGCTGGATCAGTTCGAGATCGATCCGGCCAGGGACCTGATCCCGGTACACCCGGCCGCCCACTACATGATCGGCGGGCTGACGGCCGACGAGTACGGACGCAGCAGCCTCGGCGGCTTGTATGCGGTAGGGGAGGTGGCTTGTTCCGGCCTGCACGGGGCCAACCGGCTGGGTAGCAATTCACTGCTGGAAGGGCTGGCTTTCGGGGCCCGGGCCGGCGTGCACGCGGCCGAGATGGCGGCCGGTCTGAACGTTGCCTTTCCGCAGACTCTGGAGCATCGCATTCCGCCGTCTACCAAGACAGAACTGGACGTGGTGGACGTTAAGAGCAGCCTGCGCAGCCTGATGTGGCGCAATGTGGCCATCGAGCGCGAGGGTCAGCGGCTGACCGAGACGCGGGAGATCATCGCTTTCTGGAGCCGCTATGTGATGGATAAGATGTTCGATTATGCCGCACAGGGAGGGGCGGCCATCACCGGCTGGGAGCTGCAGAACATGCTGACCGTCAGCGCCCTGATCAGCACGGCCGCCTATACCCGGAGCGAATCCCGGGGTGTGCATCATCGGCTGGATGCGCCGCAGCGGGACGACCAGCACTGGCGGTTGCACTTGCTCTGGCGGCGGCCGATGGAAACGCCCATTCCCGCCCCCCTGGAATAACTGTTTCAACACTCCGGCGGGTGCATGGTATAAGGTATTGAGCGTACCACCTGGAGAAAACGTTTGGGCAAGGCCTGGATACTTCTTGGCTGCATCATCATGGGGGTGGTGGTTTTGGCGTTGGGACTGGCTACGGGCGTTAGTCGCTTGCCGCAGCAGGTTGCCCAGCCAGTTTTTTGCCTCTTCAGCAGCGCATCGCAGGTTTCGGAGGCCGACCCGGCATGGACCGATGTGCCGCCGGCGACACGCCCGGCGGTGCAGGTGGCCGGGTGCTTCAGCAGCCATATGGTGATTCAGCGGGAGATGGAGGCCCCGGTATGGGGCACGGCCAATCCTGGTCAGCAGGTGACGTTGAGCTTCGCCGGGCAGACGCACAGCACCACCGCGGATGCCAAAGGGCAATGGATGGTTCGGCTTGCGCCGCTGGCCGCGGGCGGACCCCATGAGATGCGCATCGAAGCGGGCGAGGCGCGAACCGTCCTGGAGGACGTGCTGGCAGGCGATGTTTGGGTCTGCGCCGGGCAGTCGAATATGGACTGGCCGCTGAAGGCGACGACAGGCGGGGATGGCGAAGCGAGCAAGGCCGACTATCCGGCCATTCGCCTGAGCAGCAATGCCCAGCGTTTCCAGGGCGTGGGCGGTCGTAGCTGGGTGAGATGCAGTTCGGAGGCGGCGGCGCAGTTTTCTGCGGTGGGCTATTACTTTGGGCGGCAACTGCACGCGGATCTGAAAGTTCCCATCGGCCTGATTTCGCGCTGTGTGGGTGGAACCGTCATCCGCCAGTGGGCGCCGCGCTCGGGCAAGCTGGTGGAAGCGGACCCTCGACTGGCCGTGCTGCAAACGGATTTTCAACTGGCGGTGCGGTCCTACGAGGCGGCGCGGCAAACGTATCGGCAGTGGCGGGAAGCGGCTCGGGTGGCCCAGAAGAACGGTCTTCGGGTGCCGGGGTCGCCGCAGGTGCCGGTGGATCCACGAAGCTGGGGCTCGTTGTTTGACTCGCAGATCCTGCCGCTGGTTCCGATGGCCATCAAAGGTGTTGCCTGGTACCAGGGTGAAACCGATGCCCGCTATGGCCGCCATGCGGACCAGCGGCGCGCGCTGCCGGCGATGGTGCGGGCCTGGCGCAAGGCGTGGGGGCAGGGCGATTTTCCGTTTCTGGTGGTGCAGTTGGCGGATGATTGGGGTGGGCAACATGTGCGCGGCGCGCCGCCGGTGCCGGCCACCCCGCCCAAGGACCAATATTGGCCGTGGGTGCGCGAGGCGCAGGCACAGGTCCTGGGGCTGCCGCATACGGGGTTGGCGGTAACGCTGGATCTGGGCGGGCCCACGCACTTTCCCAACAAGCACGACGTGGGTTACCGGCTGGCGCTGGTGGCGCAAGGGGTAGTGTATAAGAAAGAGGTCGTCTACTCCGGGCCGCAGTTTCAGTCGCTCAAGTCCGAAGGCAACAAGTTGCGCCTCAGTTTTCGAGATATCGCCGGCGGGCTGGTAGTCAGGGGCGGCCAACGTGTAATGGGCTTTGCGGTGGCTGGTTCGGATCAGCGATTTGTATGGGCCGACGGCGTTATCGAGGGCGATACGGTGGTGCTCTGGAGCCCGCAGGTGCAGCAGCCGGTGGCCGTGCGCTACGGCTGGCTGGATGATCCTCACGGGAATCTTTACAACCGCCAGGGGCTGCCGGCCGCACCATTCCGAACCGACAACTGGCCGGAACCCGAGCCGACCTATGAGCCGGCGCCAGTGGCCGACGCGGCTGGCGAGCGTGCGCCCGATATCGGTGCGGCGCCCGCGCAGAAGCCGCAATAGTCCTCAGTTCGCTGGCGACCACCATTTCAATCCGGCGATACCCACCACAATGAGCGCAATGCACAGGAGTCGCGGTGCGTGCGTGGGCTCATGAAGTAGGGCCATGCCGATGATGGCCGTGCCGATAGCTCCTATGCCGGTCCACACGGCGTAGGCCGTCCCCAGTGGCAGCGACTGCATGGCCCGGGCCAGAAGCGCAAAGCTGAGCAGCATCACAACCACTGTCCAGACGCTGGGCCAGAAGCGCGTAAAGCCTTGGCTGAGTTTCAGACCGTAAGCCCAGGCGATTTCGCAGAGCCCGGCGAGTATGAGCCATGTCCATGCCATGTTGTGCCATGGTAGGCGCAGGCTTGATGGCAGGCCAAGGATGGCGCCCGTCAGTCGATGCGCAGCAGACGGTAGTTCTTCTTGCCGCTGCGAAGCACGATGGCCGAGCCGGCGACCAGGTGCTGGGATGTCAGTACCAGCAGCGGATCGTCGCAGGGTTGGTTGTTCAGGTACAAGCCGCCTTGCATCACCAGGCGGCGCGCTTCACCCTTGCTCTTGGCCAGGCCGCTTTCAACGGTGGCGTCCAGCAGCGGCAGGCCCGCGGAAATTCGGGCGGAACTGAGCGTGATGGTGGGCACGCCCTGGTTGGCCAGGGCCTCGACGGCCGCGGCATCGAGCTGCTGGAGGGCCGATCCGTACATGGTCTGGCTGGCGGCGATGGCTTGATCGGTGGCGGCCGGGCCGTGGACCAGGCGCGTCATTTCCTGGGCAAGCTGCTTCTGCGCCAGGCGCTGCTCGGGCGCGGCGGCGTGCTGGGTCATCAACTGGTCGATCTGGGCCAGCGGCAGGAAGGTGAACAGCCGCAGGTAGCGGCCGACGTCGGCATCCTCGCTGCGAAGCCAGAACTGGTAGAAGTCAAAGACGCTGGTGCGGTCGGCGGTGAGCCAGATGGCGTTGCCTTCGCTCTTGCCGAACTTTTGGCCGGAAGCCGTGGTCATCAGCGGCCAGGTCAAGCCAAAGGCATTGCCGCTTTCGCCCTCGAGCTTGCGGATGACATCGATTCCGGCCGTGATGTTGCCCCACTGGTCGGATCCACCCATTTGCAGCAGGCAGCGGTGGTCCTTGTAGAGGCGGTAGAAGTCGTATCCCTGGAGCAACTGGTAAGAGAACTCGGTGTAGCTCATGCCTTCGTCGCTGCCCTGCATGCGCAGCTTGACCGATTCCTTGGCCAGCATGGTGCCCAGGCGAAAATGGCGGCCCACGTCACGCAGGAAGTCAATGGCCGACATGGAGCCGAACCAGTCGAGGTTATTGACGATCAGCGCGGGGGCGGTGGGGTGGTTAAAGTCCAGAAAACGCCAGAGCAGGGCACGCTGGCCTTCAACGTTGGCGGCCACGGTTTCCTTGGTCAGCAGTTGGCGCTCGACGCTCTTACCCGACGGATCGCCCACCATACCGGTGGCCCCGCCGACGATGGCGATGGGGCGAATGCCGTTACGCTGGGCATATATGAGGCCCAGGATGCCCAGGAAATGGCCCACGTGCAGCGAATCGGCGGTGGGGTCAAAGCCGGCATAGGCGGCGACCGGGCCGGCGCTCATGGCGTCAGCCAGGCGGGCATCCAGCCGCGGGTCAGAAACCTGGAACAGCAGCCCGCGAGATTCAAGATCGGCGACAAGAGGCATAGGGACCTTCAGAGTTGGGGCGATTCTAAAGGCGACAACGCGGTCGTTCAATGCGGCAGAAGGGTGTAGAACAGCGTCGACAGGCCGTTGAACAGCGCATGGATCACGATGGGCGTCCACAGGTTGCCGGTGCGCTCATAGGCATAGCCCAGACAGACCGAGAGGAAGAAGATCGGCGGCATCATCCACAGTGGGTGCACGGCCGAAAAAAGCAGCGAGGCAATTCCCACCACCAACCAGGGGCGCCAACGGCTGGCTTGCCGGCCAGGCTCTGGATGGTCGGCGCCTTTACGCCCCAGCAGCCGGCCCAGCAGCGTCTGCAGATGCGCGCGAAACAGAAGCTCTTCGAACAGCGGCGTAATGACGACAATCATGGCCAGCAGCGCGGTCAGGCGCCGCGGATCATGCCGCACCTGGCGCAGAAGCTGAAGCATCTCATGGGCCGGGGCATGCTGATAGTGCAGCGCCTTCCACAGCTGCTCGGTGCCCACGCCGACCCAGGTCATCAGCGGCATGACGATCAGGATGCCCAGAGCTCCCTGCCACAGGCCCCGCGGCAGCAGGCGCACATCCAGGCCCAGTCGTCCAAGGCCGCCTGGCCGATAGCCCAGGTTCCCCACCAGCAGCACCAGTGTGGCGCCACTGCCAGCCAGTAATGTCATCCAAAGCAGATCCTGCCCCGACAGAGCCTGGGCCGCGCCGCCGGTTGCGCGAGCCTTGGCGACGGCGTACATCAAAGGCACCAGCAGCCATGTCACCAGGGCCGCGATGAAGATCATCAGCAGCGGCATGGCCGGCTCGTCACCACGCAGTCGCACTGGACCGGCAATGCCTCCGCGACGCAGGACCAGCGTGAGCAGCACCACGGCCACCCCGGTCCAGACAATAAGCCCGACCACGGCCGCGGCGGGCAAATAGAACTGAGCTTCGGCCAGTGGAATTGACATCGGCGACATCCCTCCTAGATTGCGTGGGATGGGCCGCTAGAGTAATGCAGCCGCCCGCAAAAGGATAGAGGCCAGGGTCAGAGGTCGGCGGCCGGATCGGATTTATGAGCAACATTCTCGACCAGATCATCCAGTCCAAGCACCGGGAGGTGCAGCAGCGCAGCGCGGCCGTGCCCCTGGAGGCTCTGAAGCGGAGCATCGAGGCCATGCCCCGGCCGCGCAACTTCTTCGGGGCCATCGCCCGCAAGACGTCCAAGCCGCTGAACCTGATTGCCGAGATTAAGAAGGCCTCGCCCTCGGCCGGCATCATCCGCGCGGATTTTGACCCGGTGAAGATCGCCCAGGAATACTATGTCGCCGGCGCCGATTGCCTGAGTGTGCTGACCGACGAGGAGTTCTTCCAGGGCAAACTGGAATACATCCAGCAGGTGCGAGCGGTGGTGCCGCTGCCGGTACTGCGCAAGGACTTCATCATCGATCCGTATCAGGTTTATGAAGCCCGGGCGGCCGGGGCGGACGCCATCCTGTTGATCGCCGAGTGCCTGGAGACCAGCACGCTGATCGACCTGCAGATTTTGGCCATCGAACTGAACATGACCTGTCTGATCGAAGTGCATGATCTGGAGAACTTCATGCGCGTGCGCGATCGGGTCGTTGGCTTCCCGCACAAGCGCTACAGCCTGCTGGGCATCAACAACCGCGATCTGCGAACGTTTAAGACGGATTTGGGGACCACGCTGCGCATGGCCGAACTGGTGGAGGACAAGGACGTTTTGGTCAGCGAAAGCGGTATTGCCACCGCCGACGACGTGCGCAAGCTGGCGGCGGCGGGTGTGCGCGCGGTGCTGGTGGGCCAATCGCTGATGTCCAGCCAGGACATCGGGGCGCAAATCAGGCAGCTCATGGGCCAGTGAGCTTTTAGTTCACGCCGGCGTCGCCGGTTTCAATGGGCTTATCCACGTAGTCACGCGGATCGGTAATGTGTCCGGTCAGCGCGCTGGCGGCGACGGTCAGGGGGCTGGCCAGGTAGACGGCGCTGCGCGTGCTGCCCATGCGGCCGGGGAAGTTGCGGTTGGTGGTGCTGATGCAGACCTCGGCGTTATTGAGCCGGCCGAAGGTGTCGGCCGGTCCGCCCAGGCACGCAGCGCAGCCGCTGGGGCCCACCAGACAGCCGGCATCCAGCAAGACCTGTTCGAGGGACTTCTCGCCGTTGCCGCAGGGACGGCCTTTGAGGTTGAGCTTGCGCATGTCCGCGTGGACTTCGGTGGAGCCGGGGACCACAAAGGTGGGGATGGCCACCTTGCGGCCAGCCAGGATGTTGGCCGCAAAAATCATGTCGGTGATCTTGCCGCCGGTGCAGGACCCCACGTAGGCTCGGTCGAGCTTCACCTGCCGGCAATTGTGGGCGGTGTCCTTGTTGTCGGGCGAGTGGGGCTTGGCCACCATGGGCTCCATCGTGGCCAGGTCCCACTCATAAGTGGCGCAATAGGTTGCGCCGGGGTCATCGCGGTAGACCTGCCACTGCGGTCGGTTGGAGCGGGCCTGGACATACTGAAGCGTCTTCTGATCGACGTCGCAGACGCCGTTCTTGCCGCCGGCTTCGATGGCCATGTTGGTCAGCGTCATGCGGTCTTCGAGGGTGAGGCTGGCCACGCCATCGCCGGCAAAGTACATGCTGCGATAGGTGGCGCCGTCGACGCCGATCTGGCCGATGACCGCCAGGATGAGGTCCTTGGCCGTCAGGTAGGGCGGAATGCGGCCGTGGAAGGTGAACTTCATCGTGGGCGGGACCTTGAGCCACAGCTTGCCTGTGCCCAGCACAAAGGCCGCGTCGGTATTGCCGATGCCGGTGGCAAACTGACCAAAGGCCCCGGCGGTGCAGGTGTGACTGTCGGTGCCCAGCAGGATTTCGCCGGGGCGGACATGGCCTTCCTCGGGCAGGGCCTTGTGACAGACGCCCTTATAGGAGGTCTGCGTGGGATCCTTATAGGGGCTGGGCATGCCCTGGCCCTTGATGAAGTCGGGATCGTAGTAATATTTGATGCCTTGCTGTTTCACGAAGTCGCGCAGAATCTGCACGTTGCGGTGGCATTTCTCCTCGGCCGTGAAGATGTAATGATCGGGGATGATGACCACGCGGCTGGCATCCCAGACCTTGGCGCTGGGGCCAAACTGCTCGTGGAAGATGCCGATAGTGCCGGGACCGCACACGTCGTGGGTCATGAGGATATCGACCTCGCACCAGATATTTTCACCGGGTGTGACGGCGGCCTTGCCGGCATGGCGGGCCAGGATCTTCTCAGTCACGGTCATTGCGGGCATCGGGACTCCTGTTTCGCTAAACTGACCGCGGGGAGTATAGCGAAGCGGCATCGCGCCTTCTATACATACGCCCGGCGGTGTATGCTGGCTGACTTGGTGGAGCGGGATGGCCGCTCCCCAATCCACTGTCTTTATCTTCACTGGGTAACCATGGACCGAGACAAACTCTTCGCCTTGCTGGACGCCTTCAACATCGAAACCCCAAGCTGGGGCTATGCCGACACGGGCACTCGCTTTGGCAAGTTTTTGCAGGCGGCTGCGGCCTCCACCATTGACCAGAAGCTCCAGGATGCGGGCACGGTCCACAAATACACCGGCTGCTGTCCGACGGTGGCGGTGCACGTGCTGTGGGACTTCAAGGTAGGCGTCAGCGCCACCGAGACCGTCAAGGTGGCCCAGAAGAACGGCGTGCGCATCGGCTCGATCAACCCCAACCTGTTCCAGGACCAACTCTACAAGTTCGGATCGTTCTGCTCGCCCGATGACCGAGCCCGCCAGCATGCCAATCGTCACATGCAGGACTGCATCGCGATCGCCAAAGCGGTGGGCTCGAAATTCCTGAGCATGTGGCTGGCCGACGGCACCAACTATCCCGGGCAGGATGACATCGTGTCGCGCAAGCGGCGGCTGCAGGGGGCGCTGCGCCAATGGCACGACGCCATGCCCGATGGCATGACCATGCTGGTGGAATATAAGCCCTTTGAGCCAGCGTTCTATCATACGGACATTGCCGACTGGGGCATGGCTTATGTGTATGCGCAGGAGGCCGGACCCGCCGCCAAAGTCCTGGTGGACACGGGGCACCATCTGCCGGGCACGAACATCGAGCACATCGTTTCGTTTCTGCTGGACCAGCAGATGCTGGGTGGCTTCCACTTCAACGATCGCAAGTACGCCGACGACGACCTGACGATGGGGAGCATTGATCCCTATCAGACCTTCCGCATCTTCCACGAGATTAGAAATGCCGCGGAGACTCACGGCCGGGATGTGAGCGATATCGCCTACATGGTCGATCAATCGCATAACCTCAAGCCCAAGATGGAGGCCATGATCCAGACCGTGACCACGGCCCAGGAAATGTATGCCAAGGCGTGCCTGGTGGACCGCAGCAAGCTGCGCGATGCCCAGGCGCGGATGAACATCGTGGACGCCGAATCGTGCGTGCGCGAGGCGTTCTATACGGATGTGCGGCCGATGCTGGCCGAGTGGCGCAAGAGCAAGGGCTTGGATCCCAATCCGCTGGCCGCCTACCGCGCCAGCGGCTATGAAGCGCGCGTGGCCAAGGAGCGAGAGGCGCTTCGCGCCGCGGCGGGCGGGCAGTCAGGCAGCTCGTATGCATGAGCAGGCCGGCGAAGTTCGTTCCATGAGCGCTACGACCCCACGGGCCGCGCCCAGGGCGCGCCTGGGCGAAGAGCTGCCGGTCTTCTGCGAGAAGTGTGGCTATCACCTGCATGGATTGCCGGTGCAGCCGTGCTCCGCCTGCAATGTCCTGTCGCTGCATTGCCCGGAGTGCGGGCACCATCAGCCGGTCAACACGCTGCGCCCCGCGTTTCAGAAAATTCTGGGGCGCGTGCGAGCGTTTTTCATTGCGCTGATGGTGATCTTCCGCGTCAATTTCTTCCTGTGGCTGCTGGTGGGGTGGGCGGCCATGGGCACGGAATGGACCTATCAGTACGTTCCCAACAGCGAATCGGAGCGGCTGAGGATACCCGGTCCCGACAATGCGGCCGCCGTACACCAGGTGTCGGTAGATCATTACGAACTGCTTCCGACGAATTTGGAGCAGGCCCTGGCCTTTGGGCTCTTTGCGCTGGGCTTCGGGCTGGTCGGGCGCATGCTGCTTCTGCGCTGGAAGCGTGGCTGGCTGGTGGGCTTGGTATTGGGGGCATTGGTGGTAGTAGCCATCATCATTGGAGGCAACCTGATTGGAGGCAACATGGCGTCTTACCCGAGCGAAGGGGCCCAGGTACAATACCAGAGCTTGTGGGGCGCCCGCTTTGCCAAACGGCTGCTTTTCACGGGTGCGTGCGTCGTGGCGGCAGCGGCCATCGCTTGGCCGCTGTGGGTGGGGCTGGTGAGATTATTTCTGCCGTCGCGCCCGGCCGAGGCGCTATTGCAGTGGCAGCAGTCGGCAGGCGGACCTGTTGACCGGCTGGCGCGCGAGTAAAACGCGGTCCGATCACTCATTGACAAGCCGAAGCGCTATCCTTAAGGTTCTTCACGCAAATTTGGCCCGTGGTGTAACGGTAGCACGCATGACTCTGGATCATGCTGTCCTGGTTCAAATCCAGGCGGGCCAGTTTCCCCAATAAAACAGCCCCGGCACCTGGCCGGGGCTTTTGCATGGATAGCAGGAGGGCGGATTACTTCTTGTAGTAGGCAGCGTTCTTCTCAATGAACTCGGCCCATTCGGCCGGCAGGTCTTCCTGCGGGAAAATCGCATCCACCGGGCATTCGTCCACGCACAGGCCACAATCGATGCAGACATCGGGCTCGATATACAGCATTTCGGCAGTCTCAAACTGCTCTTCCGTCTTGGTAGGGTGAATGCAGTCCACGGGGCAGACCGCAACGCAGGCGGTGTCCTTGGTGCCGATGCAGGGCTGAGCAATGATATGGGCCATGGTTCTCCTTGAATCCTTGCGCGAATTATAGAGCCGTTTGGGCGCCAGGCAAACGCCTTCATTAGGCCGGCAACAGCGAACGTCCGGTCATCTCCGGCGGCTTGGGCAGTCCCATCAGATCCAGGATCGTCGGGGCGAGATCGGCCAGCCTGCCGCCCTCGGCCAATTGTTTGCCTTTGTATCGGTCGTCCACCAAAATCAGGTCCACGTCATAGGTGGTGTGGGCGGTGTGTGGGCCGCCGCTCTGGGGATCGATCATCTGTTCGCAGTTGCCGTGGTCGGAGGTCACCAGTGCGGTGCCGCCCTGGAGGCGCGTGGCCTCGATGATTCGGCCGACGCACTGGTCCACCGCCTCGACGGCCTTGACGGCCGCGGGTATCGAGCCGGTGTGGCCGACCATGTCGCCGTTGGCGAAGTTCACCACGACCAGATCGTACTTGCCCGAATCAATGCGCCGCACGGTTTCCTCGGCGACGGGAAACGCGCTCATCTCGGGCTGCAGGTCATAGGTGGCCACCTTGGGCGAAGCGATCAGGGCCCGGTCCTCGCCGGCAAAAGGCTGCTCGCGATAGTCGTTAAAGAAGAAGGTCACGTGCGGGTACTTTTCCGTTTCGGCGCAGCGGAACTGGGTGCGTCCGTGGGCCGCGAGGTACTCGCCCAGGATGTTGACCATCTTGGGGGGCTTGGGATAGGCCACGTTGACCGGCAGGCCCTGCTCGTAGGCCGTCAGGGTGACGAAAAACACGTCGAGTTTGCGCGCCCGTTCAAAGCCCTGGGTAACGGTGGCGCCGGTCTTGTCGGTTTCCACGTAGGGAAACTGCTCGTAAACGAAAGCCTTGGTCAGTTCGCGCGGGCGGTCGCCGCGATAGTTGAAGAAAATGACTGCATCGCCGTCGCGCACCACGGCGCGCGGGTTCTGGCCGTCGTCACTGATGATCGAGGGGGTGATGAACTCGTCGCCGACCATATTGGGCTTGGCGGGGCGAGCGTAATAGTGCTCAATGGCCGCCGCAGCCGAGGCAAAACGCGGCCCGTCGCCGCCGGTGATGGCGCGATAGGCCTTTTGCACGCGGTCCCAGCGGTTATCGCGGTCCATCGCCCAGTAGCGTCCCATGACAGTGGCGGTCTGGCCGACGCCGATCTGCTTCATCTTCGCTTCGATATCGGCCATGAAACCCCGGCCGGAGGTGGGGGGGCTGTCGCGGCCGTCCATGAAGGCATGCAGGAACACGCGCTCTACGCCGCGGCGTTTGGCCAGCTCCAGGCAGCCGTAAAGATGTTCCAGCAGGCTGTGCACGCCGATGTCCGAACACAGGCCCATGACATGCAGCGCCGAACCGCGAGCCAGCACATGGTCCATGGCGCTGTTCAGGACCTTGTTGGCGAAGAACTCGCCGCCGCGAATCGCCTTGGTGATAGCGACCGAGTCCTGGTCGACAATGCGGCCGGCGCCGATGTTCTGATGGCCGACCTCGCTGTTGCCCATGGTTCCTTCGGGCAGACCCACATCAAAGCCGCTGGTGTGAACCAGCGTATGCGGATACGTCGCCAGCAGGGCACGCTCCACGGGAATATTGGCCAGACACAGGGCGTTGGCCTTGTCCCAGCGGTGGTCGGGGTTGTGTCCCCAGCCATCGCGGATAATCAGCACGATCGGACGCGGCGTCACGGGAAATCCTTTCGCTTGGGTAGCGGTCGGGGTGGAATTGTATGCATGGGGCGGCTGGAGTGAAGCATGCCCACAAGCCGCCGGTGAATGTCATACCGGGTTGGCTGCTCTCGGTCACACCAGGGCCACACTGCGGCCGCACTTGGGGCAGGTGCGAGCGTCCTGGTCCAGCGGGTGGGCGCAGTCACGGCAGGCCGAGCCGGCGGCCGCCAGACGGGCCTGGCGGCGGAGGCGGGCACGGGCCCGCAGGAACTCAATCACCGCCGGCAGGACCGAGATCACGATGATGGCGCCGATGACCACGTGGAAGTTGCGCTTCACGGCGGGAATGTTGCCGAACCAGTAGCCGGCCACCAGAAACGAGATCACCCAGACGATGCCGCCGGTCACGTTATAAGTGGCAAAGCGGAAATAGTTCATTTTGCCGATGCCGGCCACGAACGGCGCGAAGGTGCGCACGATGGGCACGAATCGGGCGATGATGATCGTCTTGCCGCCATAGCGCTCGTAAAAGTTCTGAGCTTCCACCAGGTGCTTCTTGTTCAGCAACCACGACTTTTCGCGCGTAAAGACTTTGGGCCCCACACGAAAACCAATAGCATAATTCACCGCATCCCCGAGGATGGCGGCCACGATCAAGAGGACGGTTATGCCCGTCAGACTCAGGTCCGAGCCGGCGGCCACCGCGCCGATGGCAAACAAGAGCGAATCGCCCGGCAGAAAGGGCGTGACCACCAGGCCGGTCTCGCAGAAGATGATCAAAAACAGCACCAGGTAGAGCCAGATGCCCACGTAATCAAAGAACGCCTTGAGGTTCTGGGGGTCCAGGTGTCGCAGCGTGAAGTAGAGTTTTTCCAGGAATTCCATTGAGGACTCCGAATCATCGGTTAGGACATCCGCCGAACTCTCGTACCGCATCGGCCTCAGGGCCGGCCCGTGGTCGCCGGGGCCCGCAGCTCGGTGACCTTCTGTTCATCGGCTATCAGGGCCATGGTCGCCATATTCAGAAACAGGCCGCAGTCCACAACGCCCGCCCGCCGCAAGAGAGCCTGCTCCAGGTCGGCAGGCTGTTCGATGCGTTCAAAGCGGCAGTCGTAAATGTAATTGCCATTGTCGCTGATCACGGTGACGCCGCCAGCGCCTCTTCGCAGCACGGGGGTGGCGCCCAGCGACCGGAAGAACCGCTCATGGGCCTCGTGGGCGAAGGGGACCACCTCAACGGGCAGCGGGCAGCGGGTACCCAGGATGGGAACAACCTTGGACTGCTCACCGATGATCAGCAGCGAACGCGATGCCTGGGCCACGATCTTTTCCCGCAGCAGGGCGCCGCCCAGACCCTTGATCAGGTTGAGTTGCGGGTCGATCTCGTCGGCGCCGTCAATGGTCAGGTCCAACTGCGGGCATTCGGCCAGCGTGGTCAGCGGGATGGACAACTCAGCGGCGATCTGTTCGCTGCGCCGCGAAGTGGGCACGCCACGAATGGCCCGCAACTGGCCGCGGGACAGGCTTTTGGCCAGCGCGGTCAGGAAGCATTCGGCGGTGGAGCCGCTGCCCAACCCGATGGTCATCCCACTGCGGAGGAAGCCGACGGCGGCCTCGGCGACGCGCTCTTTGGGGCTCATGGGGGCAGACGATAACGCACGATTCGAGGGATTGCCAGAACCCGCCAGGCCCAGCGTACTTGCCTGGTTCGTTTCCCATCCTCGTTTAGCCGGCTGAAGACTGTGGGATGCAGACGACCGCCCGCGGGAGCAGGGATGCCCTCTATGCTTTCTTATGGCCGCGCGCCAGCCGGTGCAGTGTTGCCAGGTTGACTTGGTCCCACGGCCGGCCGCCGGCGTCCACAGTCTTGGGTGTTTCCAAGATCTTGGGCACATGGGCGAAGGCCGGGTCGTGCATCAGCGGCCGAAAGCCCTCCAGGCCGATATGTCCGTGGCCGATGTGAGCATGCCGGTCCACGCGGCTGCCACACGGACGCCCCGAGTCGTTCAGATGGAGTACCTTCACCGCGCCCAGTTCCAGGATGCGCTGGATCTGCCGGCGCAGCGTGGCGTATTTGCGGCCGCGAAAGTCATAGCCGGCGGCAAACAGATGGGCCGTATCCAGGCAATAGCCGACCCGCCTTGGCCGGCCGGCCATCTTCCGAATCTGCGCCAGGTGTTCCAGCCGATAGCCAAGGCTGCTGCCCTGGCCGGCCGTGACCTCAAGGCACACGGTTACACCCTTGGGCGCGCGCTCCAAGGTGGTGTTCACGGCGGCGGCAGCGCGCTTCAGGCCCTGATCCTCACCGGCGCCCGAATGGGATCCAGGGTGAATGACCAGGTAGGGAATTTTCAGCAGCGCGCAGCGCCGGATTTCCTCGATGAACAGTTCCACACTCCGCAGCCACAGTTCATGGTGTGGCGAAGCCAGGTTGATCAAATAGCTGGCGTGGGCCGCGGTGCGCGTGAATCCCGCAGTGCTGCACGCCTTGCGCCAGGCGGCGATGGCCGGCTCGGCCAGCGGTGTGACGCGCCACTGCTGCTGGTTCTTGGTGAAGATTTGCAGCGTATCCATGCCCAGCCGCACGGCTTCGGCTACCGCCGCGTCCAGACCCTTGCTGATCGAGAGGTGCGAGCCAAACATATCGGCCAATCGTAGGCGCTGACCGCCGCTATAGCTCTGCCGCAGGCCCATTACTAAAATGCCCGTATGGAACGCACCGATCTGCTGACGGCGCAACAGGGGCATTCGAAGTTCTGGCAGCACGCTCATCTCTACTTTGACCGCGTCTTCCAGACCATGAAGCTGGACGCCACATGGCGCCAGGTGCTCACCTCGCCCAAGCGCGTCTTGACGGTCTCGTGCCCCGTACGCATGGATGATGGGCGGATACAAGTCTTTACCGGTTTCCGCGCTCAGCACAACAACGCCCGCGGCCCGTTCAAGGGCGGCCTGCGCTATGCGGACACCGTCGACCGCGACGAAATCATGGCGCTGGCCATGCTCCAGACCTGGAAGAATGCCCTGGTGGGCCTGCCCTTTGGCGGCGCCAAGGGCGGCGTGGTGTGCAGTCCCAAGCATCTGTCGATGGGCGAAAAGGAGCGCCTCACGCGACGCTATGTCAGCGAGATCATGCCCATCATCGGGCCCAACCAGGACATTCCCGCCCCCGACGCTGGAACCGATGCCCAGGTCATGGCCTGGATTCTGGATACCTACTCGATGATGGTCGGCCACCAGGAACTGGGCGTGGTCACCGGCAAGCCCGTGCGCCTCGGCGGCAGCGTCGGCCGGGAAGAGGCCACCGGCCGGGGCGTCATGAATGTGCTGCGCAAATTCCTGGCCACGCAGAATAAGAGCCTGGCCGGTCTGCGCGTGGCCCTCCAGGGTTTTGGCAACGTGGGCTATCACACCGCGAAACTGCTGGAAGAGCGCGACGCCGTGGTCATCGCCATCAGTGATCGCGATGGCGGCATTTACAATGCCAAGGGTGTGGACGTGGAGGCGGCCGGCCTATACGTGCGCGAGCGTGGCGGCCTGACTGACTTTCCCGACGGCGAAGCCATCACCAATGAGGAACTTCTCACCTGTGATTGCGAAGTTCTCATCCCCGCCGCCACCGAGAATACCATCGACGTGGATCTTGCCCCCGAGATCCAGGCCCACACCATCGTCGAGGCGGCCAACGGCCCCATCACGCCACAGGCCGACCAGGCCCTGCTCGACGCCGGCGTCACCATCCTGCCCGACATCCTGGCCAATGCCGGCGGCGTCACCGTCAGCTACTTTGAGTGGGTGCAGGGCCTGCAAAACTACTTCTGGGATGCCAAGCAGGTCCAAAACGAGTTGCAGAAGGTCATGGAGCGGGCCTTTGATGAGGTCAACGCCAAGGCCGACGAAGCGGACTGCGACTACCGAACCGCGGCCTATACCATCGCCATCGGCCGGGTCACCGAGGCATCGCACATGCGCGGCCTGTTTCCATGAGCAGCCGCAGGTGCTGCTGGGGACTGAGCATTTCCGGCCGAATTTGGGGATCAAGCCCCATCGCCCCTAGCACCTTGCCAGCGTCGATGCCCAGTTCCCCCAGCGACTTGCGCAGCGTCTTACGACGCATCGAGAACAACTGGCACAACAGCCTGTGCAAGTCGGGTCCATGCGGACCCAGCCGATCATGCCGCATCATGCGTACCAGGGCCGAGTTCACCTGCGGCGCCGGCCAGAACGCCGATGGCGGCAGCGTTCGCAGCACCTCCACATCCGCCAAAAGCTGGGCCATGATGGAAAGCGTGCCATAATGCTCGCTGCCCGGCGCCGCCCGCAGCCGATCAGCGACTTCCTTCTGCACGGTAAACGCCAGGTGCTGCACCCCCGCCAAGAGCAGTTCAATGACCAGCGGCGAGGCAATGTTGTAGGGCAGATTGGCGCACAGCCGCACCACGGTGCCCCGGCCCAGCGCGGTGGCGATGGCGGCCGACAATTCGGCATTCAGCTTATGCCTGCCCAGCGCATCGCCTTCGATCAGGGCAAACCGCGGCTGATTTCCCAGGCTGCTGCGCAGCATCGCCGCCAGGTCGCGGTCTACCTCCACGGCCAGCACATCCGCACCGCTCTTGAGCAGTTCCTCGGTCAGCGTTCCCGTGCCCGGGCCCACCTCGATCACCAACTGGCCGGCACTGGCCCCGGCCGCCTGGGCAACCAAACGCACCAGGTTTTGATCGACCATGAAGTTCTGCCCGAAACGATGGCGCGGCCGCGTTTGCGCCTGCGCCAGCAATGCCTGAATCTGATGTTTGGTCTGGGCCATGAGCGTGCTCTGCGAACCGCGACCATGTTACGGTGCGGCCGCGCCGCGCGATACAATCCGCGATATGAAATCTTACGAAGTCATTCGCCAGGCCGTCGAGGAGCCCGGAGTCAAGGCTGTCGCCGCCGCCCTCAAGGTGTCGCCGGCGCTGGTCTATAAATGGTGCGAACCCCCGGCCGAGAAGGACCCCGACCAAAGCGGGGCCCGCAATCCGCTGGACCGCGTCCGCCAGATGTACAGCCTCACCAAGGACATTCGCCTGGTGCGCTGGCTGTGCAACGAGGCCGGTGGATTCTTTGTCGCCAATCCCGACCCGGACATCCGCAAATCCCCCGACCAGTCGATCTTCGCCGAGACGCGCGCCATGGTCCGCGATTTTTCAGAGTTTCTGGATGCTGTCACCGAATCCGTCGAGGACGACCCGGGCATCGACCCCGACGAGGCCGAGGTCATCCGCCAGAAATGGGAGGATCTGAAGGCCTGCGTCGAGCGCTTTGTCATTGCCGCCGAACACGGCCATTACCATTTGCGCTCCAAGTAACCGCTGAGCGGGCGCAGTTATCCGGACGATTGCACTCATCTCCACCTCTTAAGGCCCACTTGCCGGCAGCCGATGAGCCAATGCAGTGGGTTTTTGTCAGGAGAGATGCTGATGTCGTGCTGGGTTGCTCCTTCTATAGCGGCGGAACTTTGGGGAATGCCTTTACAATCCATCCTGGACGGTATTCGCACCGGCCAGATCCCCAGTAAGACCGATCTGGGCTTCACCCTGGTGCAAGCTGATCGTAACGCCGCGCCGGCCGCGACACCCCTTGCCACCCCCATGCCGACCTTCAGCATGGTCCACGTCGCCCAGCCCAAGCACCAGCCCGCCGTGCCTGTTGAGGAAGAAGAGCCCCAGACGCTCTCGATCTCGACCGAACAAGACGAGGACGCTGAATTCGACTGGCGCCAGGTTCGCCGGCTGGTTCAGCAGACGCGCCGCCGTCCTCTGGCGGCTGCTGCCTGAGTCTACCCTGGATTTATAAACGGCAACCCTACCACGTGCCCGCTGCGCATGCCGCCCTCGGCCGCCACACGCAGTGCTGTTCCAGGCTGGGTCCAGTGGCGCTTCACATAGCCCAAAGCAATAGCCGCCCCTGAGAGGACCGGCGAAATCGTGCTGCTGGTGACTCCACCGATAGGATTGCCCTCCTGGTCCGCAATCTGAGCCCCGCTGATCGGCAGCGCATCCTCGTCCATGCGTATCCCGACCAACTGCCGGGCCAACTGATCGCGCGTGTGCATCCGGGCCACGATTTCCTGACCCACGTAGCAGCCCTTGCTGAAACTGACCGCGCGCTCCAGCAGGCCCGTCTCGGCCGGCAGGACCGACGGGTCAAAGTCGATGCCAAAAAGTGGCCGACCCGCCTCAATGCGCGCGGCATTAAAGGCCGCCCACCCGACCGGCCGCGCCCCCCAGCCCATCAGCCCCTGCCAAATCTCGGCGGCGGCGTCGAAGGGTACCAGCAGTTGATAGCCCGGCGAGCCCGTCACGTCGTCTGACCAAAGAGTCACCTCGTGGCCGCAGATTCTGGCGCCGGTTGACCCCAGCACCGGCATCGGCTCGATGGGTTGCTCCAACTGAGCATTCACCATCGCCAGCGCCTGCGGGCCATAGATGCCCAGCTCGTGCAGCCTGCCCACCTGGCTGTGGATTTGCACCTTCTCGGCAAAGCGATACTTCTCAAGCTCCTGCATAACCGCTGGCACGATGCGCCCGTCAAGTTCCAGCAGCGTGCGCTGCGGCGTCTCCAGAACCCGACAATCGCAAATAATCCGGCCGTTGGGCTTGAGCAAAAACGCATAGACCCCTTGGCCGGCGCGCAGGCCGCTTGTCTGGTTAGTCAGCAGGTTATTCAGGAACGAAAGGCGATCCGGGCCGCCGACCTCGATCAGTCCCCGCTGGGGCAGGTCCATCAGCCCGGCCGATTTGTGCAGCGCGGCATATTCCAGTTCCGGCGCGCCAAATGTGCTGACGATGGGTGTCTGGTCGTAAAGCTGAAAGACCGCGCCGGCGGCTTCGTGCACCCCATGCAGAGGACTGAGTAGCGAATCAAGCATGCACAGACATTAGCCCCCCGGCCGGCCCAAGACCACAGGGCGCCTCAGCGGGGGCGCGGCGTCTGGCACCGCTCGTGAACGCACACGCAGGTGGTCTCGGTGCATTCGTAGGCGCAGGTCTGGCTGCAGTAGAGCTTGCCGTCGCGCTGCACCCCTTTGCCGGGCACCACCTGGCAGAAGCACTTTGCACAGGCGCATTTGACCGTCTGCGACATAACCACCTCTGGGTAGATATTGTGCCTCCAGACGCAGGCCGCGGCAACTCCAAACGGCTCCCGCGTGTGAGGGCTGTGCAACCGGTTCGCCGGACGTTACATTGGCCCTATGAGAAAATGGTCTTGTGGATGGCTGCTGGCGGTGGTCGTGGGCGTCGGTGGCGGCTGCTATCCGATCAACAAGCTGTTCGACAAGGACGTGCAGGAAGTGCGCGCTGCGCCGCCCCGGGAGGTCCCGGCGGCCGCTTTCACACCAGCGGGGCCGCCTTGTCCACCATCGTCAGAAGGGGCTTGAGATATTCCATGCCGAATAGGCGCAGATGGTTGATCAGGGGGTAAAGCTGGTAGATGGGCTTGCGCAAACGGTGATACTCGGCGCTGAGGCGATGCACCTGCTGATAGGCACGCAAAAAGGCGGGGGTGAGCGTGTTGAACAGGTCCATATAGGCGATCTCGGCCTCGGCATGGGCGAACTTGCAGTTGGGATCAAGCAGGCCCGTCACCCACCACCGGCCGTGGGCATCGGGGGCCGCCAGCACATTGGTGGCCCAGATATCCCAGTGTACCAGGCGGGGCTTGTCTCCGTGGGCCAGCAGTTGCTCCAGGCGACTGTGAATCTTGCTGATCACCTTGCGCTGCTTGACCGGCAGGACTTCCAGGCGTTCGACTTCACGCCAGATGGCGTCGTAGACGTGGTGGTAGAACTGTCCCCACGAGACAAACCGCTCCTCGGCGGCGGGGTCGACCCGGTGGTAGTGCGTCGAGGTCTGCTCGTGCAGGGTCAGGGTCAGTTCGGCCAGGTGCATCTGCAGGTGGTCATATTGCTCGGGGGTGCACTGGCGGCGGGCCACCTGCAGTGAGACGCCGTCGATGTGCTGCATGAGCAGGTAGCTGTCCGGGTTCTCCAGAGTCGCCACGTTGCAGAGATAGACCTCCGGCGCCGGCAGGCCGTATTGCCGCAGGACGTTGAGCTGATAAGCCTCGCGCCGCAGGTCGCGGTTGACACGATGGGGCGAGATTTTCAACACCGCCCGTTGGCCATCGCGCGTGCGCAGGGCCACGGTGGTATTGATGCAGCCCCCATCGAGCGGTTTGACTTCATCCAATTCAGCAGGGGTGCCGGCCCAATCATGTACGATCCGGGCCAGCGTCTGCCACGAGATGTCCAGCTCCGCAATGGGCATCGTCGCCGCGGGCATTGTGCCATGTTTTTGCTCGCGACACAACGCCCGCCTAAAATCGCTGCAAATGAAATTCCACAACGTAGTACAAGTGCGACGGTTGCTGGCGGCGGCCGTGTGTCTGTCCCTGCTGGCCGCCTGTCAGCCCAATCACGTCGCCCAGAACTCTTCGGTGGCGGTCCGTCAGCCGTTTGCCAAGACACAGGGCAAGATCTTATTGCCGGCGGCCCACGTGCCGCGGATCGAGCAGGCCGTGCGCTTTCTGGCGGCGCCTCAGCAGGAGGGGCGCGGCGTGGACACCGCCGGCATTGGCCGCGCCGCCGAATACATTGCCGCTGAGTTTGCGGCGGCCGGGCTGGTGCCGCCCCCGGGACAGAAGGATTTCTTCCAGCCGCTGGTGATCACCACGTTGGCGGGCCTGGACAGCGCCACCACGCTCAGCAGCGGCAGCACGATTTATGAGGCCGGCGAACAGTACATGCCCCTGAACCTGTCGGCCCAAAAGGCCTTTGAAGGGCCGCTGGTGTTCGTGGGCTATGGCATCACCAACAGCAAGAGCGGTTACGACGACTACCAGGGCATCGACGTGCGCGGCAAGGTGGCGCTCTGCCTGCGCTATGAGCCGCATGACGCCAAGGGACGCAGTGCCTTTTCCAAAGAAGGCTGGTCATCCCATGCCGAATTCTCCAACAAGGCCCGCAATGCCAGCCAGCGCGGCGCGGTGGCGCTGCTGGTCGTCAATGGCCCTGATCGGCCCGGAGCGGACACATTGATGCCCATGCAGATGTTCCACACGGGCGGGTCCGCACCGTTGCCCGTGCTGCATGTCAAACGAACACTGGCCGAGCAGTGGCTTAAGCAGGGCGGGGCGCCTGATCTGAAAACACTGCAAACCAGCATCAATGCGCGAACTGCGCCGACGTCGTTACAACTGAAGGACGTGCTGGTACGCGGCAACGTTGCCATCCGGCACAAGGATAACCAGGCCCGGAACGTCGTTGGGCTTCTGCCCGCGCGGGGGCCGGCGGCCGATGAGTATGTCGTGGTCGGGGCTCACTATGATCATCTGGGCTATGGCGGCTGGGCCAGCAGAGCCCCGGCCACGCGAGCCGTGCATCCCGGCGCCGATGACAATGCCTCGGGAACGGCGGCCGTTATCGAGGCCGCCCATGTGCTGGCGGGCACGGGCGGCATGCGGCGCTCCATCCTCTTCGTGTGCTTTACGGGCGAGGAACTGGGCCTCATCGGCTCTAAACATTTCGTGAATCACTCGCCCGTGCCGCTTAGCAAAATCGTCGCCATGGTGAACTTGGACATGGTGGGTCGGCTGCGCAAGGATACGCTCTTTGTTGGAGGCGCGGGGACCTCGACGCCGCTGTCGGGCATCCTGGATCGCGCGGCGGCGGGCTCGGCGTTGACCCTCAAGTCGGCCTGGAAGAGCGGCTTTGCCCCCAGCGATAACACTTCGTTCCTGCTGAAGAAGATTCCGGCCCTGTTCTTCTTTACCGGGTTGCACGAAGACTATCACCGCCCCAGCGACACGGCCGATCTGATCAACTACGGCGGCATGGGCCGCATTGTGGACCTGGTGGTGCGGCTGACAGCGGGGATTGCGGTCGAACCGCGTCTGGACTATATCGCTCCCATGGCGCCGCCGGCGACGACCCGGCGCGGCGACGATGGCGGCGGCGACGGCAATGGAGCCTCGCTGGGGATCATTCCCGACTATGGCGGCGATGCCAATATCAGCGGTGTGCTGATCCAGGGTACGATGCCCGGTACGCCAGCCGCCAAAGCGGGTCTGGTGGAAGGTGATATCATCGTGCAGTTGGGCGAGGCGCGCCTGACGGGCCTGCAGGATCTGGCCGACGTTCTGGCCAACTCCAGCGCCGGTCAGCAGATGCGCCTGATCTATTTGCGCGGTGGCAAGACGATGTCCGTGGATGTCGTCTTGGCAGCCCGGGCGCGGCGAGAATAATGGTTGTGGCAGCCTGGGCGAAACTGACGGGTGCATTCGTGCGTTCGACGGGAATCATCATCGTGGACCATGGTTCGCGGCTCCAGCAGAGCAACCAATTGCTGGAGGAGCTGGCGGGGCTGTTCGGCCAGCGTTTTCCCAGCAAGTATCCGGTGGTTGAACCAGCGCACATGGAATTGGCCGAGCCTTCCATCGATACCGCCTACGGCCGGTGCGTGCAGCGCGGGGCCGGGCACCTGGTGGTGTGTCCGTATTTCCTGGGTCCCGGCCGACATTGGACTCACGATATTCCCCGTCTGGTAGCGGCGGCTGCCGCCCGCTTCCCGGGGACCACTTGGCAGGTCACCCAGACGCTGGGTATTGATGAACTGATGCTGCGGCTCTTGGACCGGCGGATCAGCCAGGCCACAGACCTTCCCGAAGGGATCTAGTCGCCAGCCATAAGTCCTTCGTGGTGCAGCACTAGCGCGAGGGCTAACGCTTCGCCCCACGGCGCGGTATATATGGGAGAGCATGCAAGATAAGGAGTATGCATCCATGGTTCGACCCGTTGTAGCGGCATTGACGGTGATGGCAGTTACGGTTGCGGCTTTGGCCGGCGAAGGGCCGGGAGCTGACTGGCCCCAGTGGCGCGGAGTCAACCGCGACGCCAACGTGGCCCAGTTGCCAACCGCACTTCCGGCAGCCCTCAAGCCCGCCTGGCAGTTCAAGGTGGCCGGCGAATGCCATGCCGGCCCGGCCGTGGCCGAGGGCATCGTGGTGGTCCCTGACCACGACGAAACCAGCGACTACTACCGAGCGTTGGATCTGACCACGGGCAAAGAGCTGTGGGTCAACAAATTGCCCCACGAGACCCGGATGGAATATGGCTCGGGGCCACGGGCTACGCCGGTGATTGCCGGGGGCAAGGTGGTGGTCGTGGGCGCTCGCGGCGACATCCACTGCTATAACCTCAAGAGCGGCAAGGAGCTGTGGACCAAGGACTATGCCAAGGATTTCGAGGCCAACGATGTGCCCACCTGGGGCTTCTGCGGCTCACCGGTGCTGGTGGGCGACAAGGTCGTCTTCAACACCGGCGGTAAAGCGACCCTGGTGGCCCTGAAGATCGAGGATGGCCAGACCGTCTGGCAGAGCCCGGGCGGAGGCGTCCAGTATTCCAGCTTTATCCTGGGTACCTTTGGCGGTGTGCAGCAGTTGGTGGGCGTTGACGACAGTCTGAGCGGCTATGATGCTGCCACCGGCAAACGCTTGTGGAGGATCGAGATCGATCATGGACAGGGCTATGTGTGCCCCACGCCCGTGAACCTGTGCGGCAAGCTGCTGCTGTCCGACAAGGCCAATAGGACCCAACTGTTCACTTTCAAAGATGGCGGCGCCATCGAACCCAAGGCGGTTGCGCAGAACGAGGAGATCGGCACCGAGAGCCTCTCGCCCACAGCCTTTGGCGACCTGATCTTCCACGCCGGCGCTGACGGACTGGTGTGCCTGGATGGCAAGGAGCTAAAGACGCTCTGGAGCATCGGCGAAGACCGCGCTTTGGGCAGCGATCTTTTCCTGATCCTGGCCAAGGATCGGGGCCTGGCCATCGGCCCGAGCGGCCACGCGGCGCTGTTCTCATATAGCCGTGAAGGCGGCAAGGTCATCAGCAGCGTAAAAATCAGTGACGGCGGCTGGGCGCATCCGGTGGTGGCCGGCACCAAGCTCATCGCGCGCGACAAGGATGCCGTCTACTGCTATGAGCTGGGAAACAGCAAGTGACGCAAGGCACCGGAGGTACTCGGAGGCGCAAGGCGGCCCAGGCGGCGCCAGTTGTCAGCCTGACCAGTGATTTTGGTTTGCAGGACTGGTACGTGGCGGCCATGAAGGCTGCGGTGCTGACGCGCTGCCCCGGTGCGCAACTGGTGGACATCACGCACCGGGTTCCCCAGGGGGATGTCCAGAGTGCCGGCATCTGTTTGCAGCAGGCGATCAGCAGTTTCCCCGCACAGAGTGTTCACCTGGCTGTGGTTGATCCGGGGGTTGGCTCGGCCCGGCGGCTGCTCATAGCGCGGATTCGTGGTCAGCTTGTGGTGTGCCCCGATAATGGCCTGGTCACCTGGGCATGGCGGCGCCACGGCGGCCAGTGCTGGGAACTGACCTGGCGGCCGCCGAACGCCTCTTCGACTTTCCACGGTCGCGACATCATGGGACCGGTGGCCGGGATGCTGGCCGCGGGTGCCGATGTCAGCCGCCTGGGGCGGAAGCTGGACAATCCGGTGCTGCTGGAACTGGCGCCGGCCGAGCCTGCGACGGGGCGGATCATTTACATCGATCACTTTGGCAATGCCATCACGAACGTGCCGGCCGAGGCAGTGGCCGAACATGATGGCGAGTATTGGATGAACGGCCGCTACCTGGGGTCTTTACGCAGGACCTATAGCGATGTGGCGACAGGCAAGGCGCTGATCCTGGTGGGCAGCAGCGGCCTGCTGGAGGTCGCCGTGCGCGATGGCTCGGCCGCCAGACGGTTGGGGCTGGAAGTTGGCATGCCGCTGGTCTACAGGGAGGATGGGCGCAAGCCATGAACCAGCGGACCCAACGGCTGCGAGAACTGGACCAGCGTTACCTATGGCACCCATTCACCCACATGAAACAGTGGCTGGCGGAGCAGCCGCTGGTGATTACGGCGGCCGAGGGCATGTACCTGATCGACAGCGACGGCAACCGCTACCTGGATGGCGTCAGCTCGCTGTGGTGCAACGTACATGGGCATCGCGTGCCGCAGATCGACCAGGCCATCGTGGCGCAGCTTCAGAAAGTGGCCCACAGCACCATGCTGGGACTGGCCAGTGAGCCGGGTATTTTGCTGGCACAGCGGCTGGTCGAACTGGCGCCGCGCTCGCTGGCCAAGGTCTTCTACAGTGACAGCGGCGCCACGGCCACGGAGATTGCGATCAAGATGGCCGTGCAATACTGGCATAACCTGGGCCGGCCACAGAAATGCGAGCTGGTGGGGCTGCGCAGCGCCTATCACGGCGATACGGTGGGGGCGATGTCGGTGGGGCGGATGCCCGAGTTTCACCGGCCCCATTTTCCGCTGCTGTTCAAGGCGCACTTCGCGGCGGCGCCGTATGTTTACCGCAGTGATTGGCCGGAGGATCCGGCGGCGGTGGTGCGGCATTGCCTGGCGGAAATGGAGGCGATCCTGAGCCGTCATGCCCAGAGCATCGCGGCCGTCATGGTCGAGCCCATGGTGCAGGGGGCGGCGGGGATGATCGTGCATCCGCCGGGGTTTCTGCGCGGTGTGGCGGAGCTGGCGAAGAAATACGATGTGCTGCTGATCTGCGATGAGGTGGCCACCGGCTTTGGCCGCACGGGCAGGATGTTTGCCTGCGAACACGAGCAGGTGGAGCCTGATTTGATGTGCATGGCCAAGGGAATCAGTGGAGGTTATCTGCCGTTGGCGGCGACGCTGGCCAGCCAGCGCGTGTTCGACGGCTTTCTGGGCGAGCCCTGGGAAGGCAAGACCTTTTTCCACGGGCATACCTATACCGGTAATCCCTTGGCATGTGCCGCGGGTTTGGCATCGCTGGATTTGTTTGCGCGCAACGACCTGCTGGCAGAGGTGCGCCGCAAGGCCGACAAGCTGGGCCAGATGCTGATCGAGCTGGCCGCGCTGCCCGTTGTGGGCGACGTGCGTCAATGCGGACTGATGGTGGGCATCGAGCTGGTGGCCGACAAAAGCAGCCGCCGACCACTGGATCCGCGCCGACGCAGCGGTGCCGCGGTGTGCAGCGCTATGCGCCGCAGGGGCGTGATTCTGCGGCCGTTGGGTGATGTGATTGTGCTAATGCCGCCGCTGGCGATGGGCCTGGACGACTTGGCCACGATTGTCGAGTCGCTGCGGTCCGAGTTGGGCTTGCTGGCGATATCACGGGACAAGTGATGCTGAATCCGCTGGCCATTCCCGGCTTGGTTGTCACCGGAACGGACACCGGCGTGGGCAAAACCCTGGTAGCCGGGGCCATCGCTCAATGGCTGCGAGCCGACGGGCGCGCGGTGGCTGTCTGCAAGCCCGCAGCCACCGGTTGTGTGCGGCGGCGCGAGGGACTGGTCAGCGAAGATGCGGAATTTCTGGCCGCCGCCGCCGATTCAGCTCATCCGCTGGATTTGGTTTGCCCGTGTCGTTACCTGGAGCCGCTGGCCCCGGCCATTGCGGCACAGCGCGCCGGCGAGCCGCTGGATTGGGAGGCCATCGCCCGCAGTATTCGCCTGATGAGTCGCGGCAGCCAGATCATGGTCGTCGAGGGCGTGGGTGGGGCGATGGTGCCGATGGATGATCAGTTTCTGTTTATCGATGTCATGCAATGGCTGGGGGTGCCGGTGGTGGTGGTGGCGCGGCCGAGCCTGGGCACGATCAACCATACGCTGCTGACCGTGGAGGCGCTACGCCGTCGGAACATTCGCGTGGCCGGCGTGGTGATCAACCGCTATCCGCCGGACCAGACGCCAGCGGCCGAGGAGACCAGCCCGCGTGCCATAGAGAAGTGGGGCAAGGTTCCCATCCTGTGTGTGGTGCCGGAAGACAAGGTGCGCCGAAGGCGCGGGGCCATGGTGCCGCCGATTCCGGCGGCAGTGGCTGCAGCGGTAGCGCAGGTTGATTGGTGGGAGTTGGCGCAGCCGGCCTGAGCAAGCGATTCAGGGCACGCCGCCTTTGCCTTCGGTGCGCGGCTGGCGCTTCTGCCTGGGGTCGTGGATGTCCAGCGGAGCCTGGTCCCACCCATCGGGCTCCTCTTCCAGCATCGAATGGTCGGGCTGCGCCTGCTGGTCGGCCGGTGGCTCGGCGTTCACCTGGCGACGCGAGGAGCCCTCTTGTCCGGTGTGGCCTAGCTGATCCTCCGTGGGCTGGGGTGTGGCGGAATTGTTTTCCAGACGGCCCATTCCAGCCTCCGCCTGGGGGTCCTCGCGGCCGTAGCTGCGAGCGGGCTCTGGAACCGGTGGTGGCTTGTGCTGTTCAGCAGGCATGGTGGCGCCTCGGTAGGCGCACTGCAGCGCGCATGCCAGAATCGCGCAACCGTCGTCAATCCACGGGATCAGAGGATGAACTTGCTCAGGTCCTCATCCTTGACGATTCCCTCCAGCCGCTGGCGGACGTAGTCGGCCGTGATGCGGATGCTCTTCCGGGCTACGTCGGGAGCCTCGAAACTGAGTTCCTCAAAGACTTTCTCCAGGATGGTATAGAGTCGGCGGGCGCCGATGTTCTGCGAGCGGCGATTGACGTCATAGGCCATCTGGGCCATGACCTCGATGGCCTGGTCATCGAAGGACACCTCGATGCCTTCAGCGCCCAGCAGGGCGGCCTGCTGACGGGTCAGGGCATTCTTCGGCTCGGTGAGGATGCGCACAAAGTCCTCGCGGGTCAGGTCCGAAAGCTCAACACGAATGGGGAACCGGCCCTGAAGCTCGGGCATCAGGTCAGAGGGCTTGCTGGAATGAAAGGCCCCGGCGGCGATGAAGAGGATGTAGTCCGTGCGCACCGGCCCATAGCGCGTGATGACCGTGCTGCCTTCCACGATCGGCAACAGGTCCCGCTGCACACCCTGGCGCGAAACATCCGGGCCGGCCTTGGAGTCGCTGCCGCAGATCTTGTCAATCTCATCGAGAAAAACGATACCCGACTGCTCCACGCGGGTGATGGCCGTCTGGCGAATCTTGTCCTTATCCAGAAGCTTGTCCGCCTCCTGGCTCAGCAGCAGCCGCCGGGCGTCGCGCACGGTCAGGCGGCGCGTCTCGCGCTTGGTGGGCAGCATCTTTTCGACCATCGATTGCAGCTCTACATCCATTTCCATGCCGGCCTGTCCGAACATGGCGACGGCGGTGGGGCGGTCCTCGACGGTCAACTCGACCTGGCGGTCTTCCAGTTCGCCATCGCGCAGCTTCTGGCGCAGCTTCTGACGGGTGCGCTTGCGCTGGGCGGCCTGGTCGTCCTCGCCGGCGCTTTCGACGTCGCTGACTCCGGGCAGCAACAAGTCGAGCAGGCGCTGTTCCACCTGCTGCTCGGCCGGCTGGCGCACGGCCTCGGTCATTTCGTCGCGCACCAGCGAGATGGCACTATCCAGCAGGTCGCGGATGATGGCGTCCACATCGCGGCCGTGATAGCCGACTTCAGTGAACTTGGTGGCTTCGACCTTGATGAACGGCGCCCCGGTCATTCCGGCCAGGCGGCGAGCGATCTCGGTCTTGCCCACGCCGGTGGGTCCGATCATGAGGATGTTCTTGGGCGAGACATCCTGGCGCAGCTCTTCGGAAAGCTGCTGTCGCCGCCAGCGATTGCGCACGGCCACGGCCACCGCGCGCTTGGCATCGGCCTGGCCGACGATGTAACGATCCAGCTCGGCAACAATCTGCCGGGGGGTCATGTTCTGCATCGGGACCATTCTATGGGCAAGAGGCGTGCGCTACCACGGACAACCGGCCCGCGGCGTGCGTGCCGGCGAGGGTTCACGAATGACAGGCCTCGAATAGGGCCACCAGGTTCTGCGCAGGAATATCGGGCGGCAGCAGGTTGGAAGGGGAAAGAATGCATGCATTGCCGCCGGCGCCTAGTGCGTCGCAAACCCGGCGCACATGGTCCTTGACCTGGGCGGGGGTGAACGTGACCAGTTCCTGGTCGCTGATGCCGCCGGAAAAGGCCAGTTGCCGCCCATACTGCCGGCCAACGGCCGCAACATCCATCGCTTCGGGCTGGAGGGGATCCAGCACATCCAGACCGGCGTCGACCAGATCGCCAATGATGGCCGTGACGTTACCGCAACTGTGCATGACGACCTGCATGTCGCAGCGATGGGCCTCGGCAAAGAGCCTGCGGTAACGCTGGGCAAAGAACCGCCGCCACATGTCCGGGGCAATCATCATCGTCTGCTGAGTGCCCCAGTCGTCGGTGAACAACCATGCGTCGGCCCCCAACTCTCCCCAACGCCGGATTAACACCAAGAGGTACTGGGTCAACGCCTCCAGCAGGCGCTCCACGCCGGACGGATAGACATAGAAATCCTCGAAGGTCTGCTCCATTCCGCGCAGGCAGTGCAGACGTTCAAACAAAGCCAAGTGAGTAATACCACACACATACCTGGTCGCGCCGTGAAATTTGAGTGCCGGCAGTGAGCCATCCAGCCGCCCGGGCTCATCGGCCCGCGGCATCCGCCGCGCCAGGTAATCATCCAGTTGTGACCAGTCCTCCAGCGGATAGGAGATGGTCGTTGCCCCCACGCCCTCGGCCGAGTGGCTCCAGCCCGTGCCCCATTCGTCGACCCATTGGGCTGATTCTGTCAGCACCTGGACGGTGTCGATCTGTTGTGCGGCATCCGGACGTTGATAGCCCACGCATGACTCATACGGGGCAGTGAGGACCACGTCGTCGGGATACTGGGTGAAAAGGTCGGCCAGCAGTTTGCCGTGGCTAAGGATGACATCCAGCGTCAATCGGCGCAGGCGCACGGGACAGCGCGCAGCGCCCTTGCGTCCCAGGGCATGGCGTACCCATTGCTTGGACGGCGGACGGCTGGAGGTCGCCTGATCCACCGTGGCATTGAACTGGGCGATTGCGGCTTTGCGTTGTTCCAGTGTCATCATGTTCTGGCCTGGCTGGCGATCACTTCTTCTGAATCCAGATGATCTCGGACGCCTGGTCGCCGGTCATTTCGGAAACCACAATGCCCTCATCCATGAGCTGCGCACCGGTCTTGTCGCAGTTGAGCTTGGTGCGATCCTGGAAGGATAGTTCGTAGCTGGCGGTGCGGTCAAGCCCCTTGAGCTTGATGAGCCTGGAGTCGCCATCCGTGGCTTTTTTCGAAGGCTTGAAGAGGAACACCGAGCCCTTGTCGATGTCGGGGTTATAGAACATCAGGCCATCCCAGTTCGTTCCGTCAGCCATGGGCAGGATGTGATAGACATTGCAGCCACGCAGGATCGGCCGCTGTTTCTCCTTGTAGAGCTTGATGTGCTCGAGGTAGATGGGCTTGTCGCTGGCCCAGGTCAGGATCGAGCCCAGCATGTTCGTCCGCATGAAATAGGCGTTGTGTGTGGGCCCCAGGTCGCTCTTGAGCTGCACGGGGCAGATCGCAAACGAGTTGGAATAGTACGTCGAGCGCGTCGGCCAGGCATTCTTGTCATCGTCGTTCATGGTGCAGAAGGTCATGCGCCGACAGATGGCGAATCCCTTGTATCGGCCGCCGTTGGCGCAGTTCTCGTAGCGGTAGCCCGGGCGGTTCTTGATGAGGTAATCCTGGATGTAGAGGAAGTTGGTCACGCCTTCGTAGGTGTCGGGAATCGGATTCTGCGGGGCGGTGTACTTGTCGGTCCGCCACATGTCGAACCACCCCTCGTCGTAGCGCTTGAGCAGCGCCTCAAGTTGTTTGTCGCGGCCCTCGATGGTTGACAGGTTCACGTTCATGTAGGTTCCGCCCATGTACAGCGAGGCTTTCACGCCCGCCTTGTTGGCCTTTTTCTTGAAGTCAAAGCCATCCGGCCAGACCTCGGGCTTGTACTGCCAATCGATGGTCCTGTCGTTGTACCAGCACTTGCCGGTGCCGTCCCAGAAATCCATCTTCACGCATTCGACCCCGGTGGAGGCCAGCTTGTCATAGACGCTCTGCGGAGTCTTGCCCGTGATACTGGTGTTGCCAACGCCGCCGATCTCCTGCATGCAGACCTCAACCCAGGGCTCGTCCTTGTTCTCGTAGAGGCTGCGGGTGATCTTGTGCTTCCAGAACCAGCGCTTGAAGCGGTTGGAACCGTCGTCGATGTCGCCGGTGTAGACGCCGTAGTAGACGCTGGGGATGACGTATTGGCCGCCTTCTGCGCGCGTGACCGTCTGGCCAATCGGGTGCGCCGAAACGGCCATCTGAAGCGGGTCTGTTTCCGTCCCAATCGTGAAGCCGCCCAGCTCCCACTCGAATCCGAAGTATGTTCCATGCTTCTGCCCGACGTCCATAACAATGAACGGGATCTGCCCGGTGTTGCTGGACAGGTTCGCCTTGGGACCGATCGGGACCTCGTGAACCTTGCCCTTGCCGTGCGCCGTCTTGTCGGCGAAGTGGAGCAGCACCGGCGCATCGGCAGCCAGCTTCACCGCGGCCGCGGGAACGGGGGCAAACGTGACAGCGCCTTCGGACTGGTTCTCGACGGTGGCCCAGTTTTCCACGGGCCCGGGGCCTTTCTCGGCCCGCCAAACCGACTTGATCTCCAAGGCCGGCGACGCGCAGACGAAACGCAGCGTCAGTTGGTGCCCGCTGGCTTTGTCCTCCGTGGCCTCCTTGAACTCCCAGTTCAACGGCGGCGCGCCCTTGGCCAACGCGACGGTCGGCATGGGCACGGGGCACGATACGGGCATCCAGTTCCACTTCCGATCCGGGTTGCGCAGGCTGGTGAGGGTGATGGTGTTATCGACCACCGCCACGGTCAACTGAGTGTCATCGGTCGCCAACGTCCAGGTGTTGGGGCTGGCGCCCGTCTGGGCGGCCTGGGCACTGCAAGTAACCGCCAACCCCAGCGCGATCACGATCGAAGCCAGCAATATTGATGGCATAAAGCTCCTTGTTCAGATCCAACACAGGCTGCTACTAAAGACCGTTCTGGATGCTTTCACGACGTGAGCAACATAGCCGCGTCCGGCCCGTGCGGCCAGTCTGGTCATCGGCATTCGATACGGGGCTGGTGGGACGTAAGAGTTAGCACGCGACAACCGGGACGCCAGCGTGCAGGTTTGCTGGCGCTGACATCGGCCGTCAGTCGATTAGAATAGCGCACTATGCGTTTCTGGGTGACACTGTGCTTGCTGGCGGTGATGGGTTGCGGCGGCTCCCGCGATCCGGACGTTAATCCACAGGTCTTTCAGACCGCCGAAAGAGCCCGGGCCCAGCGCGAGGCTCGCCAGCAGGCCGCCTGGGCGGAGTTGGCCGTGTCGATCCTCAAGACCGATCGGCCGGACGTGTCGGCCAGCGCCGCCGTGCCCTTTGCGGTGGACATCGAGGCCGGAGGACACAAACAGAATATAGACCTGATGCCGCTCGAGGCCGCCTTGTCGGTCCGTGATGCCAACGCCTCGGCCATTCTGCGGGCGCATCTTCAAGAGGCGGTGGCGGAGTTTGACCAGCAGCGCCTGACCCAAATGGGTTTTGAGGGGGCAAAGAAGCTGCTGTCGCCGCACCTGATGTCCACTGCGGAAATGGCAGGCAGCGCCGTGCCGCATCAGCCGACCGCGCTGGCTGGCCTGGTCTGGATCGTGGTAGCGCGCTGGAGCGGAGAGCACCATACGCCGGTAGGCGAGCCGCTACTGGCGGCCTGGAAAGTCAGCATTGAGCAGGTGCGCAAGGCGGCCATGGAGAACCTGGCCTCGACGCTGGATGTTTCGCTGATCGTTACCACGCCCTTTGGGCCGGCGGGCAAAATCGGCAACCTGCGTCCTGATGCCAACGCGGCGGTGATCCTGCTGCCGCAATTCCTTGAACTGGTGCGCAAGACCTGGGATTGCCGGGAGAACCTGCTGGTGATGGTGGCGTCGCGGCAGGATGTGCGCTTCATCGCTTCGGGCAATCCGCGGCTGGCGGCGCTGGTGTGTCCGGCGTGGCATCGCCACCTGTCCGGCCTGCCGGCGCCTCTGGTAACGACGCTGGTGCTGCTGCGGGATGACGGATTGTTCCCCTTCGTCTATCAGGCGCCCGCATCGAGCACCAAGGCGGCCACGACGGCCGCCACCACCCGCCCCAAGCCTTACATTGTCCACTGAGAGGGAGCCGTGGCGGCGCGATGCCTGCGCTTACTTGTGCAGCAGTTGGGCATACTGCGCAATGTGCTCGGGCACGGGGTAGTGCCGCATCAGAAACTCGCGCAATTGGTCGCGCTCGGCGACCATCATGTAGACGGCCTCGTCGATACGGCGGCTGGAGAAATTGACCGCGCGCACCAGGTTGCTGGCATCGGTGGCCACGTTAAGACTGATCGGGTCGCGGTTAACCGGCAGCATCTGGAACTGCCAGGCCTGGCGACGATTGAGCACGCGCAGGCACTCGGTGTCGAACTTCAGCGAGTCCAGGTCCACCGTGCCGGCAACCTGCACATACTGCTGAACCCAGGCATCTTCGACGGCCTTGGATGAGACTCCGTAAAGCCGCTCGGCCAGATCGCCAAAGGGGCGATGCGTGGCCCGCTGCACCTTGAGAATGTGCTCGACCTGGCGGGGAGTCAGGACTCCCTGCTGGACCAATAATTCGCCGATGGGAATGCCTGCCAAGAGACCTCCGGTGTTGGCGTCCAAGTGTCTATCGGCCAGAAAGGCGGTTCGGTTCAGCACAGCGGGACGAATGTGGATGAGCTGGGCTCAGGGGCAGGCAATCTCCAGGGTGCGGCTGGCGGGCGGCAGGCAGCTTTCGTGCGTACAGGCCTGGTATCGCAACATGCCATGCAGCGTGCCGCGGCCGGTCATGCCGCGGGCAAACCTGGCTCGCAAGGTGATACGGCCGCTGTAGCCGGCCAGCGTTTGCCCTGCCCCGATTTGCAAAGACTGGGAGGGGGGATACTCGATACTGACATCCGGCTGCTCGAGGCGCAGCTCGGTGGGCACCAGCCCGTCGCCGGCGTCTGGGGCATTGAGGTGATAGCCTTTGGCGATGGTCAGGTGTATGCGCAGGTCGGTGTCATCCACCCAGGCGGTTTCAATGCGCACGGCCTGGGCGGCCAGTTCCTGGGCCGATGGCGGACGCGGGGGCTGCGGCGCCTCCGGCACCACCTCCAGTGGCGGCTGCGTGCGGAGAAACAGCATCGACGCCTGCAGCAGGGCGCAGGTGCTTTCCGGCATCTCGTTGATGCTGTGGGCAAAAGCCCGCAACGCGCGCTGCACGGACTGTTCCTCATTCAGTTCCAAGAGTGCCATCGCCGCCACTCCGTCGCCTGAGGGCAGCGGTGAGTCCACCGCCACCTTCTGGCGCACGATCAGGTCCTGGGCCCCGGCGGGGCTGAAGTAAAAACCGCCGCGCTGGTGGTCCTGGAATCGGTTACCCATCATCACGGCCAGGGCACGGGCCCGGTCCTCGTATAGGCGCAGGCCGCTTTCGTCACGCAGGCTCAGCAGGGCCTGCACAAGGTAGGCATAATCATCGAGAAAGCCTTCGTGGTGGGCGTTACCATCGCGACTGACGTGGTAGAGACCGCCGTCGGCCGTACGGTGGTGACGCAGCAGGAAATCGGCGGCCTTGCGCGCCGCTGCCAGGTATCGTTTTTCGGCCAGTACGGAACCGGCATGTGAAAGGGCGCGGATCATCAGGGCGTTCCAACTCGTGATGATCTTGGTATCCAGCAGGGGCTGTGGGCGCGTTTGTCGCGCCGCCAACAGCCGGGCGCGCAGCGGCACCAGGCGCTGCTCGAGCTGCTGTGGCGTCAGGCCCATCTCCCGGGCCGCTTCGGGCAGGGGACGCGGCAAATACAGCACATTGGCTTGAGGGCTGCCGTCATCATGGTGAGGATCGGAGAAGTTGGGCCCCTGATCCATACCATAGACACGCTGAAACAATCTTGCATCGTCGCCATCGAGCACCTGGCGCACCTGGTCTGGTGTCCAAAGATAGGTCGCGCCCTCGCGGGCGCCGGTCTCGGCGTCAAAGGCGGTATAGAACGCGCCCTGCGGCGAGGTCATCTGGCTCAGGACAAAATCCAGGATTCCTCGGGCTACTGCTGCGAGCTGTAACTGCTCGGTCTGCCGGTAAGCCTCGCTATAGATCCAGGCCAGCAGGGCGTTGTCGTAGAGCATGATCTCAAAATGCGGCACCAGCCATTGCCGGTCCGTGGAATAGCGGTGGAAGCCCCCGCCCAGGTGATCGCGAATGCCGCCTGCGGCCATACGCACCAGCGTGTGCAGCACCATTTCCATGACTCGGGCGCGGTTGCCGGCCTGTCGGTTGCCGGTATCCAGCGCCGGCGTGGGCTGGTCCTGGTAGGCCAGCAGCAATTCCAGCAGCGTCTGGCGCGGAAACTTCGGAGCGCCGCCAAAGCCACCATATTCCGGGTCATAGTCGGCCACGGCGCGCTCGATGGCGCTATCAATAAAGGCCGTATCCAGATACAGCGGTTCCTGCGGCAGCGGAGGCTCCGCAAGCTGCTGGAGAATCTCCTGCATCTGGCCGGCGGTCTGCTCCACCTTGTCCGGGGTGCGCTGGTAGGCCTCGGAAACGCCGCGCAGGACGGTGACAAAGCCAGGCCGGCCGTGGGCATCAGTGGGTGGGAAATAGGTTCCGCCATAGAACGGCCGCAGGTCCGGCGTCAGAAAGACGCTCATGGGCCATCCGCCCTGGCGGCTGAGGACCTGCACCGCCGCCATGTAGAGCTGGTCGACATCGGGCCGCTCTTCACGGTCGACCTTGATGTTGATGAAGCGATGGTTCATTTCGGCGGCGACGGCGGGACTCTGGAAACACTGGCGCTCCATCACGTGGCACCAGTAGCACGTGCTGTAGCCAACCGACAGAAAGATGGGCTTTTTCTGCCGTCGCGCCGCGTGGAAGGCCTCGGGGCCCCAGGGATACCAGTCCACGGGGTTATGGGCATGCTGCTGGAGATAGGGAGAGGTTTCCGAAGCCAGGCGGTTGGGCACGAGCCTCCTTGGTTGGGCTGATGGATCATAGGCTAAGCCGTCCGCCGACCGTTGCCAGAGCCTGCTTAGACCTGTACCGTGAAGCCCAGTGGTCGGTGAATTTGACTTCCTGAACTGGATCGCAGCCCAAACCGTGGCCGGCGGGGGCGTTGTTGTCCCGCCGGGCGATGACATGGCGGTACTGCGCTGGGACGCCGCCGACCTGCTGCTGGTGGGGACCGACCAGGTGCTGGATGGCGTGCACTTTGACGCGGCTGTTCACAGTCCGCGGCAGATCGGTTGCAAGGTGATGAACCGCAATCTGTCGGATTGTGCGGCGATGGCCTGCCTGCCGGCCGCGGCCGTGGCCACGGTGGCGTTGCCGCGCGGGCGTGGACTGGAATATGCCCAGGAGCTGTATCGCGGGCTTCGCCAAGCCGCCGATGCCTTTGATTGTCCCATTGTCGGCGGCGATACCGCTTCCTGGGACGGCAAGCTGGTGCTCACCGTATCCATCCTTGGCCGAAGCGCCGGAGTGACGCCGCTGACGCGCGGCGGCGCGAGGCCCGGCGATGCGATTTACGTCACCGGTCCCCTGGGCGGAAGCATTCTGGGCCGGCACATGAGTTTTACCCCGCAGGTGGCACTGGGCCGACAACTCGGCCAAAGCGGGCTGGTCACGGCGATGGTCGACATCAGCGATGGGCTTTCCCGGGATCTGTGCCAGATATGCCAGCAAAGCCGCGTGGGAGCGATGATCGACGCCGCCGCCGTTCCGATACATGCCGATGCGGTGCGGCTGGCGCAGCAGACGGGTCGCACGCCCCAGGAGCATGCCCTGCACGATGGCGAGGACCACGAGCTGCTGTTTACGGCCAAGGGCGTGCCGCCGGTGGGCATTCGCATCGGAGAGGTTGTCAACGGGGCCGAGATATGGTTGGATGTCGCCGGCCGCCGGGAGGTCCTGGAGGCAAAAGGCTGGGAACACCGCCTGTAGCAGGGCAACGCCTGTTGCCGTGCTTTTGCCAAATAGGCCTGGGCCCCATAGTCTTACGGTTGAGTCTTTGCAGGGAGAGTGATCGTGGGCGAGTTGCTGGAGCAGTTGAAGGTACCGCAGGAATTGGCCGAGGTGCTGGCCGCGTGCCCGCGCTACACCGTCGCCAGCAGTGTGGACGAACTGGCGGCGCTGGCGTGCAGTCATCCGGTGGATGGCTGGCATGAGGTGGGATACGACGTGCCGGGACAGGGCTATGTCGTCGAGGCCCGGGTATGCAAGGTGCGCAATGGCATTGCCGCCAATTACCCCGATCCCTACATGCGCCGCCGCGATCCCGATTGCATGTTCATCGGCGATGAACTGCCGACCAACAAGCCGCGCTATCGCGAGCGCTTTGGGCAGGACTTTGAGTCCATGCGCCAGCAGACCTTCAAGTGGCTCAAGACCCAGGAGCTGGCGGTCTTTCCCTTTGCCGCCGGCGGGCCCGGCCAGGGCATGGACGCCGTGGTGGTGGCGCCGGCCAATGCCGGTTTCTTTGCCCTGGGGTTGGCGCTGCTTCAGCAGATTCTGGACATCGATGAATTGCCCGAGTCCTTTGAGCCGCGGGCGGTGATTTACGTAGCCCCGCCGTTTCGCCACACGCACTTTGGGGGCAAGCAGGTGGTCGTGCACAATCGGCGCGACAACCTCCATGAACTGTTCAGCTATAACCTATACCCCGGGCCCAGCGCCAAGAAGGGCGTCTATGGCGTGCTGCTGAGCCTCGGCGAGCGCGAGCGATGGGTGACGGCACACTGCTCAACGGTGCAGGTGGTGACCCCGTACGACAATAAGATCACCATCAGCCACGAGGGCGCCAGCGGCGGCGGCAAAAGCGAGATGCTCGAGCATGCCCACCGCGAACGTGACGGCCGGCTGATGCTGGGGCAGAACCTGGTCAGCGGCGAATTTCGTCACCTGGTGATTCCGCGTACCTGCGATCTGCGCCCGGTCACCGATGACATGGCCCTGTGCCATCCGTCCTTGCAGAAGGGCAACGGCAAGCTGACGGTGGTGGACGCCGAAAGCGCCTGGTTCGTGCGCGTCAACCATATTGATCGCTATGGGACCGATCCTTACCTGGAAGAGATCACCGCCCGCCCGCAAAAGCCGCTGCTGTTTTTGAACATAGACGCGGTGCCGGGCAGCACGGCGATGATCTGGGAGCATATCGAGGATGCGCCCGGCCAGCCATGCCCCAATCCGCGTGTGATTTTGCCGCGCCAGATCGTGCCCAACGTGGTGGACGGTCCGGTCACCGTGGACATTCGCAGCTTCGGCGTGCGCACGCCCCCGTGCACCAGCGAGAACCCCAGCTACGGCATCATCGGGCTGTTTCATGTGCTGCCGCCCGCGCTGGCGTGGCTGTGGCGACTGGTCGCCCCGCGGGGACATGCCAATCCCAGTATTGTCAGCAGCGAGGCCATGAGTTCCGAGGGCGTGGGCTCGTATTGGCCTTTTGCTACCGGCCGCCGCGTCGACCAAGCCAACCTGCTGCTGGAACAGATTCTGGCAACGCCCAAGGTGCGCTATGTGCTGTGCCCCAACCAGCACATTGGCGCCTGGCGCGTGGGCTTCATGCCCCAGTGGATTATGCGCGAGTATCTGGCCCGCCGAGGACTGGCCAAGTTCATGCCTGAGCAGGTTGTGCCGTCGCTGTGTCCGCTGCTGGGTTATGCGATGAAGTCGCTGATGATCGAGGGACAGACCCTGACCAGTTGGTTCCTGCGGGTCGAGACCCAGCCGGAAGTCGGCGAGGAAGCCTACAACCGCGGGGCCCTGATGCTCCAGGATTTCTTCGAGAAGAACCTGCGCAAGTTCCTGGAGGATGATTTGCATCCCCTGGGGTGCCGGATTATCGACTGCTGCTTGTCCGACGGCTCGCTGGCCGACTACTGCTCGCTCATCGAGGGCGAACCGGTGATCGGCGAGGAGTAGGCGACCGCGGCTATAGGCCAGAGCCTTGGCCACGAACCATAGCGTCTCCGGCAGTGGGATGACATCGCCATTCGCTTTTGTGCAGGAATAAAGTGGCCACCATGATGAAGCTTCTTCTCATTGGTACTGGGGGTATTGCCCACCGCCATGCGTCAGCATTGAAACGAATCCCCGAAGTCGAGATTGCCGCCGTGTGTGACCTCGACCCAATCAAGGCGGAACAGTTCGTCGCTAAGCACGGGTTGACTGCACGTGTTTTCACGAATGCGGCCGCAGGGCTGGACGCGGTGAGACCGACAGCCGTCCTCTTGCTGACCCCACGGCAGGTACGGTTGCCGATGGTCAGGCTCTGCGTCGAACGGCGCCTCCCGCTGTTCATGGAGAAACCGCCTTGTCACAATCTGGCTGTCGGCAACGAGATCAAGGAATTGCTGTTGCGTGCCAAGCTGATCCACTCGGTCGGGTTCCCCCACCGGTACGACCCGGCGCTGCAAGCGGGGACCGCAAGGCTGGCGGGCGAACGGCTGGCAGTGGTACAGATTCTCGTGACTTCGCCGATGGCGACAAAGCCGTTCTTTCAGAATGCGCCCGACCCCTATCTTGTCGAGCGCAGCGGTGGACTCGTGGGCGATCAGGGGATTCACTACGTGGACGTCGCGCGGTACATCGCGCGATCGGAGGTGAAGGCCGTGCGCTCCTTGGGCACCAACCGCGTGTTGCCAGTGGCGCCACAGGTCACGACGCGCGACAACGCCGGCTGGGTGTTGGAGATGCAGAACGGCGTCATCGTCACTCACGCCCACACATGGGGCGCTGCGGATTGGCAGTGCCAGATCCGGCTGGTGACCGACCGCAGCGATGTGACCGTTGATGGCTTCGCTTGCAAGGCCACCGGCCATGTCGCCGGCCAACCCTTCGCTTTCGATGCCGGCGCGGGCGGCATTCTCAGCCAGTTCGAAGGCGAACACCGGGCGTTTCTCGCTGCCGTCGCGACGGGTGATATGCAGCACGTGCTTTCGCCCTACTCCGACGCGCTGGAATCATTCCGTATTACCGAAGAGATCAACCATCAACTCTATGAAAACTGAATGGCAAGCTGACCTGGGCGAACTCCATTTTGAAACCGAACGACTCACAGGCGTGCTGGTTGCCGACGGTTCGGGTCAACCTACGCTGTGTAATCACCGGCTTCTCGCGTTGCGGCACAAGCCGACCGGCACGCTGGTCAGCCCCGACGCAGCCAAGGGCGCCATGCCGCAATTCGGGCTGTCGCTGTTCCGGGCCTACGCGCGCGACGCGTGGCTGACCGAGCTGCGGGCGACGCGGCCCGTCGTGACCCCGGTCGAGCACGGCGTCCAACTTGTCTGGGAAGCCACCATTCGGCTCCAAGCCAAGGTCGCGCTGACATTCAAGGTCCGGGAACCGAACATCGTGGACGCTGATTTACGAGTCGAAGGCTATGCCTACTATCCGGATTTCGAGTTGTTAGTCGCCAACTATCTGGCCCCCGGCGCCGCCGGCGGCGTGTACTTGCCGGAGCAGGTCCGCGTGACGGATCACCCGGTCTTTCACGGCATGTACAATTTCTTCCCGCGTGACGAACACGCCGCGCATGTGTTGACCGACGGCCGCGGCCAGCGCGGGCGCTGGTACTGGCACACGGCCATCGGCCGGCAATACAAGCTACCGATTGCGTTCTTCTCCAACGGCACCGTGGACGCGCTCTTGATGGGCCGCCCAGAGGATGTGCAGGCTGTGGGCGTGACCTATGCCGGTAACGAGGCCAAGGACGGCGTGGCGGACCACCGTGGACAGTATCTTTCGCTGTTCGGGCGCGATCTACGTCCCGGTGAAGGCTGGCAAACCCAGTTCCGGCTCGTATTGGATGAGTTCAGCGCGAACGCGGAGTGTCACCGGCAGGAGTACGACAAATTCAGCGAATCAGTTGCCAAAATGCCGACGCGCTTTGAATTGACGCCGTGAGAAGCATCTCGTCCCCACCCCACGCAACACCCGGTCCGGGTGGAATCGGATTTCCTATCGGCCTGTCCAGGATCCCACTACCTCTGACGACTCCTGCACCGCTGCGCGCTGCTGAGTCGCGTCAGTGAACCTTTTGCTGCATTTCCTGCGTTATCAAGGGTGCCGCAGCGCTGTTGCAGGCCACTACGCCTGCCGCCGCCGGGCAGGACGAGGTCGAGCGTGATTGGGACAGTTGCCATACGGTGGGTTTGGCCTTTGCTGACAGGTCTGCTGCTGAGCGGCTGCGTGCTGGCGCCGGGCGAGGCGAGGCAGCAGCGGCAAGAGCTTCAATCGAGCGGGGGGCCTTATCAGCAACCGGCCGAGCGCCGTCCATTGCCACCACTGCCCCAGCCCGCCTCCTGGCAGGCGGTCCTGCAACGGGCATTTCTGGCCAATGGGGATCTGGAGGCCGCCTACTTTGACTGGAGCGCCGCGGTTGCCCGCATCGACCAGGCGGCGGCCTGGCCCAATACCAATGTGGCACTGGGTTTCGACTACATGTTCTCCAGGGAGAACATGAAGGCATGGGACCGTACCACGCTCAGCGCCGGCTTTGATCCGGCCATGAGCTTGTCGCTGCCGGTCAAGGCGCGGCAGGCCGGCAAGGTGGCGTTGGAAGCGGCGCGGGCGGCGGCTCATCGGTTCGAGGCTGCCAAGTTCGATCTGCAACGGCGTGTATTGCGGGCTTACTTCGATCTGGCGCTGGCCGAGGAGCGAACGCGCATCCAGCGCGACAACGTGGCTCTGCTCAGATTGCTGCTGGACACGGCCGCCAACCGCGTGCAGGCCGGCGGACCGCAGCAGGACCTGCTAAAGGTTCAAATCGAGCATCAGTTGGCAGGCAACGAATTGGCGACCCTGGAGGCAGAAGCCAATTCCATGCGGGCCATGCTCAACGGCATGCTGGCACGCGATGCGCAGTCCCCGCTGACTTTACCCGCGACGCTGCCCGCTCCTCGCTCGGCGCCGGCGTCTGATGCCCAGCTCATCGCAGTGGCCACCGATCTCAATCCGGAATTGGCCGCCCTGGCGCGAGAAGTGGCCGGCCGGCGCGACGCCCTTGAACTGGCGCGCCTGGCCTATCTTCCGGACATCAGCCCCAGCGCCGGCATTACCGGCAGCATTTCGCGGGCTTTGGGGGCGATGGTCATGTTGCCGACGAACCTGCCGGCCATTCGCGGCCAAATCCAGGAGGCGCGCGCGATGCTGCGCTCGGCCGAGGCGATGGCCCGGCAGGCTCGGCATGATCGGGCCGCCAGCTTTGTGGCCGCCCTTTACCTGATGCGCAATAGCGAGCGGCAGGCCCACCTGTTTCGCCAGCACATCCTGCCGGCCGCTCAGCAAGTGCTCAACACGACGCGGCAGGCATACACCGCTGGGTCGGTGGGCTTCGTGGATCTGATCGACAGCCAGCGCACCCTGCTGGACGTGCGGCTGATGATCGCCGAAGCGCGCATCGAGCGTGAAAAGCAGTTGGCCGAGCTTGAGGCTCTGGCGGGCGTGGACATCGAGACCCTGGCCGCCCAGCCGACCACGGCCCCCCTGGCCAAGGAGTAGCTGATCATGCGTAGGCATTTACTATGGTTATTGATTTCCGCGGCGGCTTTGGCGACGGGTTTTGGCATTGCGCGATACCTTCAGGCACCCATCGCGGCGCAGGCGGGCGCCCCCCGGCAATTGTGGACCTGCGGCATGCATCCACAGGTCATCCAGGACAAGCCCGGCAATTGTCCAATCTGCGGCATGGCGCTGGAGCCGCTGAAGACCGATGCCACGCCCGGCGCTTCCTCGCCCGGTGGCCAGCGCAAGATTAGATACTGGTGGGACCCGATGATGAGCCCGCCGTACATCTCCGACAAGCCGGGTAAGAGCCCCATGGGCATGGACCTGGTTCCCGTTTACGAGGATGAAGTAGCCGGCGGCGCGGCGATCACCATTGATCCGGCGGTGGTGCAGAACATGGGGGTGCGCGTCCAGCGCGTGGTCCGGGCGCCGGTCGTGCGCTCCATTCGAGCGGTCGGCTACCTGGAGCAGCCTCAGCCGCTGATCACGGACATCAGCCTGCGCATCTCGGGCTGGGTGGAAAAACTCCACGCCGACACCGATGGCATGCTCATCAGAAAAGGCCAGCCGCTCTTCGAGCTGTACAGCCCTGAATTGCAGGTGGCCATAGACGAACTTCTGACCGCGCAGCGGGCGGCGCGCAATCTCCCCGCCGATGCCGACGACACCTCGCGGAAGACGGCCCAGGTACTGGTCGACATCGCCCGGCGGAAGCTGCAACAGTGGGGCTTGGAGGCCGGACAGATCGGCGAACTGGCCGGCCTGGACCATGCGCCGCGCACGGTCAGCTTTCTGAGCCCGGTGACCGCGGAGGTGGCTGAGAAAATGGTCGTGCAGGGGACTATGGTGAAAATGGGCGAGCGGGCGCTGCGGCTGGTCGACCGTTCGCTGCTGTGGCTGGATGTGCAGGTGTATCCCGCGGACCTGCCTTTCATTCAGCTTGGCCAGAAGATCACGGCTGACGTGGAAGGCATGCCTGGACAGCCGTTCGAGGGACAGATCATCTTCATCCACCCGCAGGTCGATCCCATGACCCGCACCACCCGGCTGCGCATGGAGCTGAGCAACCCGAAACTGACGCTGCGGCCAGGCATGTTCGCCACGGCCACCCTCGCCGCGCAGTTGGCCCCGCCCTCGCTTGTCGTGCCGCGCGAAGCCGTATTGGACACCGGTACGCGCCAGGTGGTGTTTGTGGCTTTGGACGGCGGACACTTCGAGCCGCGCAACGTCAAGACCGGAGCCGCCGGCGACGACGGCAGCGTGCAGGTGCTTTCGGGATTGGCTCCGGGTGAAACGGTGGTAACCAGTGGCCAATTCCTCATGGACGCCGAGAGCCGTATGAGGGAGGCGATCCAGAAACACCTCAGTGACAAATTGCTGGCCAAGACGCCGGGTGTGGGACCGGCCAGCCATGGCAATCAACATGCGCCAGAACCGGCCGCCACGTCCCCGACGACAGCCGCCACCGCGCCGTGGCACCAGCAGGTGGATCAGACGGTGCTGGCCTACCTCCCGATCGCCTCCGCCTTGGGCGCGGAGCAGAAGCAGGATGTGCCTGTGGATGTGACAGCGCTAGTCCAGGCCGCCGCTGCGCTGCGTGACCAGTCGCAGCCGCATCGGGCCCTGGCGACGAAAATCGTGGAGGCCGCCCAGGCGATGGATAAGCGCCCCTTGGCGCAACAGCGCGAGGCTTTCAAGCAGGTCAGCGATGCCGTGGTGGCGCTGGTGGAAGCGTCGTCCCCATCTCAGAAGGCTGCGGAGAAACTGCAGGTTTACTACTGCCCCATGGCCAAGGGCCAGTGGCTGCAGGCCAGCGCGCCGCCGGCCAATCCCTACTATGCCACCGAGATGAAACAGTGTGCGGAATTGAAGCGGACCCTCGAGATCAGCCACCAGGCGCAAGGGTCCCACCACTGAGCAACCGGCTGCGACAGCATGATTTCCAGAATCATCGAATATTCGATTCGCAACCGCCTGCTGGTGGTATTGCTGACACTGATCCTGATCGCCCTGGGCACGTGGGCAACCTACAACATCCGCCTGGATGCCATCCCCGACCTGTCGGACGTGCAGGTCATCGTAGTGACCGAATACCCCGGCCAGAACCCGGAGGTGGTGGAGAAGCAGGTCACCTACCCATTGACCACGGCCATGCTGTCGGTGCCCGGCTCCACGGTGGTGCGCGGCTACAGCATGTTCGAGCTGTCGTTCGTCTATGTCCTGTTCGAGGACTCGACCGACATCTACTGGGCGCGCAGCCGGGTGCTGGAGTATCTGAACTTCGCCCGCGATCGTTTGCCCAAAGGCGTCGAGCCCAAGCTCGGGCCGGATGCCACCGGCGTGGGCTGGGTCTATCAGTACGTGCTCTATCCTGGCTATTACTCGCCCGATCATCCCAAGGGCCTATGGCACGATCCACAAGAGGACCGATGGTACGCCAGGACTGAAGACGCCCCCAGAAAGCGCCAGGCGCACCTGCAGCATGTCCGCGCCTGGGAGAAGCCAGGTAAGGATCCGCTGACGGGCAAAGCGCTGCTGCCCAGCAACCAGGACCTGGCCAGCCTGCGCAGCTTGCAGGACTGGTATCTGCGCTATCCGTTGACGGCCGTTGATGGTGTGTCCGAAGTGGCAGCGATTGGCGGCTTCGTACGCCAGTACCAGGTGGTCCTCGATCCACAGAAGTTGCAGGCCTACAACGTCCCGCTCAAGGACGTCACCATGGCTATCCAGCGGTCGAACAACGACGTTGGCGGTTCGGTCATCGAACTGGCGGAAAACGAGCTGATGGTCCGCAGCTGCGGCTATCTGCGGGGACTGGAGGACCTGGGCCAGGTAGTGGTGATGACCGGGCAGAAGGGAACGCCGGTCCTGCTCAAGGACATTGCCACCCTGCAAATCGGCGGTGAGATGCGCCGCGGCGTGGGCGAACTCGACGGCCAGGGCGAGGCCGTGGGCGGCGTGATCGTTTCGCGCTTCGGCGAGAACGCCTTCAAGGTCATCCAGGACGCTAAGAAGAAACTCTTTGAACTGGAGGAGGGGCTGCCGCCGGGGGTCCTGATCAAGCCCACCTATGACCGCTCGGCCTTGATCGACCGCTCCGTCGGCACGCTGCGCAAGGCGGTGATCGAAGAGCTGGTGGTGACCGCCCTCATCATCCTGGTCTTCCTGGCGCACGTGCGCAGCGCCTTCGTCGCGGTGTTTGTGCTACCGGTGGGACTGCTGATTTCGATCCTGGTCATGCAGGTGCTGGGGATCAATGCCAACATCATGAGCCTGGGAGGCTTGGCGCTGGCCATCAGTGTGATGGTCGATTCGGCCAACGTGATGATCGAAAATGCGCATAAGCACCTGGAAAGAGCCCGGGATGAAAATGCGCAGGGCGCGCCCGATGGGGCCGGTGCCATCAGCTCTGCCCAGCGCGTGGCCATCATCACCCGCGCCTGCGTGGAGGTGGGGCCCAGCCTCTTTTTCGCCCTGCTGGTCATCACCGTGGCCTTCCTGCCTATCTTTGTGCTGGGCGAGCAGTCGGGACGGCTGTTCAAGCCGCTGGCCTATACCAAGACCTTTGCCATCGCCGCCGGCGCCATCCTGGGTATCACCATCGTGCCGGTGCTGATGATCTATTTCATCCGCGGCCGCATTCCCCGCGAAGAAAATAACCCCATCAACCGCTGGTCGATCAAGCTTTATGATCCGGCCTTTCGGCTGGTCATGCGTCATCCCGCTCTGACGCTGCTGGCGGTGGTCGTGCTGGGGGCGTCAACCATCTACCCGCTTAAGAAACTCGGCTCGGAGTTCATGCCCCAGCTTGAAGAGGGTGACCTGCTGTACATGCCCACGACCGATCCGAGCATCAGCGTCCTCAAGAGTAAGGAACTGCTGCAGCAAACCGACAAGGTCATCAAGCAGTTTCCCGAGGTCGTCAGTGTTCACGGCAAGATCGGCCGGGCCGATACCGCCACCGACCCGGCTCCGCTGTCGATGATCGAAACCGTGGTGCAGCTCCACACCGACAAGAACAAGTGGCGCACGCGCGACGTTCAGAGATTCCACAGTTCCTGGCCGCGCATGCTGGCTTGGCCATTTGAGAAGACGTTCTGGCCCACACGGCGCGCGATCACCGTGGAGGAGCTGAAATACGGCTGGACGGATCCCGATGGCAAACTGCACCAGGGGCTCAACCAGGCCGTCACCTTTCCGGGCTTGGCCAATGCTTGGCCATACCCTATTGAGAACCGCATCAACATGCTTTCGACGGGAATCAAAACGCCCATTGGCATCAAGATCATGGGCCCCGACCTGTCGAAGCTGGCGGAACTGGCCGAGAAGACCGCCACGGCGGTCAGTGTCATCAAGGGCACGCTCAGCAGCTATCCCGAGCGCACCGTGGGCGGCTATTACCTGGACTTTGACATCGATCGCCAGGCGGCCGCCCGCTATGGTCTGACCATTGGCGACGTGCAGGATGTCATTCAGTCGGCCATTGGCGGCATGAACATCACCACCACCGTCGAAGGGCTGGAGCGCTATCCGGTCAACGTGCGCTATGCCCGCGAGCTGCGCGATGACATTCCCGCCCTGGAGCGCGTGTTGGTGGCGGCCCCCGGCGGCGCACAAATTCCTCTGGGGCAGTTGCTGACCGAAAAGAACGGCCAGCGCATCCGCATTACCCCCGGTCCGCCCATGATCCGCAGCGAGAATGGGCAATTGACCGCCTGGATTTTCGTGGACATTGACACCAGCCAGCGCGATATCGGCAGCTACGTGGCCGAGGCCCGTAAGGTCGTGGCCCAGCAGGTCAATATCCCGACCGGCTATAGCGTGGTCTGGTCGGGTCGCTTTGAGTACATGCAGAAAGCCAACCAGCGCCTGATGGTCGTCATTCCCATTATGCTGGCGCTGATTGTGCTGCTGCTGTACCTGTCCAACCAGAGCTGGTTCCGCGTGGCGGTCATCCTGCTGGCCGTGCCTTTTAGCCTGATCGGTGCCTTCTGGTTCATGTACGTCCTGGGCTACAACCTAAGCCTGGCCACGGCCGTGGGCATCATCGCCTTGCTGGGGGTGGATGCCGAGACGGGACAGGTGATGCTGCTCTACCTGGACACCACCTACGACCGCTTGAAGCAGCAGGGGCTGATGCGCAACAAGGCCGACCTCTTCCACGCCATTTACGAGGGCGCGGTCAAGCGCATCCGCCCCAAGACGATGACCGTGGCCACGGACATGATCGGCCTGCTGCCACTGCTGTGGGCCACCGGCACCGGGGCTGACGTCACCCGGCGACTGGTAGCGCCGCTGATCGGCGGCATCAGCGTCAGCTTCATGATGGAGCTGCTGGTGTATCCGGTGATCTTCTATCTCTACAAGAGATGGCAACACGCGGGCGCGCCGTCGAACCCATCAGGGCAAGGGCGCCTATGACATCATCCCCGTGCTGCGCAGCGTTTCCCTTACACGATGATTTTAGGGTAGACCGACTTCAGCTTCCGTCGCGCAGCGCTGACTTTGAACTGCCAGTCGACGCCACGTTGCTTGGCGTTGCTGTGCCGACTCCAGGCGGCGGTTTCCGTTCGCAGGATCTCCCACCGGCCATGTGCAGCCATGCATGTATTTGGCCGATAAGTAGTTAGCACTTAATCTCGCCCTCTTCGTAGGAGTGGTATGACTAAAGCCAACGGCAGGAAAGCACTGGTGACTGGTATTACCGGCCAGGACGGTTCGTATCTGGCGGAATTCTTGCTGTCCAAGGGTTACCAGGTCCACGGCATCGTACGACGCAGCTCTTCCTTCAACACCGATCGTATCGAGCATTTGTATCGCGATCCGCACGATCCCGACGCCCGGTTGTTTCTGCACTATGGAGATCTGAGCGATGGCACCGGGCTGCGCGAGATTCTGACGCGCGTGCAGCCCGACGAGGTGTATAACCTTGGGGCTCAGTCACACGTGCGCGTCAGCTTTGACCAGCCCGTGTACACGGTGCAGTGCGATGCCCTGGGAACCATCAACCTGTTGGAAGCCCTCCGTGATACGCACCTGCCGATTCGCTTTTACCAGGCCTCCAGCAGCGAAATGTTTGGCAAAGTGGTCGAGGTGCCGCAACGGGAAACCACGCCCTTCCACCCGCGCAGCCCCTACGGCTGCGCCAAGGTCTATAGCTATTGGCAAACGGTTAATTACCGCGAGGCCTATGGCATGTTCTGCTGCAATGGCATCCTGTTCAACCACGAGAGCCCGCGCCGCGGCGAGACGTTTGTGACGCGCAAGATCACCCGCGCGGCGGGGCGCATCAAGATGGGTTTGCAGGACAAGCTGTTCCTGGGCAACCTGGACGCCCAGCGCGACTGGGGCTTTGCCGGTGACTATGTCCAGGCCATGTGGCTGATGCTTCAGCAGGAGAAGCCGGATGACTTTGTCATCGCCACCGGCCAGACGCACCCGATCCGCCAGTGGCTGGACGTGGTCTTCGGCCGGCTGGGTTTGGACTGGAAGAAGCACGTGGAGACGGACCAGCGCTATTTCCGCCCGGCCGAGGTGGATCTGCTTTTGGGCGATGCCAGCAAGGCAGCGCGCGTTCTGGGATGGCGCCCGACGGTGACCTTCCGCGAGCTTGCGGCTATGATGACCGACGCCGATCTGGAGCTGGCCCAGCGCGAGCGCCTGCTCAAGGATCATGGACATACGGGGCATGTCTAAGACGTTTGGCGCATGAGCCTGTCATACACAGACCGCATCGTCGTGACCGGTGGCGCAGGCTTTCTGGGCCGGGTGCTGGTGCAGAAACTGCGTGACCGGGGATACACCAACCTGCTCACCATTCGCCGGCGCGATTATGATCTGACCAACGAGGCGGACGTGCGGCGAATGTATGAGGCGCTTCGGCCGGCGGCGGTGGCGCACCTGGCGGCCGAGGTGGGCGGCATCGGGGCCAACCGGGAAAACCCCGGGCGGTTCTTTTACGCCAACATGGCCATGGGGCTGCACTTGATGGAGGGCGCTCGCCGTTACGGGGTCAGGAAGTTCATGCAGGTGGGGACCATCTGTGCTTATCCCAAATTCACACCGGTGCCCTTCCGCGAAGAGGAACTGTGGAACGGGTACCCCGAGGAAACCAATGCCCCGTATGGCATCGCTAAGAAGGCTCTGCTGGTGATGTGTCAGGCCTATCGCCAGCAGTACGGCTTGAACGCCATCTACTTGCTGCCGGTGAACCTCTATGGCCCCGGAGACAATTTTGATTTGCACAGCAGCCACGTCATCCCCGCGCTGATTCGCAAGTGCCTGGAGGCGCGGCAGCGCGGTGATCGTGAACTGGTGGCATGGGGTACGGGTTCGGCCAGCCGTGAATTCCTTTATGTGGACGATTGCGCGGAGGGACTGGCTTTGGCTATGGAGCGTTACGACAGCCCCGAGCCGATGAACCTGGGCAGCGGGCGGGAAATTACGATTCGAGATTTGACCCAGCTTATCGCGAGTCTTAGCGGTTTTACGGGGCGCATCGTGTGGGATCCCAGCAAGCCCGATGGTCAGCCGCGCCGGTGCCTGGATGTCACGCGGGCAAAAGCGGCGCTGGGCTTCGTGGCCCCAACGACGCTGGAAGACGGTTTGAGGCAGACCATCGACTGGTATGAGGCCTCGCTGCGGAAAAGCCGATGACGCAGCTCGATCGACATGCTCCATCGCTTTCGGCCACACCGCCGCGGCGCCGGCTGATCCTGGTGTGTCAGACGTTCTATCCGGATTCACAATCGCACAGCCAGCTTTATACCGTCCTGCTGGAGAAGCTGGTGCGGGAGCAGTGCATGGAGGCCACGGTGCTTTGCTCCTATCCGACAGGATTTCGAGAGCGGCCGGGCAAGACGCCACGTAGCGAACGCTGGCGTGGCATCGACATCCGCCGGTGCGGCACGCGCATGGACGCCAAGCGAGGGTTGATGGCGCGGACCGTGGGCTATGTGACCTATATGCTGCATGCCTTGGGCAGCCTGATTTGGCTGGCTCCCGGGTCCAATGACGTGGTGGTAGGCGTAACCTGCCCGCCGTTTATGGCGATGTTGCTGTGGATGGCTTCGGGGCTGGGAAGATTTCACTTCCGCTATGTATTTCAGGACGTATATCCCGAGGGTCTCATGGCGATTGGCGCCATGCGCCCCTGGTCGCCCATCGGGCGGCTATGGCGGTTTTTTAATCGCAGGGCCTATCACGCGGCCCAACGCCTTGCCGTCGTGGGCAGAGATATGACGACGCTGCTGCACGTTAGTTACGGACTGGACCCGGCACGCATCACATTTCTGCCACATTGGAGTCCGGTGCCTTTTGAGCCGACGGACTTGGACGTGCGACACAACCCCGTGGCCATTGAACTGGGTATCCAGGACAAGTTCATCGTGCAGTATGCGGGTAACATGGGCCTTTGGCACGATATGGACATCCTCGTGCGCGCTGCCCAGGCCTTGCAGGACAACCCCCAAATACACTTTTTATTCATGGGCCGGGGCCGTCGGCGATTCGCGGCCCAGACGCTGTGCCAGAACCTGGGGTTGCGCAACGTCACCTGGCGCGATTTTGTGCCCAAAGAGCAGTTGGCACAGAGCCTGGCCTGCTGCCACATCAGCCTTATATCGCTGCGTGCCGGTTTGTCGGGCGTGGCCGTCCCGAGTAAACTGTACGGCATCTTGGCTTCCGGCCGGCCGATCATCGCGCAAGTCCCGGCCGATTCGGAAGTGGCGCTGGCCATTGCTGAGGATCAGAGTGGCCTGGTGGTGCCCCCGGGAGACCTGGGCCAACTGGTTGCGGCCATCGGCCGCTTGTACGCGGACCGCAACCTGCTGCAGTGCATGTCCCGGCGGGCGACCGAGGCCTATCGCGGTAAATATGCGCTGGAGTGCGCGGCGGCTAAGTTTGTCGAGTTCTGCGCCCCCTGATATCCAGTACGGGAGAACCCATGTTCAGCAAGAAAACGCTTCTGATTACCGGCGGAACGGGAACCTTCGGCAACGCGGTGCTGCGGCGGTTTCTTTCCACCAGCGTTGGTGAAATTCGCGTGTTTTCCCGCGATGAGAAGAAGCAGGACGACATGCGCAAGGAATACGCCATCCCAAGCTGCGTTTCCACATTGGCGACGTGCGCAATCCAGACAGCCTGCGCGATGCCATGGAAGGCGTGGACTTCGTGTTCCACGCCGCCGCGCTGAAACAGGTGCCCTCCTGCGAGTTCTTTCCCATCGAAGCACTTCGCACCAATGCCCTGGGCACGGAGAACATGCTCAACGCCGCCATGCGGGCCGGTGTGAAACGGGTGGTGGTGCTGAGTACCGACAAGGCCGTCTATCCCATCAATGCCATGGGGATTTCCAAGGCCATGATGGAAAAGCTGGCGGTGGCCAAGAGCCGCGTGGCCGCGGACAAGCCGGTCATCAACATCACCCGCTATGGCAACGTGATGGCCAGTCGCGGCTCTGTGATTCCGCTCTTTCTGAAGCAGATTCAGGAAAGCAAGCCCATCATGGTGACCGACCCCAACATGACGCGATTCATGATGACCATCGAGGACGCCGTTGACCTGGTGCTCTATGCCTTTACCCACGGCAACCCGGGCGACACGTTCGTGCAGAAAGCGCCGGCCGCCACCATCGAGACGCTGGCCAAGGCCATCATGAAACTGCTCAAGACCCAGTGCCCGATCAATGTTATCGGCACCCGCCATGGCGAGAAACTGTACGAGACCCTGCTGACCCGTGAGGAGATGGCCGTGGCGGAGGACATGGGTGGTTATTACCGGGTGCCCAGCGACAAGCGGGATTTGAACTATGCCCTATATTTCAGCGAGGGCAGCCAGGAGGTCGGCAGGGTCGAGGACTATAACTCGCACAACACCCGCCGGCTGGAGGTGCCGGGCATGGCGGATTTGCTGATGAAGCTGGAGATTGTGCAAAGAGCTGTACGGGGGGAGCGAATCGAGGTGTAGTATCTCGCGGTGCGATTCGTAGGTTGCGCGGCTCTACCTCGAAGTGGTACCGTCATATAATGCGCTGGCGGGACTTTTTTCTGATGGATGTGATGGAGAAGGGAGTGAGCCTATATGATGCCTCTGGTGCGTCTGGCAAAAGCCGAAGGCGGCGCAGCCGGCGCGGAAGTGCTCATTCGCTCCCGACGAAAAGGCATCAACGACCTGGTTTGGTTCCACTGTCAACAAGCCTTTGAGAAGCTCCTGAAAGCCATATTGCAGGCGGCCGATATCCGATTTCCCAAGACACCTGTCTTTGCGGACCTGCCGGCGCTACTCGGTGCGACGGAGCCGCTGTGCCTGTCGTTGGTCGACGCTTTGCATGCCCTCCAGTCCTACGCGGTGGAGACACGATACCCGGGGCGTGCGGCCGGGCGACAACAGGCCCGCGACGCGCTGAGCATCATGGTGCGGGAGAGTTTTGGGCTCGATGCCGGACGATCTGGGCGCCTGCGCGTTCGAACAAGGAGCCGGAAATGAGCGATGTCCTGGTGACGGGTTCCCAAGGTTTTGTCGGCCGTAATCTTTGCGCAGAGCTGTCTCGCCGCGAGGGCTTGCAGCTTCATCGCTATGATGTGGATCACCCTCCCAGCGATTTGCGTAAGGCGCTGGCGACCGCCGACATCATTTTCCACCTGGCCGGCGTCAATCGGCCGCCGACGCCCGAGGACTATCAGCGAGGCAATGCCGGTTTTACCGAGCAGATCTGCCACGACCTGGCGGCGATGGGACGCAAGCCGAAGATCGTCCTTTCGTCCTCCATTCAGGCCGAGCTGGACAATCCCTATGGCCAGAGTAAGCGCAGCGCCGAGCAGGCCCTTGAGCACTACTGCCAAAAGACCGGGGCCGCTGGCGTGGTGTATCGGCTGAAGAACCTGTTCGGCAAATGGTGTCGGCCAAACTACAATTCGGTCACTGCCACGTTCTGCCACAACATCGCCAACGATCTGCCCATCCAGATTTCGAATCCAGCCAACGTCGTGGATTTGACGTACATTGATGACGTGGTGGCCGCGTTCCTCCGGGAACCGGAGCCCCGGACCACGCAGGGCGGTTTTCGCTTCGCCGAGGCGCTGCCATCGCACCAGACGACGCTTGGGGAACTGGCGGCGCTAATCCAGTCGTTCCGGGATCACCGCAAGACGTTGCGGGTGCCTGACTTTTCCCAGCCGTTTGTCAGGCGCTGTACGCAACGTTTCTATCCTATCTGAAGCCTGACAACTTCGCCTACAGCCTGGATATCAAGACTGACAACCGCGGCAGCCTGGCTGAGTGCCTGAAATCACCAACCTTCGGGCAGATCTTCATTTCGCGCACCAAGCCGGGCATCACGCGCGGCAATCACTGGCATCATACCAAGACCGAGAAGTTCATGGTGGTGCAGGGCGAGGCGGTGATCCGCTTCCGCCGCATCGACAGCCAGGAGATCATCGAACACCGCGTCCACGGCGATGAATACCGGGTGGTGGACATTCCACCCGGCTATACGCACCACATCGAGAACGTGGGCGATGGAGAACTGGTGACGCTATTCTGGGCCAGCCAGATTTTTGACCCCAATCGGCCGGACACCGTCTTTCTCGAAGTCTAATCGTTGGCTATGATTGGGCTGGAGCACGCGATGAAGTACAAGATCAGCGCAACCATCGAGCGCGACAAGCACGGCTACTACGCCTATTGTCCGCAACTTCCCGGTTGTCAGAGTCAGGGTGATTCCTTTGAGGAGGCGATGGTCAACATTCGCCAGGCGATCAGATTGTATCTGTCCACGCTCAGCCCGGCCCAGCGACGTGCGCTGTCGAGTCGGGAGATAGTGACGACTGCGCTGGAGGTCAAGGTTGCCTAAGCTGCCGCGGTTAACCGCACGCGAAGCGGAAGCCCTCCTGCTCCGCGTCGGATTTTCCTGGGTCCGCTCAGGCGGCCGACACCGCATATGCATGAAGGGCATTAGTCGCGTCGTCGTGCCCTTTCATGCGGGTAGAGTGTTGCATCCTAAGATCGTGAAACAGGTTCTGGCCGCGGTGCAATCGGCAACGTCTCACTAGCGGATCAAACCATCCTGCCGGTCATCATCGCCACGATGCCATTTTGGATGTTGCCGCCTTGAGCAATGCCGCAGGAGCTTGTCTCGCACCGGCGCCGTTGCAGGAGAAAGGGATCATCGATGAAAGTCGTCACCGTCGTCGGCACCCGCCCGGAAATCATTCGCCTGTCGCGCGTGATCGCTGCACTGGATCGCGCCGTCGAGCATGTGCTGGTCCATACCGGCCAGAACTATGACTATGAACTCAACCAGGTCTTCTTCGAGGACCTGGAAATCCGCAAGCCCGACCACTTCCTGGATGCGGCCGGCGGCACGGCATCCGAAACCATAGGCCAGATCATCGCCCGCGTGGACACCGTTCTTGCCCAGGCCAGGCCCGACGCCCTGCTGGTCCTGGGCGACACCAACAGTTGTCTGGCGGCCTATCCGGCCAAGCGGCGCAAGATCCCCGTCTTCCACATGGAAGCCGGCAACCGCTGCTTTGACCAGCGCGTGCCCGAGGAGATCAACCGTCGAATTGTCGACCACATCAGCGACATCAATCTGCCCTACAGCACTATTTCGCGCGAGTATTTGCTGCGTGAGGGCCTGGCGCCGGACCGAGTCATCAAGACCGGCAGCCCGATGTACGAGGTTCTGCATCACTACTTGCCCAAGATCCAAGGCTCGGATGTCCTGAAGCGACTGAACCTGCGCTCCCACGAGTTCTTCGTGGTCAGCGCTCATCGCGAGGAAAACATCGACGCGCCTGAGCAATTCACCAAACTCGTCGATGTCCTGAATAACCTGGCCACGACCTTCGGCCACCGCGTTATTGTGTCCACCCATCCGCGCACCCGTAAGAAGATGGATGCCGAGCAGGTGCGCCTCGATCCTCGCGTGGAACTGCTCAAGCCGCTGGGGCTTTGCGACTACGTCCAGCTCCAGATCAACGCCCGGGTGGCCTTGTCCGATAGCGGCACGATTACCGAGGAAAGTTCGATCCTCAACTTTCCAGCCCTGAACATTCGCAACGCCCACGAGCGCCCCGAAGGCATGGAGGAAGGCTCGGTGATGATGACCGGCCTGGAATGGTCCACCATCGAGGCGGCGATCCGGCTGCTGCAAACCCAGCCGCGAGGCAGCGAACGGATGCTGCGGATGGTGGCTGATTACAACGCTCCCAACGTCAGCCAGAAGGTGGTTCGCATCATTCTAAGCTATACCGATTACGTAAATCGCGTGGTCTGGCACAAAACCGGCCGCTAAGTGAGCCGCCCACATCGCCTCTGGCGGCCGTGAAAGCCGCGACGGCCCGTTCCAGGTCCGCCTGGCTGTGGGTCGCCGAGATCTGGACCCGGATTCGCGCGCGGCCCTGCGGCACCACCGGAAACGAAAACGCCACTACGTAAATCCCCAGCTCCAGCAGCCGCTGGGCCATTCGGCCGGCCAGCACGGCATTTCCGAGCATCACCGGCACCGGGACTGACGTCACCCGGCGACTGGTAGCGCCGCTGATCGGCGGCATCAGCGTCAGCTTCGTGATGGAGCTGCTGGTGTATCCGGTGATCTTCTATCTCTACAAGAGATGGCAACACGCGGGCGCGCCGTCGAACCCGTAATGGCGTCGTCCATGCAGCCGTTTGGGTTTGGCGCTTGGCCAGGGCCTGCAACTTCTCGCCCATTGCTGCGTCCAATGGGAGTGTCGCGCGTGTCCGGGATCGCTCGGGCTGGTGCGGCGGGTTACCCGGCGCCAGGCGCTCGAACGGGCCCGGCTTCGTGGGCACGCGCCTGACAGAAACCGACAGGAGACTCCCCGATGCGAACATTGATGTGCGTACTGTCGATATGGCCAAAAGCGGTGTTGTCAGTTGCTTTCGCGGTTCTCGGGTGCGGTCCGCATGCGGCTGAGTTCACCCCGCAGCCGGAAATACCGATCGGGACGACAGTGGAACTGTGCGCCGGGGCGGACTGGTATAAGGAGTTGCGGATCGAGGATCAGGATTTCACGGGTGTCATCGGCAAGTCGGCCGATCCCGGGCCGACTATTCTCATGCGCTACAACCCGTATTGGCTCAAGGAGGAGCATGGGGTCCGATTGGGCATCCACGGACCTCCGGAAAATTCGCTCGAGCCGTACGTCGGCAGGCGGGTGCGGATCACCGGCAAACTCTATGGGATGCTGTTGGAGGGCAGGACGATCGTTGAGATCTGGCCTGCGCGACTGACGGTACTGCCAGCCGAGTCCACGACGCGGCCGGCCACCGCGCCTCTCCGGAGCGGCAGTCGCTTCCAGGTGAAGGAGATCAATCACCAAGACCAGCGGGACGCGGTGGACCTGGCCTGGAACGCTGAGGTGCTGGCCGTCATGATCACGAGTCCCGACGGGATCGGCGATGTCTGGGTCGTCCGTGTTGCCGGCCGGTGGCCTTCGGTCGTTCGCGTCTGGCTGCGGCGAGCGGCGGGGCGCCCGTTCGACCGACTGGAAGCCTTTGTCTGCCAGCTTGAGCGAGGCGGTCAAATGGTGCAGGTCTTGAAGTCAAGCGACGAACGGGCGATCGGCGGGTGGAGCGAACTGCTGGTTCCAGTCCCGGCCTCGGCCGCCGATCTGCCGGAACTGCGCATATCCTGGGTGGATGTTCACGACCCGCGCTTGAGGGAATAAAGCGACTAACCCCTGATACCAGTCTTGACGTCATCCAACTCGCAAAGACGCAGCCCCGGTCCACCCACCGACGGCGCTGCCGCAATCATGTCACCGAATGGCCATGCGACACGTGGAACACGATGCATCAGCCGCACATGTCATCGTGACCGATCAAAGCGGTTTTCCACAGGCAGATCGGCGCGTGCTGCCCACTCTGACCAGCCGGCGTCATACCAGAGCACGTCGGAATAGCCCAGCAGGTTGCGGAGCACGAAGAAGCTCTGGCTGGCCTGGTGGCCGGTTCGGCAGTGCACGATCACTTTGGTATCCTTTGAAGGGATCAGCCGCGCATAGGCATTTGCCAGGGCATCCACGGGCCTGAGCAGCGTCACACCGCCGACCTTTGTCACGTCCTCGGTATAGGGGCGGTTGATCGCGCCTGGAATGTGCCCGCCGCGAGCCTCCTCGACCTTCTGGCCGGTGTAAAACTCCACAGGCCGAACGTCGATGATCACGGTGTCTTTCCTGCGCAGATGCTCACGCACTTGCCTGTAATCCACCGTAAACGTGTCTGGCGAGCCGGCCGGATAAGCCGACGGCTCAACCGCCGGCAGATCCTGCGTGACCGGACGTTTCTCGGCAACCCATCGGGCAAAGCCGCCATTCAAAATGCCGTATCGCCCATGGCCCAGACGAGCGAAGGCCATCGACACCAGCGTAGCATCATGCGGCTTGTCGTCCGGGACGATCACCACGGTGTCTGTCGGCTTGATGCCCAGTAGCGACATGTGCCTGGCAAGAACATCCGGCGGCAGGAGCATGGACGAAACCCCGCCGACCACGCCACGGAAGTGCTCCGGCGAGACGCACACGGAGCCGAGGAGGTGACCGGTGTTGTACTGGGGCTGCGGCCGCACATCGAGGATGCGCACATCCGGCTTTCCCAGGTTCTCGGCCAGCCACGCTGGTTCGACGAGGCCGGGCAGCGTCGGGGGAGTCGGCAACGAGATCGGAAGCGACGCGGCCGGTGCAGTCGTCGTCGGCGTCGCCAGAGCCTTGCCATCGCCGGTGAAGTAGTGTCGCCATGCGTTGATCCGCGTCGCCTGCTCGGTGGAGAGGGGCTCCGCCCGCAGCGACGTCGGCTTCAGGATTCGGTCGCGGAATCCCTCCAGGCCATCGGTCAGCATGTATACGTTGGCGTAGCCCATCCGAGCCAAGGCGTCTCGCGCCTGGGCGGGATGCGTCATGCCGTTGGAATACAACACGATCACGCCCTTGTTCTTGCGCGGAGCCACGGCCGCTGGCAAATCGGCCATCTGGATGTTGACCGCGCCGCGGATGTGGAAAGCCTGGAATTCCTCGACCGGACGAATGTCCACCAGAAAAAGGCCGGCCTCCGCTCTCATAATTCGGTCCGCGAGTTCCTCCGGTTCCACGTGATCTTCGGCCGCCGCGATCTGCGCAAGAAGGGCGGCCTCTGACGGGACGGGGGCGGTCGCCTTCGCCGCATTCTCACTGCCGCTGTGTATGGCCAGCAGGCCGACGCCCAGAACGACCAGCGCTACGCTGAAGGTCTTCAGGAACGGGCTTCGCCAGTAGACCCCCGTGCCGGCCACCCGGCGCTCAATGTACTCCGCGCCCCAAAAGCAGCCGATGGCAACCAGCACGAACAGCACGGCAAAGGGTGCGGCCGACATTCCCACCGATTGCCAAGCGAACTGTACGCCGCTGTCGCCCCAGGCATAGAGGCCCTTGAGCATGCCGAACATCTCGTTGAACAAGATGCTGCCGATGGCGGCGCCGCCTAAGAAGACGGCAGCATCCCATCGGCCCGAGGCCAGGCCCACCGCGGCCGTCCCTGGGCACCAGGCACCCACGGCAAAACCCACGCCCAGGACCAGGCCGCCCACGATCTGGGCTCCGTAGACGCTGGGCATGAAGAACAATTGCTCCTGGCTGATCCAGCCCAGGCCGCGGGCGTACAGCAGACCGAGCATCGCCACGACGACGGCGGTGAACATGACCTTCAGTACGGCCATGTCACGGAAGTAAAAGATGCCAGCCAGGCGGCGGGAACTGCCAAATCCTGCCCGCTCCAAGGCAAATCCGAAGGCCAGGCCTATGGCCAGCGCCGCGAGCATGGCCGCTGAGGAGGAAAGCGTGTCGTTGCCAAAGAAGGTCTCAATCATGCCACTGCCTCCTGACCAGCCAGGCCACGGCATAGCCGCCGGCAAAAACACACACCAGGAACACCAAGCTGCCGGACAGCAGCATGGCGCTGCCCGAGAGCGCCTGACCCGAGGTGCAGCCCTGCGCCAGTCGGCTGGCAAAGCCCGCCAGAACGCCGCCGATCAGGGCCAAGGCGATGCGTAGCCTGCGGGAGGCCCTTTTCCCACGTTCCACCTGGGATCGGATCCGCCGCGCCAATACGGCCGAGAACAGACCCCCGAGGAAGACACCCGCCAGCATGAAAACCAGGTAGTAGTTGAGCGGTGTCCTGCCCCACGCCCCGAAATACTCGCTGGACTGCGTGTGGGAAGGCAGCAGGCAGCCCTCCGCCCATGCGGCGAACCGCGACAGCCCACCCGAGGCTCCCAGACCGGCACCCAGGATTAGGTAGGACAAGAGCAGCGCCAGACCCAGAACCACGCCGGCCAGATACGGGTTCATGTAGGGTTTGGGCGCGTCGTTCTTTGATGTTTGCTCATTCATGTCAGCACCCGGCGGATTTCTTTCTGGGGGGAGTCGGCGGCGCGGACGGCAACGCTGCCGGCGGCGCGGTGGACGGAGATGCCGACTTGGCAGGCGCGGCCGACGGCTTACTGGAGTCCCTCATGTTGGTTTCCTTCCAGTATGCGCCCAGCCCGCCGTGCAGCGCCTTAATGGTACGCTGCGTCTTCTGGGACAGGATGCCCGCGACCTGCATCGCCAGCGAGCCGTCCCGATCAACCAGGATCAGTGGGCCGGCCCCAGTCAGATACGCCGGATTCGCCAGAACTTCGGCAACGTCCGCGTTGCGCGAGCCGGGGATGTTGTAGTCGGCAAACTGGTCGGCCGGGCGGATATCCACGAGGTCGAAGGTTCCGGGCAAGTCCTTGGCCAGCCGCCGCAGTTCATCGGCGGACATTCGATCGGCCAGCCTGATCTCCCGTCTGGCAACCGCCGGGCCGGCCGCTGACCTGCTGATCTCGGCTCCGTACACCGGCAGGCCTGCCTCGATCCATGCCTCGCTGCCGCCGGCCAATGAGGTGACCTTCTGGAAGCCCTTGGCCTCCAAGAGACCGATGGCCATGCTGGAGCGATACGCGGAGTTGCAGACCGCCACCACTGGTTGGGCAGGGTCGAGTTTGGCCGACAGCTCCTGCAGGCGGTTGAGCGGCAGGTTTACCACGTCACCGATCCGCAGCCCCATCCACTCATTCGGCAGGCGGACGTCGACCACGATTGGGGCCGTGCCCGCCTTCATCTGGGCGTACAGGTCCGCCGGCTTGATGAACTCCACCTTCTTGGTGGGCAGAGCGGCCGCCCTCCAGGTCTCCAACGTCAGGACGGACGCCCCGTAGCCGATACGATGAAGCCGATGCAGCGCCTCCTTGAGTTGTTCCTTGCTCCCGACCAGTACCAGATTGCCGGAGGCCTGAGTTGCCCATGGGACCATGATCCCCACCCAGGTCTCGAGCCTGCCCCGCAAGCCGATGTTGACCGAGTTGGGGATGTGCTCGGCCGCATACACGCCCGGATCGCGGATATCGGCCACGTAGTGCTTGGCCGTGTCAAGCAGTTCCTGCCCCGCCTTGATCTCGGTCGGCAGCGGCGCATTCCACGCCACCAGAGGCGGTCCTTGGCGGTTCATGGCCGCGTTGTGCGCAAAGTATTGCGGGGCCTCAGGGAGCTCTCGCAGGACCGCCGAAATGAACTCCGTTCGACTCTTAAGGACCAGGTAGGGGTTGGACGCGCGCTCCGCGCCAATCGTGCTTTTGGGGCTGTCGCTCAGGTGCGCCCCGCACAGGCTGCCTGCGCCGTGCGCCGGCAGGACCATCACCGAATCGTCAAGCTTGGAGAGTTTGTTGACCCACGTGTCGTAGCCCATCGAGGCCAGTGACGCCGCTGTCATCTTCCCTTCCAGCAGGTCTGGCCGGCCGACACTGCCGATGAAGAGCGTGTCGCCCGTCAAGAGAACCTTGCCGACCCGATCCCCCTCGCCGGAATAGACCAGTCCGCAGGTGCCGTCGGGCGTGTGGCCGGGCGTCTCCAGGACCTTGATGATGGCTGAGCCGATCTTGAATGTCGAACCATCTCTCAGGGGCTCGATCTTGTAGCCCGCGCCGCTGGAGGCGCTCTGGTAGATCGGACAGGTGGCGGCCTTGACGATCTCCAGATGACCCGCCACGAAGTCGGCGTGCGAATGCGTGAGGTAGACGCCCTTAATGGTCAGGCCATTCCTGGCAGCATAATCCAGGTAGAACTGCACGTCCCGATCCGGATCAACAATCAGGGCTTCCTTGCCACTGAACAGGATGTACGAATAGTGCGACAGCACCGGCAGGTTGATCTGGACCACCTCGAAGCCGGGAAACTTGTAGCTATCCACGATCTGGTGCCTGGCGGCATCATCCCCATGCGTGGCCGATTCGGCGTCTTTGATCTTCGAATCAGCAGCCAGAGTTGGTGCCACCGACAGTGCCATAACGGCATACACCATAAATCGCATGATCATTCTCATGTATCTTCTCCATGTTCCAGCCAACCGATCCTGCGGCAAAATATCATAACCGACATTGCGAATGGTGCTAACCACGAAGGGTTCCAGCCCAGCGCGGTCACTCAAGGTCACGGTACCGCTGTTGACCTGAGGCCAGATCGAAGCGGTCCAGGTTCATCACCTTATTCCAGGCGGCCACAAAGTCGCCCACGAACGTCCTCTGCGCGTCCGCGCTGGCATAGACCTCGCACAAGGCGCGGAGCTGCGAGTTGGATCCGAAGACCAGATCCACGCGCGTGGCGGTCCATTTCATTTCACCGGTGGCGCGGTCGCGGCCCTCGAACACGGCCGCATCGCTGGCGGCCGGCTTCCACTCCGTGCCCATGTCCAGCAGGTTCACGAAAAAGTCGTTGGTCAGTGCCTTGGGCCGCTTGGTGAACACGCCGTGCCGAGACTGGTCGACATTGACGCCCAGCACGCGCAGGCCGCCCATCAGCACGGTCATTTCCGGGGCGGTGAGGGTCAGAAGCTGGGCCTTGTCCAGCAACAGATTCTCGGCGGGGATAGAGAACGTCCGGCGGACATAGTTGCGGAAGCCGTCGGCGATGGGTTCGAGCACGGCGAAGGAGGCCACGTCGGTCTGCTCCGGCGAGGCGTCCATCCGGCCGGGGGTGAACGGCACCGGCACCTCGCAGCCGCCGTCTTTGGCGGCCTGCTCGATGGCGGCGCAGCCGGCGAGCACGATCAGGTCGGCCAGCGATATCTTCTTGCCGCCGGTAGCGCTGGCGTTGAATTCAGCGCCAATAGCTTCCAGGGTCGTGAGGACCTTGGCCAGTTGAGCAGGCTGGTTAACGGCCCAGTCTTTCTGCGGAGCCAGGCGAATGCGAGCGCCATTGGCGCCGCCGCGTTTGTCGGAGCCACGGAACGTGGAGGCCGAGGCCCACGCGGTCGCAGCCAACTCTGAGATCGTCAACCCCGACGCCAGGACCTTCCTCTTCAATGCGGCGATGTCCTTGTCGTCCACCAGCTTGTGGTTGACGGCCGGGATGGGGTCCTGCCAGATCAGGTCTTCGGCGGGCACTTCGGGACCAAGATAGCGGGCTTTGGGTCCCATGTCGCGGTGGGTCAACTTAAACCAGGCACGGGCGAAGGCCTCGGCGAACTGTTCAGGATGATCAAGGAAACGGCGCGAAATCTTCTCGTAGGCCGGGTCGAAGCGCAAGGCCAGGTCGGTGGTCAGCATCGCCGGCGCATGACGCTTGGACGGGTCGTGGGCATCGGGCACCGTCCCCGCGCCCATGCCGTGCTTGGGCGTCCACTGATGCCCGCCGGCCGGGCTCTTGGTCAGTTCCCACTCATAGCCGAACAGGTTCCAGAAGAAGTTGTTGCTCCACTTGGTGGGCGTGGTGGTCCAGGTGACCTCCAGGCCGCTGGTAATGGTGTCGCCGCCCTTGCCGCTCTTGTAGGTGCTCTTCCAACCCAGGCCCTGCTGCTCGATGGGGGCGGCCTCGGGCTCGGGGCCGACCTCGGACGCCGGGCCAGCGCCGTGGGTCTTGCCGAAGGTGTGTCCGCCGGCAATCAGGGCCACAGTTTCTTCATCGTTCATAGCCATGCGGGCGAACGTCTCGTGGATATCGCGTGCGGCGGCCACTGGGTCGGGGTTGCCGTTGGGGCCTTCGGGGTTGACGTAGATCAGCCCCATTTGCACGGCGGCCAGGGGATTCTCCAGCTCACGGTCGCCAGAATAGCGCTTGTCTTCCAGCCATTTGCCTTCACGACCCCAGTAGATGTCCTCTTCGGGCTCCCAGACATCCTCCCGGCCGCCGGCAAAGCCGAACGTCTTGAACCCCATCGACTCCAGGGCCACATTGCCGGCCAGGATCATCAGGTCGGCCCAGGAAATCCTCCGGCCATACTTTTGCTTGATGGGCCACAGCAGGCGGCGGGCCTTGTCGAGGTTGGCGTTGTCGGGCCAACTGTTCAGAGGCGCAAAGCGCTGGGTGCCGTTGCCCGCGCCGCCCCGGCCATCACCGGTGCGGTAGGTGCCGGCGCTGTGCCATGCCATGCGGATAAACAGCGGCCCATAGTGGCCAAAATCCGCCGGCCACCATGGCTGCGAATGAGTCATTAGCCCCAAGAGGTCTTTTTTCACCGCTGCCAGGTCCAGGCTCTTGAATTCCTGGGCATAATTGAAGCCCCTGCCCATCGGGTTGCCCTTCTCGGAGCGCTGGTGAAGCACGCGCAGGTTCAACTGCTCCGGCCACCAGTCCCGATTGGACATCGGAGTATGGGCGGCGCCGTGAAACGGGCACTTGGTTTCGGTTGACATGGGCTGTCTCCTTGGGTTGATCAAACCAGCCACGGAAGGAGCCCGCTCACGGGCTGCTGCCTTCTCGCTGGCTGGACGACTTCATCCTGGACCCCGCCCTCAGCCGAACGACCGGCCGAGGTGGACGGGCATTTGTCACTTGTTTCCGGGCACACGGGGCACAGAGCCCTCGGAAATGAATGTGGTAGTCGTCGATGCGAAAACCGAGGGTGCGCACGTTTGGCAGCGGCAGGTGGTCCAGCCGCGGCTCGTCTACATCGATGATGCACTCGCAGGACAGACAAACCAGGTGGTGATGCCGGCCGAGCCTGGGGTCGAATCGTGCGGCCGAGCCGGGATGGCACACTTTCGTGATCATGCCGGTCTTTACCAGCATCTCCAGGATTCGGTAGACGCTGGTGCGCGACACGTTCGGCAGGCGTTTTTTGATCTGGGCGTGGATCTGGTCGGCGGTGGGGTGGTCCTGGCGATCCAGAATGGCCTGAAGAATCGCACGGCGTTGAATGGTGAGCGGCAGCCGCCGTTGGCGGCACAGGCGCTCGAACCTCTCCATGCGGTTGTCCGGGGACCTGTCTGCCACCATCGCTCCGTTGGTACTCTATACCGACTAGGATAAGTTACTAAGAGCGGCCCATCTTACACAGCGGCTGCAGCCCGATCAAGTGCATTTTACCGACCAGTAACATCAGCGGGGGCTTGGGCTCGTCCCCATCGGGCGGCATCGCGTCGAAACCCGCATCCGGCGCAAGCCTAAAGAAACAACGATAGGGTGTCAGAATATATGGTGCCACCATTAGCTGTTGACCAGCTATAGGCGGCACCGCGCCCAGCGCATGGTGCGGCGGGCGGTCGTGATACACCACGGCCGTCCCCGCCCAGGGACGGCCCCTTCCCGGAGGTCGTCCATGAGTGCTGTTTCCGCGCCTTGTTCCTGGCAACCTGGTTTCCTCCACAACGTCCTGCCGGCGGTCGAAACCCACGCCCGAATCCAGTTCCGACGCCTGCGCGCCGAGCAGAAGGCCGACGCCATCCAGGAGGCCATAGCTTCCGCATGCGTGGCCTATCAACGCCTCGCCGCCCAGGGGAGGCTGCACGTCGCTCGGCCGAGTACCCTGGCCACCTATGCGGTGAAGGCCGTCCGTGGCGGGCGTCACGTCGGCGGCCACCAGGATGCCGCGCGCGACGTCATGTCCTCGGTCTGTCGTGGCCGCCACGGCGTCCAGGTCGAGATCTTGAGCCATCGCCGGGTCACCGGCTCCGGCCGCCAGGGCTGGAAGGCCCTGGCGATTGCCGACCGCAACCAGCCAATTCCTGACACCGCCGCGTTCCGAATCGACTTCGATCGCTGGTTACGGATGTTGACGCGGCGTGACCGTAAGATCATCAAAGCGTTCATCCGCGGCGATGGAACGAGCATTGTCGCCGATCGCCTGGGGGTTTCTCTCGCCCGGGTGTCGCAATTGCGCCGCCAATACGAGCGCGGCTGGTCCGTGTTCCAGGGTGAGCTCGCTGCGTAACGCCGAACGTCCCAGGGCTGCATGACCATGCAGCTTTCTTTTAACGGGTATGAGTGTGTCGGAGACGAAGGCCGTTGTGATTTTCGCAGTTCTGATCTGCCCGCGACGGTGGTTTGCTGATGACTGCCGGGCGCGGGACGAGATGGATGTTTCTCTGACCACGGTTTAGGTATAGAACCTATAACTATATGGGCCGTCGCATCGTATGCACGACATGCCTGACCCTGGGGTTATGAGCCAAATGACCTCCTGGTTATGTCCCCGGCTCGGAAGCCGTCTATTCGGCGAAGTTCAAACGAATTCCGACGTGACCTTGGGGTTATGTGCTTTGACGTTTCGCGACGCTGGCATGGACGTGGTTGGCCTCCGCGCCAGTGCACCCGAATGGACAATTGGCTACCCCGGGGTAGACTAGGCTACTAATTGGCTACTCCCTGTTCCACTGGAAATAGCATGTTGACCCTCCACGAAACGACCTTCGACCAAGCCGCCTTGCCCGTCAGTGCCAGTTGGTTGCTGGCTGACTGCATGGAGTTCCGCGGAAAGCAGGAGCTCTGGAGCCGGCAGCGCCCCGCAGTGCTCGAAGCGCTTCGGCAGCAGGCGATGATCCACAGTGTGGAATCGTCCAACCGCATCGAAGGCATCACGGTGTCGCCGGATCGCCTGGCACCCTTGGCACTGGGCAAGGCAAGGCCCCGCGACCGTTCCGAGGAAGAACTGTCTGGCTACCGGCGGGCGCTGGACTGGATCTACTTGCGAAAGTCAGCGGTCCCGATCGACGCACGAACGATCCGGCACCTGCACGCGCTGTCGCACGCGGGCGCGGGTGACGCCGGCGAGTTCAAGAGCCGTGACAACGAGATCATCGAGATCCTGCCCGACGGCCGGCGGCGCATTCGTTTCAAGCCGACCGCCGCGAAGCAGACGGCCGGCGCTATCGATGATCTTTGTGCGAGGTACGTGCGGATGGTTGATGCCAAGCGCGTGCCGCCACTGTTGATTGTATCCACGATGGTCTTCGACCTGTTGTGCATCCACCCGTTTCGGGATGGAAATGGCCGTGTCTCGCGCCTGCTGACCACGATGCTTCTCCTGCAGCATGGCTTCAGCGTGGGGCGGTACATCAGCCTAGAGCGGCTGGTGGAGGAAACCAAAGAGGACTACTACCGCGTCCTGGCGGAGTGTTCACAGGGATGGCATGAAGGCCGCAATCCGATCCTGCCGTGGTGGAACCATTTCCTTGGTGTGCTGCGGCGCGCCTACGTGGAATTCAGCCGCCAAGTGGAGAATAGCGTCGGCCAGCCGGCCAAAACTGAACTGACCCGCCGGGCCATCTTGAGTCAGGTGGGCGCGTTCACATTGGCAGACCTCCAAGCCCAAGTGCCCGGGGTCAGTACGCAGTTGCTGAAGAAGATTCTGGGTGAGATGAAGGCGGTCGGACAGCTTTTACTGACTGGGCGCGGCCGTGGGGCGAAGTGGACCGTGCGGCACGGCGGGTCTCGATCGGCGTGAGGCGAGATCGTCCCGCGCAGGGATTTGGACTGCACCATCTGCCACACGCACCGTCCGTTACTCGATCTCGATACCCGCGACGCGTTTTCGTTGTCGCCGGACGCGCGCAGGGTTGGTGAATGTGGCGCTGTGGTTGCAGCGACGGTACTTCGGCGCGAACGTTGAACCGTCTGCACCGGTGACTGTCAATGCTGGTTGCCCCACCACACTCAAGGTGGGTGATCAATCCAGGTAGCACCGGAGGATGCAGTGGTCGGATCGGCCAAGCGGCCATCGAACTCGACTTCGCCACGAGGCGTACTGTTTCTCTGCACGGGCAACTCCGCGCGGAGCCAGATGGCTGAGGCACTTCTTCGGCAGCGGTCTAATCGACGCTTCGCGGTCTATAGTGCCGGCATTCGTCCGCGCGGCTTGCATCCCCTGACCACACAGGTAATGGCTGAGATAGGCATCGATGTGAGTCAGCAACAGTCCAAGGGGATAGAGAAGATCAAGGACGTTGTCTCGATCTTCTTCGTCGTCTCGCTCTGCGAACACGCCGAGCGTGAGTGTCCCGACACTCTCGCGCCTGCCTCGGTGAGGCTGTCCTGGCCATTCGACGACCCCGCGAAGGCGGATACCCCCGAGAACATGCTGATGAAATTCCGCGCCGTCCGCGACGCCATTGACCGGCGGATTCAGGAATGGCTGCAGAACGACGTGCCGCCCAACTGGCTGACGTGATTGACAGCCACCGCCATGCGGCACGGTAGAGGCCACCTGTCTCTGGCATATCTTCACCATTCCTTAACCCGTAATTGACTGAGAGCTCATTGGTCCACCGTAGGTAAAGGTGGAGGATGCTTATGCTCCACTCATTGCGAAATAAGTCGTGGCATCAGGCATGCGGGCGACATAGCCAGTTCTACTACGCACTGTCGGCGTGGTGTTCGGCGCTCGTGCGTCGCCTCCGCCGGAGCCAATGAGCGATGCCGGCTTGTCGTGCGTTCAAGGCGATTCGCGTGCCCTCGATACCGTATGCGCGGGCACAGTGAAGTCCGGTATCGCCGGGTCTGCTGGAGTGGGCATGCGCAGCAGCGCCGGGGCGAGTCGTGGTGTGCCCGTTGTCGGTCCCGTGCCTCAGGCGCAGGAGCGGGTCAGGCGAAGGCGATCTCGACGGCGTGTTCCTTCTTGTCGTTGACCAGGCGCAGGACACCATCGGGCTGGGTCTGGCCGTCCAGGGCGACCTGCACGGCGTCCTTCGCCGCCGGGCTGCGGACGAAGGTGATGTGGTAGAACGTTTGGTAGTAGCGGTAGTGAACCTTGTATGTTGTCCATGAGGCCGGAGGACGGGGCTGGAAGCTCATGGTCTCGCCGCTGCGCTGGATGCCCAGGAGCACCGAGTGGATGAGGTGGTAGAACCATCCGGCCGAGCCCGTGTACCACGTCCACCCGCCGCGGCCGGGGTGAAGCGCGGAGGTGTAGACGTCGGCCGCCATCGCGTAGGGCTCGACCCGGTATTGCGCCACCTGCGCGGCATCCAGGGCGTGGTTGACAGGGTTGAGCATGCCCACCAGTTCCCAGGCGCGGTCGAGCTGTCCGGCCATTGCGAAGGCCATGGCCGCCCAGACCGCGGCGTGAGTGTATTGGCCGCCGTTCTCGCGTACGCCGGGGATGTAGCCCTTGATGTAACCCGGGTCGAGATGGAACTGGTCGAACGGCGGGTCGAAGAGCTGCATGACCCGCAAGTCGCGTCGCACGAGACGATTCCACATCGAGTCCAGCGCTTGGCGCATACGCATTGGGTTTGCGGCGCCCGAGATGGCCGCCCAGCTCTGCGGCAGTGAGTCGATCTGGCATTCGGGGTTCTGTGCGGACCCCAGCGGCATTCCGTCATCGAAGAATGCGCGGCGGTACCACTGCCCGTCCCAGGCGTGCTGTTCCACGCTCTGGGCCAGTTGGTTGGCCGTCGTGGCACACTCATCAGCGAAAGCCTGATCGCCGCGCTGCTGGGCCAGGGGCACGAAGTGCGTCAGCACGTGGTGCAGGAAGAACGCCAGCCATGTGCTTTCGCCTTGGCCGCCGTGGCCCACGCGGTTCATGCCATCGTTCCAGTCTCCACTGCCCATCAGCGGCAAGCCATGCGCTCCGACGCGCAGGCCATGGCGGATCGCGCGGACGCAGTGCTCGTATAACGACGCTGACTCCTCCAGGCGCTCCGGCAGGTCGTAATAGCTCTCCTCGCCCTCGCGCAACGCGCGGCCGCCCAGGAACTGCACGTTCTCGTCGAGCACGCCGGTGTCGCCCGTGAAGCTGGCGTAGCGGCAGACGGCATAGGGCAGCCACAGGTAATCGTCAGAGCAGGTGGTGCGCACGCCGCGGCCGGCCGGCGGGTGCCACCAGTGCTGCACATCGCCTTGCGTGAACTGCCTCGACGCGCAGCGCAGCAGGTGATCGCGCGCCATCTCGGGCGCTTCGTGCAAGAGTGCGAGGCAGTCCTGCAACTGATCGCGGAAGCCATAGGCGCCGCCTGACTGGTAGTAGCCGCTGCGCCCCCACATTCGGCACGCCAGGACCTGGTACGGCAGCCAACCGTTGGTCATGACATTCAGCGCGGGGTCGGGGGACTCCAGGAAGATGATGCCCAGGCGATCATTCCAGAACCGCCAGACCTCCTCCAGCGACACTCGCGCCGGCCCCGTGCCGCGGTACCGCTGGATCAGCGCCAGCGCTTCGTTCATATCCCGTCCGGCCCCCAGCATGAACACCACGTCGCGCACTTCCCCGTCGGCCAGCTCGATGCTGGTCTGCATGGCCGCGCAGGGATCGAGGCCGGCGCCGACCCGGCCGCTCAATCGCGTGTGGTACAGGGCCGCCGGGTCTCTGGGGTCGCCGTTGCGGCCCAGGAACTCCTTGCGATCGGCGGTGACGCTGCGGAGGGTCTGGCTACAGTCGAGGAAGGCGACGCAGTTGCCAAAGTCCGGCCCGAAACGGTTGCGGGCCAGAAGGGCGCCGGTGCGCGGGTCCAACTCGGTAACTACGTGCATCGCGTGCTTGGCGGGGAGGTCGCCCAGCACCAGGCGGAACGAGGCGAAGATGCTGACGGATCGCGGGCCGCCGGAGATGTTCCTCAACTTCAGCACCAGGAACTTCACCGGCGCGCCCATGTCCAGGTACTGGGTCAGTTCGGTTTCCAGGCCGTCTTCTCGGTGTTCGAAGACGCTGTAGCCGAAGCCGTGCCGGCAGACGTACCGCCCGTGGCCGGCCTCCGGCAGTGGAGTGGGGCTGAAGAACCGCCCGGTGCGGTCGTCGCGCACGTAGAGCGCCTCGCCACTTGGATCGGATACCGGGTCGTTGTGCCAAGGCGTGAGGCGGTAAAGCTGCGCGTTCTCGAACCAGGTGTAGGCGCTGCCGCTCTCGGTGACGACCGTGCCAAGACGAGGATTGGCGATGACGTTCGACCAGGGCGACGGCGTCCTCGAACCCGACGCCACGTTGACGACGTACTCGCGGCCGTCGCGCGTGAAGCCGCCGACCTTGTTGTCCAACATCAGGTCGCGCCGGGCCGACACCGGCGGGGTGTGCCGCGCGGGCCCGGGGCGGGGGATGTTCAGCGAGGTGGGCGGCTCTCGGACCGCCAGGCGCTGGCGCCGTTCCAGTTGCTGATCCAGGGGACCTTCCGAAGCGTTGAACACGAGCCGCGCCGCTGCTTGCACCAGAAGGCGGTCCTCCTCGGCCACGTGCTCGGCCTGGCGCACGAAGATCCCGCCGGGCTTATCGACCAGGTGGGGCTCGGTTCCCGTGCCGATCATGGCCAGAATCTGGTCGTTGAGTTCCTGGCGGTAACCCGAGACGTCTTCGTTCCAGACGACCATGTCGGTGATCAAGCCCTTGGTGCGCCAGTAGGCGTGGGCCATGAGCAGGTCGCGCACCAGGCCCACGTTCTCGCTGTCGCCGACGCGCACCAGGACGATCGGGTAGTCACCGGAAATGCCATAGCCCCACAGTCCCGACTGCCCCCGTCGGTTGCGCCGCAGGATGTTGCCCGGCGCCCGGTACGCCTCGTTGGCATAGATCACCGCCAGGGCCATGTGAGAGAACTGCTGTGCAAGCGGTTCAGTGGCGCCGAGATGGCCGAGAACCACGCGGCTGTGAGCGGCCGAAAGCTCAAAGACGCGGTCGGCCATTCGGTAATCCTGGTACTTGTTGACCAGGGCCATGGCCGCCTCGCGGGTAGAGGCGGCGCCAATGATCAGGTCAAGACGCGCCGAGCCATCCGGCGGCACCTCGACGGGCCGGCGGATGGCCACGCACGGGTCGAGCACCGGGCCGGCGGTGTTGGATAGCGCCGACGCGTCATCGAGCGCCTGCGGTTGGCGCGGGGTTCGGCCGCGTCCCAGGAAACGCTCGCGGTCGGTCTCGAAGCTGCACGGGCCAACCGCGTCGCCGGACGCCATCAGCAGACAGAACACCCACGCCGGCTTCTCATTGCCCGACCGCGGTCGGCGGGTGACCAGAACGGCATGCTTCTGTGGTTCCAGCTCCGTCTGCACAAACAGGTTGCTGAAGACGCGATGCAGATGGTCGGGTGCCGCCAAGCCGGCCACGGCCTCGAAATAGCTTGTCAGCACCACGCGCCGCGCCTGGCCGGACCGATTAGTCAACGTGATACGCCGGATCTCCAAGTCATCCTCAGGCGAGACGGCAATCTCGGTGTGTGTCTCCATGCGGTGGTCGTGCCGGCGGAATTCGGCGCGCCCCTGCGTGAACACCGCTTCATGGTCGCGCCCCTGCGTGCGCGTGGGCTGATAGGAGGTGGACCAGAAAGAACCGCCTTGTCGTTCGCTGATGTAGCAGAAGACGCCCCAGCCGTCGCAGGTCGGGTCCTCATGCCAGCGGTTGATGGCCAAATCGTTCCAGCGGCTGTAGCCGCCGCCGGCGGCGCTGATCATCACGTGATAGCGTCCGTTGGACAGCAGGTGAATCTCGGGCATGGGCGTGCTGGGGTCGGTGATGACTCGCATGTCCTGCTCGGCACCCACCGGGCCGGCGCGACGCGACGCGGCCGCCTCGCGCGCATGCGGGGCCAGCAGCGCGACCGCCTTGGGCACGCGCTCTTGCAGCAGCAGTTCGGCTGACCGGAACGCGGGCATCGAGGCGAATCGCCGATGCATTGGCCTGCCCGTCAGCACCTGCCCCATCGCCACCAGGCTCATGCCCTGGTGATGGGCCATGAAGCTTCGGATGACGACGTTGCGACTGCCCGCGGCAAGACGCGCGGGAGTGTAGTCAATGGCTTCATAGAAACCATAGGCCCCGAGGAAGCGCTCGCCGGCCATTCGTTCCAGATTCTCGCAGGCGGCGCCGGGGTCAACCATCAGCGCCATGGCCGACGCATACGGCGTGACCACCAGGTCGTTGCCCAAACCCCGCTGAAGACCCAGGCCAGGCACGCCGAAGGCGCGGTATTGGTAGTTGCCGTCGGCACTGGTGATCGCATAGGAAGATTCGGACACACCCCAGGGCAGGCCATGAGCCCGGCCGTATTCGATCTGCCGCCGGACGACGGCGCGATAGGTCTGCTGCAGCAACGTCTGGTCGAGGCTGGGCATCACCAGAAGCGGCATCAGGTACTCGAACATCGAGCCGCTCCAACTCACCAGCGCCGGCCGAGTAGCCGTTCGGGTCATCTGGCGGCCCAGGGCAAACCAGTGCTCCAGTGGAAGATGACCCAGGGCGATGGTCGTGTAGCTGGCCAGACGTGCCTCGGAGGCTAGCAGGTCGTAGTAGCTGATGTCGGCGCGCCGCTCGGCGACGTTGTAGCCGATGACCAGCAGTTTGCGGCGCTTGTCAAAGAGGAACTGCCAGTCGGCCTGGGCCATGTCCCAGCAACGGCGAGCCAGGTCGTCAGCCATACGAAGTCGCTCGGCGATTGCCGTCTGACACTGGCGGAGCGCCTCGACCAAGGCCGGGGGCAGCGGAGCCGGGTCACGGTCGCCGCGCGCCGTCGTTTCAGCCTGCGCTGCGTTGCCCGCCGCGTCGGCCAGCTCGCCAAGGGTTTTCGCCTTGTCCAGTCGCGAAAGCACCGACTGCACGCGCGCATCGCCGTCGTCCGCGTTGCCGCAGACCCACGGCGCGATGCGCGCCACCTCCTCGGCGCAGGCTATAACCTGGCGATCCAATGCATGCGCCCACCACGACGCCTCCGGGGCCGCCTCCGCGTTGATCGAGTTGGCCAAGTCCTCTGTCGCCGGGCGGAGATCGGCCAGCCATCGCGCGACGCCGCGAAACCCCCGCGGCTCGGCTGCCAGCGTTCGGTCGACCAACTGCAGGAGTGCTTCGCCGTACGCAGGCTCACCACCGGCAGGCGCCTTGGCGCCACGCGGGCGCAACGGCATCTGAAGCACGCTGAACGTGTCCCGCAACCCGCGCAGGTTCGGCATTGCGGGTTGCTCCCGGAGTTCCAGCAGTCCCTGTCGCAGGATCAGCAGATGACCGACCAGGTTTCCGCTGTCCACGGTCGAGATGTACAGCGGCCGGACCGTCTTGGCGGCGCGCGTGTCATACCAGTTGTAGAAGTGGCCCCGGAAGCGGTCCAGCTTCTCCATGGATTCGAGCGCGTCGGCTGTCCGCGACAGCAGTTGCGCCGTCGTGACGTAGCCGAGGTCCCACGCCGTGAGATTGGCCAGGAGCGACAGCCCCATGTTAGTCGGGCTCGTGCGGTGCGCGACGCGCTGTACCGGATGCTCTTGCATGTTGTCCGGCGGCAGCCAGTTGTCCTCTGGCCCAACGAAATCCTCAAAATACCGCCACGTGAGCCGGGCAACGGAGCGCAGGAAATGGACCTGTCCGCCAACGAGGGGCCGCATGCGCGAGCCGATCGGACGGCTCAGCCACCATGCAAGTAGCGGCGATAAGATCCATGCGCCCGCAATCGGACTTGCCGCCGCGACAGCCGCGGGCCGCCACCACAGCATGGCGGCCAATAGCAGCACCCCCAGCGCGAAGGCCGGCCACATTTGCGCGCCGACGCCTGCCAGCCCCCGCGCGCCGGTTCGTTCGGCAGCAGCAGCAGTCTGCCACTGGAGGAGCTGCCGGCGGCTGACCACCATGCGCCAGAGTGCCCGTGCGATGGCGTCGGCGCTGGTCGCTGCCTCGTGCGGCAGCAGCGCGATAGACAGCGCCATCCGGGCCAGCCGGCTGCGGGCTTCGCCCAAGGCCGACCCGAAGTGACTCCTCCACGGCGCGTCCGGCGGCCGCCGCAACACATCGCCCAGCGTTGCGACCACCTCCGGCGCCGCAAGCAGCGCCAACAGCGCCAACGTCCACACGATGGGCGAGGGCGCCAGCGCCCACCCCAGGACCAGCAGCACCAGCAAAGCCGGCGGCATGAGCGACCGCCGCAAATTGTCGAATATCTTCCATCGCCCCAGCGCCCCGACCGCCGAAGGCCGCGACCGCAGCGCGGCATCACGGACGCGCAGCCCCAGGTAGGGCGCGATCTGCCAGTCGCCACGAATCCAGCGGTGCCGGCGGCTGGCGTCGGTGAGGTAGCGAGCGGGATGGTCCTCCAGTAGTTCCACGTCGCTGACTATGGCGCACGGCGCGTAACAGCTTTCGATCAGGTCGTGGCTGAGGATTGCGTTTGGCGCGAATCGATCCCCCAGCAAACTCCGGAACGCATCCACGTGATAAATGCCTTTGCCGATGTACGATGCGCGGGCGAACAGGTCCTGGTACAGGTCCGATACCACATGCGTGTAGGGATCGACACCCACTTCGCCGGCCATCAGGCTCGCATATCGGCTGGCCTGAGCGCTCTCCAGCGTGACGCTCACGCGCGGCTGAAGCAGGACATAACCGCGACGAAGCCGGCCGCACTCGTCGAGCACGGGCTGGTTCAATGGATGCGCCAGGGTCCCCGCGAGCTTGGCGGCCGCGCCCCACGGCAGCCCGGTGTCGCTGTCAAGCACGATCACGTATCTCACTGATGCCAGCGCCCGTACCTCGCCGACAATCCGCGAAAACCGGTCGCTGCCCTGGCCGCGCAGCAGGGCATTGAGGTCCTCCAGCTTTCCGCGCTTGCGTTCGCGCCCCATCCACACGCCCTCGCGGTCGCTATACAACCGGGGCCGATGGAGCAGGAAGAACAGGTCGGCCTCGCCGGCGCAGTACCTGGCGTTCAGCTCGCGGACGCCCTGCGCGGCCAGGTCCAGCAGGTGATCGTCCTCCGCGGTTGTGGCCGCGGGTGCGTCGGCAAAGTCGCTCAGCAGAGCGAACCATAGATTGGGGTCGCGGTTCCCCAGATACCGCAGTTCCACGTCCTCGATCAGCTTGGCGATCTGCTGCTCGTCGCCCAGCAGTGTGGGAATTGCGACGATCGTTCGATGCTCCTCCGGGATGCCCTTCGAGAAATCCATGCGAGGAAGGGGCCGCGGAGCGCGGAGCATCGATGCGGCCCAGTTCACGATGGCCACCGCGGGTTGCGAAGCCACCAGCAGTGCCAGCGCCGTCAGGCTCGCCCCCAACCCGGGCACCCCTGCGCGAGCAGCGATGAGCGATAGCGCCGCAGCGCCGGCCACTGCGAGCGCCCCGACCGCCGTTAGGTAGACCGTGAGCCGCAAGCCCACCGGCCGCCGCCGGCCCACCGAGAAAGGCCGGCCCCGGCGACCTCGGAAAGAGCGGATGAGCTGCGGGCGGCCGCCGTCAATCAGGTAGAATCCGACATGTCGCGGCACACTGGAGCCCACGCCTTTAGTGATCGACGCCAGGGTGATCGCCTGCGTGGCCACGTCCTCCTCGGACACGGCGTATCGTCGAGCCATCCTCTCGACCGCGTGCCGGTACATATCGCGTGTAACAAAGTCCATCCGCGAGTACGCGCCGGTAGGATCAGTCCGGAGAATCGCCTCGGTCCGGCTGTGCGCTTCCACGAACTCGTGCCAGTCGTGGGCACCGACAAACCGGAGGCTGGCGATGCTGTTGGCCATCGAAACCTGGTCGGCCGCCTCGCTTTGGCTTTCGGCGGCGACAACCTGGTCAACGGTCTGTCCCTGCTCGGCCAGGCGCTGCTCGATCCACGACAGCACGAACGTGACGGCGGGCCCGCGGCCCTGCAGCGCTTGCGTGAACTCGGCCACGAAAGCGGTGGACACGGGCGGCTCGTGCCGGAGCATCTCCGCCAGTAGCAGCACGGCCTGGCTGCCCGGCTTCTCCGAGGCTTCGCTGATGCGCGTCGCCCATGACAGCGCCGAATCGCGATGGGCGCGCCGCCAACTCATGCTGGCCGCCACGCGCCGCAGGTTCTCGATCAGCGCCAGTCGCAGCATGATCGGCACGGCCCATAGCTCACCCAGCGTCAGGGGGGAAACCGACTGATACGCATCGACAATGCGCGAAAGCGTCTCTGCGTCAACCTTGCCGTCCAGATGGGAGATGAGCTGCAGCACCAGGTCATAGACGCGCGGGAAGCCGTCCATTTCCTGATCCCCCAGGACCGGCAACCGTCTGGCGTAGCCCTTGGGCAGGTGCTCGCGCGCCAGGCGGATCTGGTCCTCGACCAGGTAATAGTTGTCGAGCAGCCACTCGGCGGCCGGCGCCTGGCGGCGTCCTTCGGCATCGGCCTGCGAAATCAGCTCATAGGTCTGAGCGATGAGCCGGGCATTGTCCTTGAGTCGCCGCAGGAGCCGCTCGCCGCGCCGTGCCTTTCGCACGACCTGCGAACCCGCCAGCGCCCGGGCGTGAATCTCCAGTTGCTCGACCGTGAAGATCGCGGCGCGCAGAGGCTGCTCGACCTGGCTGAGGGCGTAAAGGTTGCTGACCCAACGGGGATGCGCGGCCGCAACACCGCGCAGGTTTCGCTGCGTGAGGGACACTGCCATTTGCACTGTGTCAGTCTACACGAGGTGCGCCGCGCGATGAAGAAAACAATCCGCGATTCGCTAATAGTCAGAATCCGCGTGTGCCGGTGTTTCCGCCGTGTCCTTTGGAAATGGGATGGCCGCTGGAGGAAGTGATCTCTGCTACCGAGGAGGCGGGTAGGCTTCTGCCCCCCGGCGCTAATAACGGCGGCGAACAAAGGTTCTGGACGCCTTGGCCCCCGCCGCCAAGGTTCAATCCGCCCGTCTTGTCATCTGGGTGCTGATCGCGGAGCCCCGCGGCGGCTACCCCGCAGTTCATCCGCGAGGGACTACTGGTTGTCAGCGCCGGCGTGAAAAGCGTATGAATCCGCCGGTTTGAAAGTGCGTTGAGGCTTGGGGCTCCAAAGGCATGGCCGGTTGGGGATTCACGGCGGCCGATTCACGGCTCGATGCGGTCCTTCATG
>Ga0209450_10000014_pt1 | contig 152131 bp, 144 predicted proteins | sample FrelakmetLWP11LW_FD_187149 | JGI IMG/M metagenome (GOLD analysis project Ga0209450, IMG submission 187149) | Freshwater lake sediment microbial communities from the University of Notre Dame, USA, for methane emissions studies - LWP11 LW (SPAdes)... | ecosystem: Environmental > Aquatic >... | reverse complement strand
TAAAATTTGAGTGATTTTCGAATACTGAATGAATTATAGAATACTGATGATATAAGTTCTGACATGAGAATCTAATATCTAGTCACTACTCATGATTAATGTCTAAATCAGACATATTGTTCGCATATACAGAAAACGATATTAGTAAAATTTTTTCTGAACCATTTACTATTGATGATTTAAGTCGTAGAGAGGTTAAATTTTTAAAAATTCCTAATAATAAAACAATTACTTGGGTACAAGACGCAAAGAAATGAATATGAAAATTATTTTTAGAAGATAAAGAAATTCCCCCAAAAGTTTAAAAATATAAAAAAACCATACAATCTCACAACAGCGACTACACGACATACAAAGTTCATCGTGCGAGTCGCAAACGTTATAGGTCATAGTCCTAGTAAAAATGAAAAATAATAGAAAAAAGAAAGGGCTCTTTTAATTTAGTTTAACTTTTTTTAGAAAAAACGTAATTTTGCAAAAATTCAAGTTCTGATTATAATTAATGTTAGAAAAATTTAAATAATAAAAATATTAATTATGAATAACTCAGAATTTAATCAAACACAATATACTCCTAGAAAGATTAACAATACTATAGAAACAATATGAACTGAGCAAACTGAAAAAGCACTTTTATCTATAGTCGAAAATCCAAAAGAATATTCTCGTGAAGAACTCCTAACACAAATGTTTGATAATTATTCAGGAGAAGTTTACTGAAATCGCCAATGGAAAAAAACTAACTGAGGATGGACACCTATAAACACTATATATGGCGATTTTAGAGAATCTTTTGATACTTTATGACAGTTAAGTTTGGATGCTTGATTTATTGCACATTTACCAGAGTGTATTGATATTATAAAGGAAACCTTACAAAAGAATCCAACTATTAATTATAAAGAGTTAAGAAATATACTAAAAAAAGAACTAGGATATCAAGAAGTTTGGAGAGGAATGTTATTAACAGATGATGAAGTAGAAAATATACGTAAAAATGGAATTGGCTCGACTTTTGTAAATAGAGCTGATATAATGAAACAAGAATGAAATATACTGGAACAGTTTGAACACCGTGTAATTGCGGAGCCTATAGATCATCTTTATGAAAAACATTTCCATGGTGAAAATCCTTTTTTTTCTCCTTTCATATCTGTATCAACCCATAAGGACATTGCAATTGCGGTCGGAAGACATTTTGGAAGAAGAAGAGAAAATGAAGAGAAAAAGTTTTATCTTTTTAAGATAAAACTTCCGAAAATCGACCTCATACATACCACAGAACATTGAATTCGTAAACCATCAATTCTCGACAGACTAGCAAGTAATCTTTCAATATCTGTCGATAATAAAGAAAATGAATATCCATGGGATAAGGATGCAGAAAGTTATGTTTTTTGGAAAATAAATCCTGAAGAAATACTTGAAATATCTCAACCAGAAGTTAAAGAAACATCTCGAAACAACCAAAAAACAATTGGATCTCTTTAATGTAAATATAGTCCTAATAAATTTAGATTTTTTTAATTTAATTTTTTAAAAAGAGCCCTTCCGTATTGCAATTAAAGAGTTAATTACTGACTACGAACCTACAACAGCAGGTACACGACATCCCGACGTTTCGGGACAACCGCACACCTACAAACGTTATCGAAGCAACAAATGAAATAAGACCTTATTCGTCTTTATGGGTCTAATTCATCAAAATAACACAACTATATATATTTTTTTACAAAAGAGAAGTAAATATACAAAGAAAGCCAGGATTTTTTGGCTTTTTTTTGTTTAGGAGATATAATAAGAATACTCAATACATACAACAAAAAAACAAGCACAAAAACATCACGTTTTATACAATTATGCTACTATCATGGGTATAGAGAATCTCACATCACCTGAAAACCAAGAAAACGAAGTCAACGCTACTGTGGAATATATTTCTACAGAAACAGAAAAACTAAAGAAAGAGGTTATAAATGTAAATGAAAACAAAGAGATAGAAAAGGATATTAAAAGTACTTTCAAAACAGCAGAAGCAGATATAGATAATAACACACAGACCCAAATAGACACAGACATCAAAATGGTGAATGGTGAGACCATCACAGAGACATCAATAAACATCTCTGCAGGAGCAGATCAGAGAATTATGAATCTGGAAAGAGCTAAAACAATATTCAATAAAAAAAAGGATATATTAAAACAAACAAAGAATAAATTCGCAAAAAGCACAAACAAAACAGCAATCGAAACTATCATAAACGAATTATCTTCAGAAAATATCAAAAAAAATATCATAGACAAAAACACTGATAGCAAAACCAATACAGAACAACATGGCAATCGCTACCTCATCGCAGCAAGGATCGCTGAAGGATTTATCCAAGTCTTGAATAAACTTTCCAAAGAAGACAAAGAACCTAATCTCACACTCACGATAGATTGGGACAAGTGTTTGATAGGAATAGAAAATAAAGATATCGAGGGCGACAGGTTCATCAATATCGCACTTACGATGAAAGTAGAAGAAGGAGAAGGTACAAATGGGAATGTAGTTGTTGGTGCTGAAGGAGAACAAAAAGTAATAAATGCAGTAATCATCAACAACGGAACAAATACTATTTGAGAAGGTGATATTGTGACAAACGAATATAATTGAGCTGCAGGAAACGGAAGCTGACCAAACGGTGATAAACTAGAAAACGAAATAAAAAAAGATGATGATAAAAAAGTAATAAAAGAAGGTGAAAAAGAAATAAAAAAAGAAATAAACACGATTCCTGATGTAGAAACACCGGAAATCATCAGCCTCAAAAAAGAGATTGCTGAACATTTCACTATCGAAGAAAACCCAATCAACAGAGCTATAGACATCTCAAACGATATCGTTGTAGACAAGGGAATATACACCCTACATATAGCTGGATACAGAGGATTGCAATTCAAACACGATCAGATGAAAAAAACGATAGAACTTCTAACAGATAATGAGGGAAGCGTCAAAAAAGGACTATTACTCTACAACATAACAGGAACATCAATCAGTACAGAATGAGAGGAAAATGTTGATATCGCACCTACATTCAACGACACAAAAACTATCGAAGCCATCAACGGACAATTGATAAGCAACGATAAAGATGGAAACGGAAAACCTGATTACAAAGTAACAAAAATACAGGACAAGGAATTGACGTTTGAATACAATGTTAACTTCATCAAAGACAAAAGCGACAAAACAAAAACAAAATCTGACACCTATACAATCACATTGGACAACAACAATCTTATCATGCCAGATAGCCAAGAACCAGGACAGATAAGTCAACGAAAGAAAACAGGAGGAACAATAGAGCAAGACAAAGAAGGTGGATTTAAAATTGAGAACGGATATACACTAGAATCAGGCAAAAAAATCATATATTATACACAGACAAAAGGAACAAACAACAGAGCAGAACTAATTATCACCAACAATATCCAAAAAACAATCCTCGAAGGATATGAGAGCATCTATCCAGAACACAAGGAAATAACAGATCCGGAATTTGAAAGTATCAGACAAGATTTTTTGACCAACAAGATAGAAAGAATTTTTATAGGAACACTCAAAAAAAGCCACAATACTGATTTCCAGAACAATCGAAAGATTACCAAACAAAACAACAATAAATACAACTTCGAAATTACTTTTACCAAAAACGACGGAACACAAGAAAAGATAGATATTCCTTTCATAAAAACGGTGAATTCAGAAACAAATACCAACGAATATGTATTTACTACCAACACAAAAGAACATTATATAGACAACATAGCATACGATATTACTGTTCCTAGCTGATTCAGTGAAGTGCCAAGCATCACCATGAGTGAGAACAGAGAAAAGACATTGGATAAAGCAGAAAAAAAAACCAACAAACAGGTCTATTCCGATATTTTCTGAGGACAAGAGACACAAAGAGCTAATAATGGCAAAACATATACAGTCAAAGCGCCTGCCTTTAGCTTGGGTGACATCAGCTTCACAGATACATGAGGATACAAAAGGACCATCATCTTAGGAGAAAAGAAAGATGGTGATAATATCATTTTGGCAGGAGAAGATAAAGGAATAATTTATTATGATCAAGACTACAAAATCATCAAAGTAGAAATGAATAAGTCAAATAATCAAAAGGAAGAATTAGATTTTGGAAATCCAGAAATACAAACAGGCATAGAAAAGGTAGCCGAAGATGAAGATAGTAGTCCAAAAGGAATCATACTCACACCAAAAATAGAAAAAGATTCTAACAACAAATCTGTTCTCAGATTGGATTTTAAGGAACCTGATGAGACAGACAAATATCGGCAAGAAAAGGATCTCTATTTGGAAAGAATCAGAGAGGAAAAAGAGATCATCTTCACCGCACTCAAAAATCTCAGCACAACACTTACCGACGATATATTCAATTTGCCTAACATAGACACAAACGATGAAACAAGATACATCAAGACAAAAATCCAATGACCAAACGCACAGGGGCTCTATCAACGGAAAATCGTAGATGCATCTAAAGACAAAAACAACGAATATCTAGAACAAAATATCTACTGCAAGGTCGAAGGAAAAAATATCGTCCTATGCAACAGTGATGGCGAAAAAATAGATAACACATATATCATAGACCATACAACAGAAGACTATTACGAAATAACAACAAAAAACGAAAAATTCATACCAACAAAATTAGATCAAGCAGAAATAGCACAAAAAATATTACATCTCTCTACACAGCCTATAAGCTACAAAAACGATAAGATAGATATAGCAGTAAACAGCAATACGATAGAACTCTTAGAAAGCAATCTTACCGATAGATATGTTTTTGCAAGTGACGATCACAAAATGTGCACAATAGAGTTAGAAGAAGAAGAGATAAGTGACAAGAGCCTTACACAGACAAATAATGTTGGAGTAATAATAGATGAGAACAAGAGTAAATATGGTTCATATACCAAGTATTTTGCAGGAGAAGGAAGGGAATATCTAGGAATAGGCGAATCAGACTACGAAGAGGCAATAAAAGAGATATACACTGAATATAGCAATCAAGATGATACCAAAGATATCATTCAGGTGAAATTATGGTCAAAAACAGATGGAAAATATTATTTTGATTATATGTCTATCAATAAAGATGGTAATAAGGGTTTCAAATTAGAAAAACTCAATTGACGAGAAGAAGCAAAACAAGAAATGAAAAGAAGATTGGACAATCTAGTACTTCTAGACAAGATGCAGATATCACCAAAATGAGATATGCTCAGAGGAGTAAAAATAAATAACAAAGATTATACCAGCAGAATAACATATCTCACAGATAAAGACACTCCAATAAAAATGACTCTGACAGATACAAACAACCAAAGCACTGATCCTATACACGTATATCTAAGAGATAATCAGAAATGGGAACTGGAAGACAATGAAGATATAGATCTATGAGGACAAAACATAGATTGCGAACTAGCATTCAAAGACGATATACCATTTCTCAAGATAGAGATAAAAGAACAACCATCAGAATAACTTCTACAAAACAAAAAATAATATAGTCATAGTCCTTCGTAAATTTAGGGAGGACTATAACATAAAACAAATCTTATTACAAATAAGATTGACTTCTTATGTAAATTAACTATAGATATAAACAGAAATATATACAAAAAAATAAACGATATGAAGACAATACTATGTTTTGTAACACTTTGTGTGATAACGGCTAATAGCCTAGTAGCACAAACAGGAGAAAAAAGCGTCACTACCTCAAGTTTGGTAAGCGCACAAGAAAAGGTATTTCAAGACCTTTTTGATACCCTCTACAATGTCAATGACACCATTGATATCGACGAGAGATATAAAAAAACTATCACAGAAGAAATTCTGAGATGTTTAAAGGAAGATATCAATTTATGGGGCCAAAAGGTCATTGCAGATGCCCAAAACGGACAATTCAAGAGATACAAACTCTCTTTTGAAAAAACAACCGGAAATACAAAGTTCCTCGTGCCTGAAAAGGCAAAAAGAAATTACAGAAAAGCCTTTGATAAGATGAAAAAAGATTTTATCAAAAACAGGAAAAAGAAAACTTTGGAAGAAATATTTGAAAAAGACAATCTCAGACGATATATCAGTAACACCGTGAAATCGTTTGAAGAACAAAAAGAAAAATATTTCAAAAAAATTAGTCAATAAAAAAATTCTCAGGCGACCATCTTTATGGTTGCCTTTTTTTGATAAAACCATATACAACTATAAGACGTAATTCCGGCCCTCATTCCGGGGTCAAGTCTTGCAGCCGGAATCTAGTCGGAATCCATACTCATATATTACCTACACATACTATAATGTATCATTTTATCGCTCGAAGAGCATTTATCGCGAAGCATTTAACATTAAGTCATTCAGTATGAAAGTCAAAATCCCTATCACCAACGCGCTCTGTGTAGACGCTTCCTGTACAGGAAATCCATGACCGATGGAATACAGAGGAGTTGAATTACATACACGGAAAGAGATATTTCGTTCACCTATCTATCCGACAGGGACGAACAATATCGGGGAATTTTTAGCAATCTACGAAGCTATCAGATACATCGAAAAACTGGAAAAGAAAAAAAGCAAAAAAAAATACGAATGCATTTTCAGCGACTCGGAGACTGCGCTTGCGCGGATGAGATCCAAAAAAATAAAAACAACACTAGAATATACTGAAGAAACCAAAGAGCTGTTGACCAAATTACAAGAGGCTCTCACGCGGATCAAAACGCATGATTTCACTATCCCTATTCGTAAATGGGAAACAGAGATCCGAGGTGAGATACCAGCAGACTTCGATAGGAAATAAAATCCAACTAACAACTAATAACTAACAATGAACAATTATGGAATTATCATATTATAGACTATCGTAATTTACAATAATCCATAAACAGACAAATCATTCACTGTTAACTGTTAGTTGTTCACTGTTAGTTAATTTACTATTCAACTTAAAAATTATGATACTAAATAACAAATATAGATACATCGGTCTCGATTTCGAAACGACCGGACTCGACGTCACAAAAGATGAACCTATCCAAATAGGGCTCATAGAGATTGATGAAAACGGAAAAATTATCGGTGAATATCAATCACTCATCAGACCAGACAAGAAGACAGATGAACTAAAACACATCGTCGGATTCATCACCGGACTCTCGATAAACGACTTAGAAACCGCTCCGACTAGGGAAGAAGTTCTACCACAGATAGAGAATTTTTTCTGAGAAAATTGCATCATCATCGGACACAATATCGGATTCGATGTAGATTTTTTGAACAAACATTTTCCATCGTTGAAATATGCGACATCGATAGATACACTAGCATTGGCGCAGACAATAGTGCATTACGCACCGAGTTATGCACTCGAAGTTTTGATAGAGAATTTGAAAGCGGAAAAACTTTTCAACAACATCTTCAGTGATGAAGATCATGGAGAAGAAAAATCACATGACGCGTTTTTCGATACCAAAAATAGTATAAAGTTATTCCTCTACTTCATTGCATATCTCTATGAACTTATAGAGTCCTATCCCAATCTCGTGCATATTATTTTCCAAACAGAATGAATACGAAAAGAAATATTGCAGCTAGAGAAATACAAAGATACACCCAAGATCAAAGTGAATTTTCCTGCATTGGAAAGGATGAGCCCAAGCCACGTCAGCGTACCAAAATCATTGGAAGGAATCAATACCGACAATCTAGAAAATCAGAAAAAATATTATATCGGCGACATCAGTATCAAAGACCTTCTTACGGCTTTGGCAGCCAACAAAAATGTAATCCTGACCTTTCAGAATATCCAAAAACTGGATATTGCCAAAGCGGTTTTGAACGAAATAGGAGTCAGGAATATAGGATTCACCAAAGAGGAGCAAACCATCAATCAAGAGATGTTCCAGAAGTTTCTGAACAAAGGAAAATTCATTCAGGAAGAATGTTTTTTTATCATCAAATATATCTCACATCTCAAGAAAGGATTGGGAGTATTGAACCTCAACGGTCAGTACGACTACAGGATCTATTATTATATTAAGGACACAAGAAATCAGACAAAATATCCAATCGTCCTAACCACACATCATGGATTGTTCGCAAGTATGCAGGAAAACGAAGAACTCTACAAAGACTACGACATATGCTTCTTCGACACAGAACAACGGTACAAGACATACAATTTTTTTCTCTCTAGTCCGATAGATCTGTATTATACACTGAATATCTTAGAATCATTTGTCTATCAGCAAAGCGTGGACAACCAGATCGAAGGAAAAGAGTGAGCAGAAGAAGAGTTACAGCAATTTGTGAATATGTTTCAGATGTTCATCGGTGTACTCTTTATGGAAAGCAAGAAGCTCTTCATCAAAGTGGAAGATACAATGATTCAGCATGATCCTATCCGAGAAAGTGGAGACTTTTATCAGACGAATCTTTTGTGGAAACAATTGATCGAAAAAAAAGATGGCTTGAAAAACATACTCTCTGAAGACAATTACAAGATGCTAGAAAAGCATATCGGGCATATAGGTAAAGTGTTTGACACGGTGGTGAGTGTGTTCAAAAAAATGTACGGAAACGGAGAATTTTATTTCACCTTCGCAGAATCGCAGAAATACACAGACCGAAAAGAATTCATCGACATCTTCAAAAACAAAGTAATATTCTTCTCTAATACAAATACACAAGGAACTCCCCTGATAGGGGGAGAAACAAAGAGAGGGTTGCTTAATGAAAAAGCTCAGACCATCAAAGTGGTGCCACCAAAAGTGGATATCCTCATAGAATACATCACCAAAGAGATCGAAAAATCCCCAGAGGAAATCTCCTATTTCATCTTTTCGCCCAAAAAAGACGAATCCAAAAAAATATTTGAAGATTTATGTCAAAAAGGTATACATACCAAAGCTACCCTCCTCGTAGAAAATATCACATGAGGAATAGGGAAGAACATCTTCAAAGCAAAACAAACAAAAAACAAAATATTAATCTGATGATACAATTTTATTTTGTATTGCTATGCCAACAAGATTCCGCTCAAAGAAATCATCCTCTTCAATGCAAGAGGTCCGAGCGAACAAAACATCCTGGACGACATCAAGCGATATAATATCTCTAACTCATGAAGCTAAAAACAATCATTAAATTCATCATCTTAGTTGCTATATTCTATGCATTCCTCGCATTCAATGTTTTTCATATAGGAGAGAAGATGGTGCCAAACAGCAAGAATTATCTGACAGAAGACATACCAACCGAAGATATGGAGATAGAGGATAATTATTTCGAAACAACGGTTATACCTTCGACTACAGGCCATTTCGCTGCCACAGAAAACAGATACGATGTTATGCTCAAAAACCTATGTAAAACGGTAAATATCTGTGATAAAATATCATTCATAGGAACGTATGCTATCTATGATAAATACAGCTACACAAAAGCTATTACAACATTGGTAAGCTTTATAGATACGAATTGATCACAAAAAACTCCTATCAAAGACGTCATCACTACCATAGATATCAAGAAAGAAACGGGAAATAGAAGATGATATGCAACACGAGACACCATCATCATGAACCTCTGATCAGTAAAATCCAAGAGAGAATTCGCAGAGCTTTTGACTCACGAAATGGGACATATTACCGACCTAGGATATATCCAGTGATCATCAAGCAAAAAAGATAAGAACTATACAGAATTCGGAAAATCAGTATTCGCTATCAACGATTTCTCACTGACATTTTACAAACTATCCTGGGAAAGCGAAACAATCAGAAAAGCTGAAGCAAAGAAAAAAGATTTTTGTAGCGGATATGGCATGAGCGATCCATTCGAAGATTTCTCAGAATGTTTCAATCTCTATCTCAACCACAATATCTTCTTCAGAGAGATAGCCAAGACAAATAGTGCACTCAAGAAAAAATACAATTTCATAGCAGGACTGATAAATGGAAAATACATAGCATCAAGAAGCTCAGAACTAGATTTCGTAAAAGAAAGTAAGACACGAAGACCGCGAGACACAACAAAAATAACTAATAACTAATAGTGAAAAGTGAAAAACGATGGAAATCTTTTCGATCAATAAATATAATAAAAAAAATACCGACACTTTTAGTTTTTCATTCGTAGGTTATGACTGAAAGTATATTAAAGACAAAAAGCTATTCATTTAGTGTCGATATAATAAAAATTTATCAACACCTTGCCAAAGAAAGACAAGAATTCATTATAAGCAAACAACTCGTCAGATCAGGAACTAGCATTTGAGCAATGATCCGTGAAGCAGAATTTGGACAATCAAAAGCAGACTTTATAAACAAAATGAGTGTTGCACTCAAGGAAGCTAATGAGTCATTATACCGATTAGATCTATTAAGAGATACAGAATACATTGATCAATCACAATATAAGTTGTTACACGATACATGAGAAGAAATTTTGAAGATGTTAGTAGCTACTATCAAGACATCTAAAGAGAAAAAAGATTATTAAAAAGGAATACCGACACTTTTAGTTTTTCACTTTTAGTTCTTCGTTCATTTAATTATGCCTCTAATTATAGTGTGAATCATTTTAACTGTATTTGGATTGCTTTCGATATATAGCGTAAGCATACACGAATCTTTCACACTGACACTGACCTTGATAGCAAATGGAGATCGAAGCGGAGACCCTTCGAACTATTTCTATTTTTTTAGACAGATCAGAAACATAGGAATGGCGCTTATCATGGCAGGTATCACCTATGCAGTTCCGATAAAATTTTTTCAAAACAACAAAAACATCACCATCATAGCAGTCATACTCATGGCATTGCAAATAGCCGTATTTATTCCAGGGATAGGAATCGTGCTCAACGGAGCGAGAGGATGGATTGATCTGCCAGGATTGCCAAACATCCAACCAGCAGAATTCTTCAAGTTAGGATACGTATTATTTCTCGGATGATGGCTGATCAGAAAACGTGACAAAGTGAATACAAGAGAATTTTTCGTGTCATTCATTGTATTGAATGCAATATTCTTCTTACTCTTTTTGCTGGTGCCTGATCTAGGAACCGTGATGATTCTCGGTATCGTAGGACTCATCATGTGTCGATACGCATGAGCAAAAATAAAATACATCATACGGATAATGCTCTGATGACTCTTGTGATGATTGTTTATGGGAAGCATTGCCGGGATGGTCAGCGAAAGATTTTCGTATATCCAAAAAAGGTTTACGTACTTTCTGAGTTCAGATGTCGATCCACAAGCAAGACAGATATGACGGCAAAATCAACAAGCCTTATTGGCGATAGGAGGAGGAGGACTATTGGGTAAGTGATACGGAAAGTGATTACAAAAATTTGGATTTATCCCAGAAGCACAAAGTGATTTTGTGTTTGCTGCATTTTCGGAAGAGATAGGATTCGTAGGAAATATGTTTTTATTGTGACTGTATCTTTATATTGCATATTATTTTCTCACACATCTACGCAACATCAAAGACGATCATAAAAAAATAATAGGGATCGGAATTCTCTCATTGATTATGATTCAAGCATTCGTAAACATTTGAGTGAACGTGAAGATATTACCAAATACCTGATTAACACTACCATTTATAAGCTATGGATGAACAGCGTTGATGGTAAACTTCATGGAAATTGTTCTATTGTATAAAATACTCAAAAACAAATAACGCTACATATCGCTACATATAGCTACAGATTGTAGTAATATTACAGCGATCTGAAACAATCTGAGGCAACCTGCGGCAAAAAAATTTATCATCATAATAATGTTATGAAAATAACCATCAATCAAAATCATCTCTTAGTCATCGAGAATCCGAACATCCCACAAACCAAGGAATATACCTATACGGTGAGCGGATACACTTTTTCAGATTTTGATACAGGCGTCATCATACTCCACAAGAAGGAATGGAAAATCATTAGCCTCAAAAATCTCGGCGACACAATGTCTGTGTGTTATGTAGCTCCAAGAGCTGAAATACAAACATCATTGGACACAGAATGATTTGTTACATGACTCTGACTCTTTGAAGGTTTCGATGAAAGTACAGGAAAAAAATATTATTTCATTCCCAAATTCGCAGAAAAAGATATCGGACCGATCAATGAAACGTTGAAGAAAATAGGAATCCAAACAAAGATAGAAAAAACAGAAAAGGGATGTTTGATCAAATGAGACATCAAGCCAGAAACACATCGGTGAAAACATTCATCATTCCTTTTTGCGATAGCACTTCTCTATGGAAAGATGGACACAAAAAACAACGAATTGACTGCTATCAAAATACATATCCCACTCTTCGGACAATTTTTGAAATACGAAGAACATTTTGATACGATGAAAAAACAATTAGCAGAAGAGGGAATATTCATCACGACAAGTAGCCAAAAAAACAAGGACGGAGCTGTTTATCAGATAAGCTGCAACGATTATGAATTATTAACATCATGGGCAAAATGGTACGAACCAGTTGAAAAGTTCGAGAAAATAACTAAACGTGAATTCACACAAGAGATGAAAACAAAACTGATTGAATTTATCAGCACAAATCCAGAAATCCCACAAGAGGGAAAAGCTGAAGTTTTGAAGCAAATACAAGAATGAAAGATAAAACTCTTAACTAAGTAGTCATCACGAACCTGCCTGCCGCAGGCTGGTGAAATGTGGCGATCTTACATAAGATTGCTTCGCGAAGTTTATCTCGCAAAGCGGGGCTCGCAATAACAAAAAAAACAAAAAAATTATTAGCTGTTAGTTAATTTATGAGGGATTAGTGTAGTGGTAACACAACAGTCTTCGGAACTGTTATCGGGGGTTCGAATCCCTCATCCCTTGAATAAACTAAAATAAATCAACTGAAAGGCTGATTTTTTTGTTTTTTTAGAAAAAACAACATTATATTGCAATGATACAGCGATTTGCTACACTATCAATGTTATATCTTTTTACTTTATAACAAATTTCAATGAAAGTTCTTAACTGGATTATGTTGATCCTTTTAGTAGTAGGAGGTTTGAACCGAGGGTTATTTGCTTGGTTAGATCTTAATCTTGTTGCAACAGTATTTCCTGATGTAGCTACAACTAGCGTAGATGCTGAAGGTATAGAAACTACTGTTACAACCATGAATATGATTGCAAAAATTGTATATTCTGCAGTAGCATTAGGAGCTATCCGAACATTATTTGCAAACTTCGGAAAGAAAAACGCATAATACCTGACGTATATCAATGAAAGACTCCTTCTCACGAGGGAGTTTTTTTAATATCAATTCAGATATAAGAGAATAAAACAATTCTCACGCTCTTTTTATAGTCACGTCATTCCCGACCTGCCTGCCGCAGGCAAGTTAGCTATGGAGCAAGGTGGATTCCCACTTTCGCGGGAATGACGTGGAAGAGAGACGGGAACAATATAAAAACTCCTCTATTTGGTAAAGAGGGGTTAGGAGTGATTTAAAAAAATAAAAAAATTATCCCTTCAGCATATTTGTTTTCCAATCCTCCACGATCTTGTGGAGATAGACGATATTATGAAGCGATAAGAGAATGCCACCCAGCATCTCTTTTTCTTTTAGAAGATGATTCAAATATGCTTTCGTGAAATTTTTGCAGGTATAACAACCACAGTCTGTAGTCAACGGAGTGAAATCTTTGGCATATTTGGCGTTTGATAACTTTATATTTCCGTCAGCAGAAAATGCTTCACCATGTCTACCCAATCTCGTCGGCAAGACACAGTCGAACATATCAAATCCCTCCTCTATGGCATGAGAAATATCTTCAGGAGTTCCAACTCCCATCAAATATCTTGGTACATTGGTTGGTAATTTGGAAGCTGTATAGGAAACGACTTCACGGATAAGTTCTTTGCTTTCTCATACGCTAACACCACCTACTGCAATTCCGTCTCGCGCATATTGCGAAAGAAAATCCACCGACTGTTGTCTCAAGTCTAGGTAAGTTCATCATTGAACGATAGGAAACAACACCCCACGAACATCATCATATTTTGGCTTCAAATGGTCGAATGCTCTCTTGGCTCGACGATGAGTAATCTTCATATGTTTTTCTATAGTTGTTTTGTCAGCACCAGATGGCGAACACACATCCAAAACCATCATAATATCTGATCATAAATTGCATTGGATATCGACGACTCATTCGGGAGTGAATTCATGTTTGGATCCATCATACGGCGAACGGAAATTTACGCCATTTTCGGTCAGTTTCATTTTTACGTCATGACCTACTTTAGTCGAAGGTTCATCAAGCCCATAATGTCCATAAAGTCAATTTTTTTGACTTGATAAACTTTCGACTTTCGACTTTACGGGCTGTTTTCAAAGTCAGAGAGAAAATACCTGGAATCCACCACTATCAGTGAGAATAAGTTTATCTCGATTCTCAAAAGTATGAAGTCCTCATGCCGCTTTTATCAGCTCGTCACCGGGACGCAAGTACAAATGAAAGGTATTCGCCAAGATAAGTTGAATCTCAGGCAGATCTCAGATATATTTCTTATCTTTGAGCATATCGAGGACCATTCCCTTGATCGTCGCCTTCGTCCCCACAGGCATAAAAACCGGGGTTGTCAAGGTGATTCCGTTGAGGGTAATCTGTCAAACTCTTGCATTTCCCTTCTGTTTGAGTATCTTAAATTTAAGCTTGTTCATCATATTCTAACTAGGATAAAGACGAATTAGCTTATAATTTTATAGGAATAGATTTCAATTTATTAATTACCCAATTATAGTTTCCTACATAAATAATTCCGAAATATAATGAGGAATTGTTATAGCAGGAAACTATAAATCATTTAATCCAAACTATAAAGCATGCTAGAGCAAATTAAACTAGAATTGAGTAAGCACTGCAAACCCGAAGAGAAGAAGGGTCTCTTTTTCTCGTTATACGACGTAAACGGCAAGATCCTCGCATCCAATGGAACGGTTGAGACGGACAAAACAACCAACCAACTCACTGATCTCATATACAACGGACTCCTCGCTAAGCACGAACATACTACGAAAACTGTAGTGATCGATATCATCCAATCATATATCCAAGAAACCGATATCAATAAACTCCTCGCACTTCCGACCAACACCTATGGAGTATTTCTCGTCAACACCGAAACGAAAAAATCAGGAGCAATATTGCCAAACACCAAAGGCGTCAACGACATAAAAACCGCATTAGGACTTATCAAACAGAAATATTGAATTTCCGGTAACGTAAGCATGTACAGTTTCAGGACAGAAAGAATTACGATAGGATTGTAGAAAAAATAATATACATAAGTTTCGTAGGGGCGAATAGTATTCGCCTTTTTGTTTAGAAATTCTTGATATAATCATAACAATTGGTTTGATCTTTTCCGTTGATTTTCCAAGTGAAACATTTTCCACGCGATCATACAAATTCGAAGGATCATCTATCCTGCGCTTTGGAAAGCGTAAATACTTGTTCTGGATCTGATTCCCCTCAACCAAAATTGAAAACCGTGATGATAGGATATTCACGGATATTTTTGATTTGAAAATTATGTCTCGGTGCATATATGGTTGCATCAAGTCCAGGAGTAGAGATTCGCATACCATTTATCTCTGCATCAAAGAGATTTCTATAATACGTTGTATGAGGACTATATTGCACTACTTGAAATCCGAGATTGGTAAGCGTACCCTGATACAGAGCAGTTGCTACACCACAAAGTCATCCACCGTAGACCATTCTCGCACCAGCTCCAAATGTCGCATATCCAAACATATAATCAGATTTACCGTTATACGAAGTATAATGAATTTCACGAGCAAGATTGAATATTTCACCAGGCATAATCACTCTAACATTACCGATGTTTTTGAACGCCGTCATGATATTGTATCTTCTATAGTCTTTATCGACATTTGCTCTCGTCTTCCAAGAAATCAATTCATATCAGAGATCCCTGAGATCTTGCTCAGTTTTGAAGAGAAAGAGGGGTCAAAGATTCTGATATTCCTCAGCCGTGATATGTATATCGGAAAATTCCAGATGTTTATTGAGTTTTTTTATCTGATTGAAATCTGGTTTAAATAAGGATAATTGGTTGGTTAAGAAGGTATCGAGCATATCTTTTGCTTCGATAGCAGTATGTACCGTGAAATCTCAAGATTGTATAGTTATCATATTGTTGCCCTGTTGATAAGGTTGAATAATAAAGTCCGGATATTGCATATTGATCAACGATTGCATGATTGAAATCCTCATTTTACGAGAAAATTCATCAAACGTTTTGCTTTCGTCCAAAAGACGGGCGATTGTTTCACGAGGGATAGTGATGAAAACATCCTCGGGAGCAGCAGCATGCTGAGCCTTTTGAAGAAGTGGATTGATACGCTGCAACAGCGAGAAGACACGTTGAAGTGGTTCGCTTATTTTGTAGATATTTTCTATCTGTTGTGGTTGAGAAATGTTTTGCGCTTGTGTACCAGAAAAAAATCATACTCACAAAAGCAGAGATAAAAGCACAATGATAGTCTGTAATGTACGGAGTTTTCTCATAATACAAGTATACCCCACGAAGTCATTTTTGTCAAATAATTTAAAAAACCCGCAAAAAAGTTTTGCGAGTAAAAATTATTTTAATTTTTTTTAACAACCTCCTCTTCGTTTCTCCTCCTATCAGAGGAGACTCGAGCAAACACTCTTCTCTGATAGGAGAGGTGGCCTGCCTGCGGTAAGCAGGGGTGAGGTTGTTCGCCAAACAGCCGAATAGGAGGTTATTTATCGCCCCGAAACTAAATTATAACAACTTTTAAACGTCTCACCATTAGCTTCCCGACTATAGCAGTTACCCTTGTTTCAGATATACGTTAACTCACCACGATCCTGTTCCTTACTGAGAACAAACAATTCTTCTTGTCCTCCTTTTGTACCATCGTAATTCATTACGAGCACAACCGGATATTCACGGATATTTTTGAAGACAAAATCTTTCTGACTTCATCACATCCTATAGACCGCTACATCCAATCCTGGAATCCGATATTCCTTGCCGTTGATAGAATTTTGATAAAGATATTTTCGGGTCTTGGTGTGATTGTATCTCGTAATAATATCGAATGCTTTGTTGGTGATGATGGCAGTATTGATTCATCGAGATGCGCCGCAGATTCCTCCACCTTTGACACTAGAAACCCCTCACATAATAGCGAGTCAGGAAACTGTATCTTTTTTTCGATCCTTAGCGGTCGGATCATAATGAATTTCATCCATAAAAGATAATTGTTGATTTGGATTGATGACTCTGACGTTCCCGATATTCCAATACGAGATATAGATGTTATCCTTTCTCCGATCAGCGTCGTTGTTTATTCTGGTTCTATACGAACTGACAACATATCACAAATCATTTAAGTCTTGTTGAGTCTTGAAGAGATAGACAGTCTTTAGTTGTTGGATATCATCAGAAGTCAAAACGAGTTCATCGAATGAAGGTTCAGAAAATTTACCAAATCGAGAACGATTGGTATACGCTTCATCTATTTTTTTCAACAACAATATATCCAGATCATCTTGGACGGTGATACCAGTAGTCATGTAATATTCTGGATATTCAGGATAGACTTGGCTTCACGTCAAATGAAGGAAATCGCTTCCAGGTCCCATAGGCATAGTCTGGAACGTAGAAAAACCACTAGCGATCAACGCTTGGATAGCTTGTATTCTGAGTGTGTGAATTGTCGCAGACGATGAAGCTTCATCAGTAGTATCCAAACTACGAGCGAAGGTAACAGCGGAAAGTAAGAGTGCGACAAATACTAAAACAAAAATAATGATTCTTTTGATAAACGATTGCATGTGTACAATGAAACTAAAAAAAGCGTGATTTCTCACACCACTATAATAGAAATACAAGTCAAAAAGTCAATACGAATATATAACAAAAAAGAAACGTCAATTATTAAACTTTCATCCTATTAATATCATTGACACAAATCCACGCACAGGAAATACCATATCACGTCTTATCTATATAGTTGTAGGGAATGGTTTGAAACCATTCTTACACAGATAAGAAATTTTTTATTTTTTTGTAGGGAACGGTCGCGCCTGCCTCGTAGGACTACGATGGAACGTTCCTTACGCATTATTACGAACTAGTTTTTGTCTCGGGTCATTTCGACCTCATCGTCTCGGGTCATTTCGAACCCGACTTCTCGGGTGAGAAATCTACGCTTTTTTACTAGGACGTCTACACCTTCTTATACAAAAATATACTCGATTTACCATTCTTATCTTTGATAATTTCATACGGTTGATGCTTTACGAACTGGAAAGAATTGGAAATAATGAGAGCATCCTCTTTCATATGTTTGAATATTCGATCTTCGATTTGAACCATTTGTTGAGGAAGCAGGTAAACGTAGATATAATCATATCCGCGAATATCAGTCATCAGAAAATCCTTTTTGAGAAGTCTCAAATTAGGATATCAGAAAATCTTATTCAAAATCTTTCCGTAAACATAGGGAATATGCTGGATTTCATATCCATCGCATTGGACACCAAATGTCCTAGCAAAAAACCTCATCGCTTTACCATCACCACATCACAGGTCTACGAGTTTTTTTCAACGAACAAGTTTTAGCTTGTCTTTCATAAGTTTGACATGTCTATCAAACGAAGGCACATACATAGCCAAGGTATTCTTGCGGAAAAATGATGAAAATAATTTGAGAAATACCCGTAAAACAAAAACAACCACTAGAAAGAGCAAAAGCAATACTAGTAGTTGTTGTCGTATCATATCTACAAGATTATATAACTAAATTACAGCTTTGAGCTTCAAGCTTTGAGCTATCTTGGATTAATCACAATACCCTTTCCTTTACTTGTCCGCCCTATCCGTTTTGCTCTAAGGAGAGCTCTATATTGCCGCGCATATTGTGCAACACTGAAAACCGTAGTAGTAACGATATACAAACCAACTCCTATCTGCATAGTATAAACGAACGAACCAATCATGAAAACAAGGAAGATATTCATAAATCACATCATCTTGCCCATATCAGGTACCTTCTGTCCTGGAACACTTGGAGTCGCAGGTTTAGCGAGGGTAGTCAATTTTGTTTGTAAGTAGGTGAACACTGCAGCTATAACCGTGAGTACGATATTTTTGGTTCACAAAAGATCCATACCGAGGAAATGTGTATTGATAACTCCACTTTGAAGCGCATCAGATTCTACGAAACGAGCACCAAAACTATGGAAGAAACTGTAGAGTCGTTCTTGTGGAATAGTTGCTGCTGCCATATGTCTGATCACATAATACAATCCGATAAACACAGGGATCTGGATAAGCATCATCAAACACCCCTTGAACGCTCCCTTTCCGTCAGTCTTGAAGACTTTCATAGTCTCTTCAGAAAGTTTTTTTGGATCGTCTTTGTATTTTTCTTGGATTTCAGCGAGCTTTGGCTGGAGTGCTCACATACCCTTTTGCATATCGTTTCCTGCTGAAGACTGTTTGATCATCAACAATCTGATAGTGACGGTGAGAAGTATGATAGCTATACCGAGATTACCACCGAAAATAGCTAAGAATATCGCCAAGATATTAAAAATCGGACGATACAAAATTTCTGTAAACAACATTCACAACATGCTAATATGTTAATTTAATAAAAGTTCTTTATTACGTTCCCTCTTTTTTTGTAAAGAGGGGGGACCCGTGAGGGTGGGAGATTTTACTTAGTCACAAAATCCTCCATCCTAAAGGATACCTCCTCCTTTCAGTAAAGGAGGAACATCTTTTAGTTTTTTAGTTAGATACTCATGACTTCATCAGCTTTGTTTTTGATGAGTTCATCGATTTTATCATTCATAGTTTTGACCAAAGCATCGATTTCTTTTTCATTTCTTTTGCTTTCATCTTCACCAATTTCTTTAGCATCGAAGATAGCTTTATTGTCTTTCATAGCATCTTGTCTCGCCATTCTTATACGTCCTTTTACTTCTTCACCCATTCCTTTGACTTGTTTCGCAATTTCAGCTCTTCTCTCTTGTGTCAATGCTGGGATTCTTACGATAACATAACTTCCTTCGTTTTGTGGAGTCAATCATGCGTTAGCATCGTAAATAGCTTTTTCTACATGTTTGAGTTCGTTTTTATCTCGTGGCTCAATCTTGATAGTCTGTGCGTCCATGATGGTGACATGAGCAACTTGAGGAACTTTCATGGGTCCATACGAAGCTTCTACAGTAATATTTTCGACCAATCATGCTGAAGCTCTTCCTACTTGCAAGGCCTTGAGTTCTCCCATCAAATATTGAATAGCCTTGTCCATTTGTTGACGATGTGCAGTCAAATCCATAACTAAAATACTTAAATGGTAAAATGATTAAACGTTGATTTGATTGGCTTTAAGCTTTGAGCTTTATGCTTTAAGCTTTGAGTTGGAAATATAATAACAAATCAGTTCGAATTTGCAACAATAATAAAGAAAAGAAAGTCTCCATTGTAATTACGAAGGATTTCCTTAGTATCTAGGCAAGTTATTTCAAACATCAGCGCAAAGAACGAAAACGTTCTCACTCTTACTTGGTCCATCCGTGCATTAGGACAACAAAGAGTGCACCGGATTAATATTACGCCTAAGAATATAGGCAAATATGGACATGTAAGAAATAATGAGAGCTTTTTTATTATTTGCAAAAAAACTCGACGCAATATATCATTTTATCAATTTATCGTTCGTCTAGACGAACTTTTATCAATTTATCATCTATTACATGACAGAATTTAAAGATTTATGAATCTGAGAAAAAACATTAGCGGCATTGACGAAAAAATGATTCGTTACGCCATCTCCGATCCAAGAAAGAGTTATTCCCCTCTTACTCCAAGGAGAAAAAAACATCATCGGACAAGCAGCTACCGGAACAGGTAAGACTGCAGCTTTTGGTATTCCTTTGATAGAAAAACTTACACCAACAAACAAGGTGCAAGCACTTATCCTGGCTCCGACAAGAGAACTCGCAACACAGATTGCAGCAGAGATAGATTCATTACAAGGAAACAAGGGCCTCAAAGTGATGGCAATCTATGGAAAACAATCCTACGAAATTCAGCACAGAGCACTCAAAAGAGGAATAGATATCTTGGTGGGAACGCCAGGAAGAATCATGGACCATCTCGATCGCAAGACATTGGATCTCTCTTATCTTGAATATTTCATTCTCGATGAAGCAGACGAAATGCTGGATATGGGATTTGTGGAAGATATCGAAAAAATCTTCAAGGAAACGAATCCTGAAAAAAAAGTATTGTTATTTTCAGCAACGATGTCCAAAGACATTTTGAAAATCGCGAAGAAATATATCGGCGAATACGAACTAATCGCAGCAGAAAAAACCGAGATCACGGGAGAACAAACAGATCAAACCTATTTTGAAGTACAAGAGAGAGATAAATTTGAATTGCTTCGCAGGATCATGGACACGGAAACAGATTTTTACGGAATCATTTTCTGCCACACCAAAGCAGATGTAGATGAATTGGTTGCAAGATTGAATGATGAAGGATACAGTGCAGAAGGTCTGCATGGTGATCTCGCACAAAAACAGAGAGAACATTTTCTCAAGCGTTTCAAAGATAGGAAAGTAAGTATCCTCGTAGCGACAGATATCGCAGCAAGAGGAATCGATGTAAATGATGTGACACACGTCATCAATTACGCGATACCGCAGAACGCAGAAAGATATACACACAGAATCGGAAGAACAGGAAGAGCGGGAAAAGAATGAACAGCAATCACCTTCATCACTCCGAGAGAATACAGCAAGATGTCCTATATCAAAAAGGTAAATAAAGTTGATATCAAAAAAGGTCAGATCCCAGACATCAAGTGAGTTATCGAAAAGAAAAAGGATAAGCTAAATGAAAACATCCAAGGTGTACTCAGCAAAGAAAGTCACAAAGACTATACAGAAATAGCTGATAAGCTTATAGAAAATAGCAATCCTCGCGATGTCGTAGCAGCACTCTTGAAAATGCATTACGAAAGTGATTTTGATCAGACCAGATACAAGGACATCGTAGAACAGACAAGAGAAAATAGATTCGGAAATAAGGGAACACCATGAGCATCATGAACAGGAGGAAAGACAAGATTATTCGTCGCATTGGGAAGAAGAGAAGGCTACACAGCTCGCTCGCTTCTGGAAATGATAACCGAAGAATCAGGAGTCCAAAGCAGAGATATCGACGATTTGAAGATGATGGACGATTTTTCATTTATCAGCGTATCACCAAGCAATGCAGAAATCATTACCTGATCATTTGCCAACAAGACCATCCACGGAAAAAAAGCAATCATCAATAGAGCAAAAGAATCGACAGGAGACTCTAGAGACTTTAGAGGACCAAGAAAAACATTTGGTGACAGACCATCGTATCCGAGAAGAGAGCAAAGGGAATCTGGAGCTCGCGGAAGAGAGTTTTGAGACAGGCCGTCTTATCCAAAGAGAGATTGAGATAGGCCATCATATCCGAAAAAAGAATTCTGAGATAGACCATCGTATCCGAGAAGAGAGAGAACAGATTCACCTGCCTCTGGCAGGTTTACCCGCGATGGCGGGCCGTCTTATGCAGGCAAAAAAGAGTTCGGACCATCGTCCACGTATGTGGGAAAAAAGGATTTTTGAAGCAAGAAAACTTATGGTCCTAAAAAGGAATTCTGACCAAAGAAAGAGTTCTGACCAAAGAAACCATTCAAAAAATAATAATATATAAGACAAAGGGACGTTTAAAGCGTCTTTTTGTTTTGTGATTGAAAAAAAAATAAGAATAGCTACACTCCAAAGACTAACTAATAACGAATAGTGAAAAGTGAAAAATATAGGAATTATCATAGTATGAACTATTGTGAATTATGATAGTCAGTAAGCAAACAACTCTTTCGTTTTTAGTTTTTCATTTTTAGTTTTTCACTGAATTTTTATGTCTCTCGCGAACAAGTATCGTCCGCAGACCTTTGACACTATCATCGGACAGGCGCATATCACAGAAATATTGAAAGCACAGATGAGCACGCACAAGCAGATGCATCACAATTACCTATTGTTTGGACCAAGAGGAACAGGTAAAACTACTGCCGCCAGGATATTGGCAAAAGCATTGAATTGTCTTGATCTTCAAGATGGAAACCCATGCAACAAGTGTTTCAATTGCCAGACAATCAACGAAGGAAAGACTTTAGATTATGTAGAAATAGATGCTGCTTCACACACCGGAGTGGATAATATCAGAGAAGAAATTCTCGACAAAGCAGCGTATCCGCCAGCAAATCTCAAGAAAAAAATCTATGTGATAGATGAAGTCCATATGTTGAGTAAAGGTGCATTCAATGCACTTTTGAAGACCATAGAAGAACCAAGAGACAATGTATGTTTCATCCTAGCAACGACAGAACTTCAAAAAGTTCCTGAAACCATCATCTCTCGTTGCCAAGTATTCAATTTCAAAAAAGTGGACAAGAAAGAAATAGGAAAATTTTTGAAACAGATTGTAGAACAAGAACAACTCACCTCGACAGATGCAGCGATAGAATTGATCGCGAAAATCTCGGAAGGATGTGTTCGCGATGCAGTGAAATATATTGATCAGGTGAGTGTAATGGGAAATATCGACGAAGAACATATCACAAAATTCTTAGGGGTTGCCTCAGAAGTTTTGATCAAGGATTTTCTTGATCTCGTCAGGGCCGGAGAGGCAAAAACGATTTTTGAAAGAGTGGATGAGATTCATAATCAAGGAATAGATCTTCATAGTTTTGCAAAACAGACACTCATGTATATCGATCAGATTTTCCTCCAAGATATAGATTTTTCTACCAAAATATCTGAAACATTCACGGACATCATTGGAAACATCAGGCACTATCCTTATCCTACGATCGTCTACAAAGTCGCGATCCATAAACACCTGGAAAGAGATGCAATAAAAAAATAATACAACCATGTTCTTTAGAGCATGGAACCACAAGACAGTTTAACCACTCTAGAAAAAACATGATAGAAACCGACGCAGGATTCGAAGAAATACTGGAGAAATTCATTGAAAAAATAGACAAACCGTCTATCAAAAATTCACTGAAAGACTCATTAGTCATCAACAGAATAACCAGTGATGCGGTAGAGTTCATCACCATCAGCAAGGTGGCACAGCTCATTTTCGCGAACAAAGACAATTTGAGATATATCGAAGATAAGTTAAGCGAGGTCATGGAAAGGCAAGTAGCTATCCATGTGACATTCGAAAACAAAGACAGTTATTTCGCAAGAAAGCTAGAAAACATTTAAGATATAAAAAAATATGCAACTCCAACTCGATCATCTCTACAAGCACCGAGAAAGACTTCAGCAAGAGCATGGAGAGAAGTCTCTTTTTGCTGTACACGGAGCGGGCTGTACGAAAAATCCTGAGATCTGTTTCATATTCATGAATCCTACCGGAAAAAATGTTTCTGCGATGAAGTGATGGAAGGGAATTCGCGCTCCTCGACTCTGAACAAAAAACGTTCGGAAGATTTTTTACGCAAGCGGAATATTGTCCCAAAAAACGTTTGAGCAGATACAGAAGATGAAAGCGGATGATTGGACAGAAGAATTTGCAGAGCAGCTCTATACAGAAATCGCAAAGAAAAAAGTATACATCACCAATCTAGCAAAGTGTACACAAGCAGATGCGAGACCACTAAAAGATAAGGTATTCAAAGATTATTTAGCATACACACGTGAAGAAATAACAGTACTTAAACCAAAGAATATTATTACTTTCGGGAACCAAGTGAGTTCGATAGTACTCGAAAAACCTATTAAAGTATCAGAGTATAAAAACAAAGACCATGAGATTTTTACGATCAACAAAGCACAATACAAAGTATATCCGACCTTTTATCCCGTAGGTCAAGGGATGAGGAATATGCCAAAAGCTATAGAGAGAATACAAAATCTCAACTAATTTTTTATACAAAAAAAGCCGGCATGAAAACGCCGGCTTAACTTATATATTGTCATACTCTACAAAATATCTACCTTCTCTTAGTTTGATAATAGTAAATTTCTCATCCCACTTACCGATACGGATAAATGGCTCATCGTCTATTCCCTCATGATTAAAACGAGTAAGAGAGTATTCCAATATAGCAAAAGAACTTTCAAGCGAGCACTCAACATAATATTGAGTACCAACAGTTACACCATTAACCATTCTAGGACTATGAGTAACCGTATATCTATTCAAAAGCAATTGAGTGAAATCAACAGAAGGAAGTCTTTTTGTATAAAAACCGAGCTGTACATAACACTCAGCATACTTCCATCTGGAAAACATATGGATCAGTTCTTCTTCAGAAAATTCATTTCCCGAGAGAACTTTATCTTTTAATTGATCAGTACTTAATGGATCTGAAAGATCATCATCCAAAGAATGTGAATATACTACATACGCATTGACCAAAAACATATCTTCTTTGTTGATGATATTCTCTTTTTTGATAAGATTTTCATCAAGGTTTAAGTTATGCTTTCTAGCAATATCTATAGGCAACAACGTCACCGTATCTTTTTTAAACAATGCAACATACCAATCAGTTCCATTTTTTCTTTTGATAGTATCCATGATAATAACCTTATCACTATTAAGCATGTATTCAGGCACCTCTTTGATATACACTATATCTGAAACATGTATAGGATCGTCCAAATCTATGATACTGTTATAAAAACTATAGCCATTAACATTGACGTATCCTTCATAAATTTTACCTCCAACCTTAATATTGAGTTCATGAGAATAATCGTCATTAGACTGAATAGAGCTAGCATCCGTAGTATATACTTGGCCAAATTTTTCCTCCAAAACTTCTTCGGTGCCTATGGCATAGAGTGTAAATATACCGTTACGATCACTTGTGATATACTCCACACCTTCATACCGTAAATAAAAAAGTGTATTGGTTTTGTCGACATTGTAGGGAAATCCTAACTTCTCAGGAACCGACCATTCTTTATTTCCAAACATATCTTGATTCCGGACAGATTTATATAAAGAATAATATCCTTGCGCATCTTTCCGAGAAAAGAATATACTGTCTCCGATCACATGAATTCCATTTTCGTCGAAATCCGGATCAGAAAGAACAGGTATAGATTCATATCTGTCGTTTCTCCAATTTTTTTTGATTCTACATATATCCAATGTCGATCCTGAACGAGCTATGACAAATAAATTTTCCATATATCCACCAACAAACACTTCTTCTGTATGTGTGGTGAAATATTGTGAAGTAGCATCAGGATATCCCGGCACTACATCAGCAACATCTTTGAGATAAAGATATGGTTTGCCATTAATCTGGCCCGCAACAGCGACATTGGAAAAGTCACTCGCGAATCCTTGATCAAGAATTTTCCCTTCACTAAAAGAGAATTTTTTGACATACTCCTTTTGATCTATCTTTACGGTAGCAATAAAACTATTGCTCGAAGTAAAAAACAGAGAATACAAAGGATGTTCATAGTCCTTAAATAAAGGTATTGCGATTCGTTGAGCACAAGAGAAGAACCAGAAGGAAGAAAAAACAAGCAATAATGCGATTTTTTTCATATTTACCTCCTTATTCTTCATTAACGTTGTTCAACAAACCATCGGTGTATGGTAAATCTTCCCCTTCAGGTTTATTTCCGGAAAATCTTATTCCAAAACCCACTTCCGTAGAAATATAATCACGGCTGAAGCCGGATTGCATCATTGGAAATGAGAAGTCTTGATTGAGGAACCACATGAAACGACCGGATTGCTGACTAATATGCAATACCATAGATTCAGGATAGTTAGTTCTCAAACCGACTTGAAACGATTTCGCAACATCGAATATGATATCAAAATGCAGAGGCATGGTTTTGGCTGATGAGAATAAAGAAAAATCATCCACATCAACACCGACATTAAAGAGTATGCCGAATGTCTCTTTTGAAATCGGTTTGTACCCAACATCAAAAGTCACATGAGTAACCAATGCATCATCAAGTCCATCAAGCTCTTTCGTGCCGAGAACGGTTTGTTGTGCAGCAGCAGAGAGAAAAAACTGTTCTCCGCTGTAGACAAGTCCTCCTGCGACATCGATACCGGGAATGGGTTTGTTATTATAAACAGTTTGATTGACAAAAGCCTCGTCTAGATGGAATTGACTCCACGTAGGGACGATGCCCAATCCAAAATGCCAATGTTTCTGAGGAATAGTATATGCATATCCCAAACTAACTGACGTCCTGTCAAAATCCGCCAACGAATATTGGTTGACGGTTATATTGAAACCAACATTTTCAACATTTTTAGCAGCATTATTTTTAGCAGCAACGACATTATTGATACCGAAATCTGCTCGTAATGTAGTGCTTTTTGGTGCACCTTCAAATCCTACAAAAGATAGATCAGAACTAAATCTGAGTTCATGGATATTTTCCTGCAAAAAAGTATTATACGCAGGATTATGCAAATAGATGGTATAATATCGTTGTGCATAGGTCATTTGCATCATACCCACTATGAGTACAAGTATAAGTATTCTTTTCATTATCGTTAATTTAGTATTCGAAAATAAGAACGTATAGGATTTTCTCCCATGTAGAGTTGATTGGTTATCATCAGCTCATAGAGGAAATATCCGTAAATATTCTTGCCATTGAGGGTTTTATCCCAAGGAAGCAAGCTTCCTTTTTCGGTGTTAAACACTTCTTGTGCAGGTCCGTTTTGAAAAATTTTATAAATCTTGAGAACATATCCATCACCAATTTCAGGCACCTGATAAAGAGGAATGCCATCAATAGCGAAAACGAACAACGAATCTGCAGAAAAACCGTAAGGGATAGGAACGCCGCTCAACGACGTCAGTACATACTCCACACTCGACCAACAGCCTCTTTTGTCTTGAACCAAAAATTGATAATCACCAGCTTGTAAAAACTGGTAGTTCACTTCAAAAGAAGAGAATGTTGTGAATGTTTCAGTATCGTCGAATACATATTTTGCATCGCCAATTTCCTTCTCAGAAAGCACAATAACACTTCCTGTAGAGACATGTTCATGTGGGAAAACGACATCACCAATTGTTAGGATATTTTCTTGTTCTTTTTCCACAAAGAAAGTGGAAAGAAATAAACAAGTTCCTGCATAGATGGCGAAATCATTATACCCACTGCTTACATAAATATGTGCAGTATCATTCAAGATATCTGTATACCAGTCATAATTGATGTTAATTGAGTCAAACACAATCGTATCATTACTGGTAATCGATACTTTCCCGGTATAAGGGATATCACAAAAAGTAGCCAAAGAAAGCTGTTCTATTTTGATCTGTGGAATCGGTTCAGATTCTACTACAAAAGAGAAAAACTCTTGTTGACACCCATAAACGGAATACGTAAGTATCCTAGTCCCGGGAGGCATATCAGATGTTATGAGGTGATTGCTTCCGACACCCGAAACTACGCCAGCATCTATGCTAGCATAAGTAAACGGATATCCGCCACTCAAGGCCCACTTGTCCTGTCCTGTAGGATGACAAGCTAGAGAATTGAGGTGGTATCCTTGAGAATACATAGATATCATGGGCACATCTTCATCCTGGACAATAAAAACATCCATGGCTAAAGTATCCATAGTTGCAGTCGTATCGAGAATAAAGACAGCTACCGTATCCAGCCAATGAAGGCTGTCCACAAAAAATACGCTATCTTCCTGTAAAATATCATTGATAGTATATCTTACAAGAAACGTATCTATAGCATGAAAGGGATCATTGATTGTAATGCTAGCAGTAGTTATACTGTCAACATTGCAATATCTTACAAGACTATCTTGAACGATACTTACAGAAAAGTATTGAGCTCTTAGATTAGGCCCAAAAAAGGCGAAAAACGCCAAAAAGATAAAAAATTTTATTTTCATTTTTTTTAATTTAAATGTATATATTTTAAATATCTTTTTATTCGTTATTACACTACGAATAAAAAATCATCATGAGGGACATAAAAGATAATTAAATAGATATAAATGTCAATACAAAAATATTATAGATACACATAAGGATATATGGTTTTGAGAGAAATTTATGTAAGCCTAACCTTAACTATCCTGATATTGAAATGGAAGGTTTTCACTTCCTCGAAAACGAATCTATCATCATATAATTGACGCAAGACATCGACCTGTCGTGTCATCATCTCAAGAAACATCACAAATTTTTCTGGCTTTAAGCTTCAAGCTTCAAGCTTCAAGCTAATTATTTGGTCTAACATGATTCTGTAATAATCCAATCAATCATCGCCTCCGACAAAAGCTGGCTTTGGCTCGAATTTTTTGACATTATCCGCTACGTTCGCTTCAAAAGTATCTTCAGGGATATATGGGAGATTAGCAACAAGAACTATGTTTTTGTTCAATAGTTCACGGTTTCCGTGAATCAGGAAATCCAACAAATCAGAATGTAAGAACTGGACTTTTCATTCGTAATTGGTAATGAGTGATTGGTAATTCTTTTTAGCAATTTCCAATGCGTTTTCATAATAATCACTAAATATCGCTTCATCAAAATAGTCAGGATTCTGCAACAACACAGAGATTCACAACACCCCACATCCCGTTCATATATCTAACAAAATATTCGGCTTTGAGCCTCAAGCTTCAAGCTTTAAGCTATGTATATATTCCGTCGCAGCGGTAATCATATATTCAGTCTCGGGTCTAGGAATCAACGTAGCTTCATTAACGAAAAATTCTTTTCAGAAAAAATCTACATGACCCAAAACATATTCCAAAGGCTTTTTATCTTCTACATACGACTTGTAAGCAGCAAGTGTTTTTTGTATAATTTCATCAGAAAGCTCTTTGTCCATATCTGTCCACAATTGTTCTCTAGTACAAGAAAGAAAAGCACAGAGAAATTTTTGAAGTACAAACTTCTCTTTCAAGTCCTCACGTCCAATCAATTCAGATAATTTCATTTGTATGTATAAAAAGAATAAATATTTTATCATGTATCATTTTGTCGTGAAGTTTCTCAAAACCAAAACCGAGCATCACATACTACCGGAGTTTCATAAACTGATTGCAGAGATTGAAAAACATCCGCTAATTAGTAGAATAATCCCCGGAAGGATATCAAGACAACAAAAATGATCCTCTGAGTTCCGCTTCAAAACATCTTACACCACCACAAGCGGCATAAAATGTATTATGAGTAAGGGTGCAACCGCACAAGAACTCTTTATAGTTTGTAACGAAAAAGATACCAAAGAAGTTATAGAATCACTCAATCGTTTTATCGTTTAGTCGTTGTATCGTGAAATTAATCCGACCGATCATCACAAGCATCTTGCTAATATATGTACGAATTCGGATCATAAATACAATTTTTTCGCAAAAAAAAATCAAGATAGGCATAACACTCAAAGTATTCGGACTAGCAATCATTATCGTAGGATCATTATTTGCGTACAAATACTTACTCTGAGTTTTTGACCAAGAAAAGCTAGCTTTGACAAATATCATCAACACAAAATCTCTGCTTATGTTCGTAGGATATTGTACAGCAGCAGTGGTTTTGGTGACAATATTTTTTACTCTGAGACACAATAAAAACACGAAACTTCCTGAGGGTTTTTATGATGTCGAAGGGATACCGACGAGTTTAGATACTTCAACTTTAAATGAAGTGCAAAAGTTGGAGATATCTAAAGCGGTTCGGTATAGAAATCGATACAAAAGAATACTTCAAATACTTCTTATCTGATCACTTTTTTTCATAGCACTCGCCTACGGAGGATTCTTGATTTGAATCAACGTTTTGCTCCTCTACTATGTCGTCTCTGCATATGCAGAAGAATATATGAAATACTCAGCAGGAAACAATTTGTTTCTAGCCAACAAAGAACCGAACGAAAACAATCTCATTTTCTTCTGTATTCTTATCTGATTAGGATTTAGCGCCGTAGAAAATGTACTCTATATAGTGAATAATGTCATCAACAATGAAAGCATGAACATCATAAACGTAATTATCGGTAGAGGATTAGTGAGTACATTGATTCATATAGTATCGACAAGTTTGATAGCTTTCATTACCATCAAGACAAAAAGAACGAACAATATAATATTGCCTGTAATCCTAGGTATCATTGGATGATTTTGACTTCACAGCGTATACAACATCAGTTTACAGTATAATCTCAGCTACGTAACCATTCCGATGATTATCCTCGCATTTTTTCTGATGACCTACCTAACATTCCAATCAGATATCATATATAAGCAACAACCGTAATTTATATTCTCTTTCGGATAATGAAAATTATTGCTTTCTCATGATCATCCAGAACAGGCAAAAGCACTGCCATCACGACGATGAAAGAATTATTTGAGAAACAAGGAAAAAAGGTGAAAGTATTTTGAGAAACAGCACAGATGTACATAGATGCGCATGATTGAAAAATCGAAGATAGATATGATTTTGAACGTTTTATAGTCGAAAAAGAAATCGAAAGGATCTATGAGATAAAAAATATAAAGGAAAAACAGCAGTATGATATCGTATTGATAGATAGAGCATTCCTGGATGTCTTAGTATATATCTATCGGTCTATCATAAATAGATATATCAATAATGCAGATATTCTTTCCCATACCACAGAAATCGAAATAAGCAAAGAATTATATGATATAGTCGTATTTTTTGATACTATGCTTATTCCTGACAAGAATTTTGCAGATTATAATAATAAAGATATCAATGCTATATTCAGACACAGCATGCAGAGCGTGTATGGCGATAAATTATTACAATATCCAAACAACAAGGAATTCGAAAAAGATATTGATGTTTTTTTGCAAAAACACATACAATAAGCATTTTATTTCTTTTTTTTCTATTTCTATGGTAACACAAACACCCAAAACATGATCTTCACGACAAAGGAAAGCGTCATGGATTTTTTCCTGATTGTTTGGAATACTGGCTTTGCTTGTGATATTTTCTAGTGCTACATCATGAATTCTCATGCTCATTTTCGCCTTCATTATCTCTCCTCGAGGTACACGAGCAATGGAGAAGATCGCGCCGAATTTCCGAAAAGGACGGAAAAAATGGGTCAGTTATATTTGATCATTTATCATCATCCTCATTATTTTCATGGCATCAGGACCTTCGATAAACGGTATTCCTGGAAAATATTTAGGAACCATCTATCCTGACCAAGGAACACATGATAAGCAACAGGTAAAAGATTTTTCTGCTACATTTGCACAATTAATACTAGCATACCAAGATGCAGATCTTACAGAAAGAATGTCCTTAGAATTTTCTCCGTTGGATTTTACCGGAGATGGATATGTACAAATAATGGGAATGGTGTCTGCCAAATGGAAAGAAGTAATCGAATGGAACGATAAATTAGCCGAATTCGCAAAATATGCAAGCGACGAAATTAGTTATATCAATATACCAAGGTACGCCTATTCACCATTTACTGTATATGCTATAGGAGCGGAAGATGCGGTGAACCGCTCGCTAAAGACTGACACGTCTGAAGGATACAAAACATATCAAGCGGAACAGACAAGTGATGCAGCGAAAGAAGCGAAAAAGAAAATAATGGATCAGATTGATCTCATCAAAACAGCCTATCCAAATAAAAAATGGTTTGAAATAATAAATGCAAGAATGTGATTGGCAGGAAAATTATGAATCCAACGTATGGAAGAAAGAAGTACTGATGATGTAAAAGATGCTGCTGAAGTAGTAGCATACAATAATAAATGGGAAGCGAGATATAATGCAGGACAGACGGCTATCAAAATAGTATTGTATACGGCTGCGGCACCTGAAGCTATCGCAGCAGGATGAGCAGGAACAGCTGTTACGATATTTTTGGGAGGAGTAGACGTCGGAGTAGGAGTGGGAGACACAATAGATATCGTGGTCAATGGCGATAATGAAAATACCTTATGGAAAGCGATAAAAAGCTGAGCAAAAACTGGTACTGATGCCTACGGAAATATCATGCTCATCAAGGATGTGACCTCACTGATTAAAAATCCTAGTAAATGGACTACTGATGAATTGATGACAGTATTGAATTTGGCAGCAGGAGAAGTGGATCCAGAAGAAGCATTGATACTCAACGTTTCCGAAGACGGAGAGATGACGATAAACTATACTGATGAATTACCCGAAGAATTGTGATTCGGAAAAGGACAGACACTCAGCGATTTCGAGACAGCTCCAATTCGTGGAGAATTTGAAAGTATAGACAGATATATGATGAGAGTTGAAGCATGGAAAGGAATGAAAGAATATCTCGAGAGACCATCAACAAAGATGGAGATAGCAAGATTGAAAACATTAAGAGAAACAAAACTCAAGGCGGAAGCAGATGAACAAGCACGTAAACAAGCAGAATATGACAAGATCAATACAGCAGCAGCCAAAGCGAGACAACAGAAAGCAGCACAACAACAGCTCCAAGCACAGGCAGCAGAAGACGCTGAACTCAAAGCAGCCTTGGATAAATTGAATATAGACACAACACCAGCTCCAGCTCCAGTAGTTCCTACAACACCAAGTGTAGCTCCAGGAACAATAACAACGTGTTGAGCTTGTGCTAGTGCATGATTGGATTGTGCCTGTGGAAGTGCAGCATGTCGTTGCTGTTCACCAGGCGATAGTAATTGTAATGCTTATGATTTATAAAAAAGTTTTATAAAGCAAAAATCCCCGAGAAGGGGATTTTTTATTACTGAAAAAACTACCCGGCTAAGGTAGTTTTTTACAATAGTATTAAAAAGAGATAAAGACATGGTCGGGTAGGTATTAAGTTCATTATAGGTTAGAATGGTGGTCTATCCTCACCTTCCGGTAAGGATGCCTTGTTACGACTTAACCCCAGTCATCGGTTCTCTCCTTAACCCGCAAGCGAGTCTTCAAAGAGCCCCAACTCCCATGGTTTGACGGGCGGTGAGTGCAAGGAACAGGGACATATTCACGGCGACATGGCTGATTCGCCATTACTAGCAATTCCAACTTCATGTAGTCGAATTCCAGACTACAATCCGAACTGAGGGTAGCTTTAAAGATTTGCTCCACCTTGCGGTATCGCTTCTCGCTGTAACTACCCATTGTATGATCTATGAAGCCCCAGACGTAAGAGGCATGAGGATCTGACGTCATCCTCTCCTTCCTCCCGCTTACGCGGGCAGTCTCGTTAGACATACTAACTAACGATGAGGGTTGCGCTCGTTACTAGACTTAACTAGACACCTTGCGGCACGAGCTGACGACGACCATGCACCATCTGTGAAAAGCTCTGCATTGCTGCAGATATACGACTTTCATCGTAGACACAATCCATGTCAAGTCTGGGTAAGATTCTTGGCTTAGTATCCAATTAATCTAGATCATCCACTGCTTGTGTGTTCCCCCGCCTATCCCTTTGTGTTTCATTCTTGCGAATATACTACACAGGCGCCTTGCTTAACGTGTTAACTTACGGCACCTCCATAACTATTACGATAACAAAGCTATCATAAGAGTTATGGAGACACCTAGCAAGGATAATTTACGGCTTGAACTACCGGGGTATCTAATCCCGTTTGCTACTCAAGCTGTCGTCCATCACCGTCAGAATAATCATAGTTAGCTGCTTTCGCTTTCGGCGTTCTTTCCGATATCAACGCATTTCACCGCTCCACCGGAAATTCCACTAACCTCCAATATTCTCTAGGTATACAGTATCTATTCCCTTTCCACGATTGAGTCGTGGCATTTGAAAACAGACTTATATACCGGGCTACGGACACTTTACGCCCAGTAAATCCGGATAACGCTTGGGACCTACGTATTACCGCGGCTGCTGGCACGTAGTTAGCCGTCCCTTATTCCTGGTGTACCGTCATTCGTCTTCCACCAGAAAAGGAGTTTACACACCGTAATGCTTCATCCTCCACGCGGAATCGCTGCATCAGGCTTTCGCCCATTGTGCAAGATTCCCCACTGCTGCCTCCCGTAGGAGTATGGACCGTATCTCAGTTCCATCGCGGCCGGACATCATCTTAGACCGGCTACCCGTCAAAGGCTTGGTAAGCCATTACCTTACCAACTACCATGATAGGACGCACCCCTCTCCTTAAGCGATAAATCTTTCCTCACATCGGAATTTCACCGTCGTGAGCATATTGGGAATTAGCTACATCTCTATAGTTGTTCCCAACTTAAGGGCAAGTTAAGTACGCGTTACTCGCTCGTCTGCCACTAGGCTTTATCTGTATTGCTACAAATAAAGTCCCGTTCGACTTGCATGTGTTAGGCGTTCCGCTAGCGTTCATCCTGAGCCAGGGTCAAACTCTTCAAAAAAAACCATGCTTTATCTCTTTTTAATACTATTAATGATCACACGCGTAGTTGAATCGATCGATAAGCGAACTATTAGGATAGCGAGAGGGGATAATTGGGGTTGAAGAGTTTAAACAACTCTCTCTATCACAACGATTTGCTTATTGCAATTTGGTCAATTCATCTACTGTAATGGTGGCGCTAATCTACTTTCCCAGAGCTGACAGCTCAAGTATCATCGACCGGTAAGGACTTTACTTCTGTGTTCGGAATGGGAACAGGTGTTTCCCCTTGCCGCATCAGTACCACCGTTAGAGTAAATGAAAATCTTCAATTCGATGAAGAATATCCAAGCAATAGTATAGTATATTACGCTTAAAAAAACAATAAATCTCGCTCGATCTATTAGTATGTCTTTGCTAAATCCGTTACCGGACGTACACACGACACCTATCAACCCAGTAGTCTACTGGGGATCTTACCTCCGAAGAGAGAGCAATCTAATCTTGAAACAAGTTTCCCACTTAGATGCTTTCAGTGGTTACCTTTTCCAAGCGTGGCTATCCAGCTGTGCCACTGATGTGACAACTGGTTAACTAGAGGCTTGTCCATCCCGGTCCTCTCGTACTAGGGACAGCATTTCTCAAATTGCTTACGGTTGCAGTAGATAGGGACCGAACTGTCTCACGACGTTCTGAACCCAACTCGCGTCCCGCTTTAATAGGCGAACAGCCTAACCCTTGGGACCTTCTACAGCCCCAGGATGCGACGAGTCGACATCGAGGTGCCAAACGGAGCCGTCGCTATGAACGCTTAGGCTCCATTAGCCTGTTATCCCCGGAGTAACTTTTATCCGTTGAGCGGATCCCCTTCCACATGGAAGATCCGGATCACTTTAACCTACTTTCGTATCTGTTCGACCTGTTAGTCTCACAGTTAAGCTTGCTTTTGCTAATATACGTCCACCACGGTTTCCATCCGTAGCAAGCAAACCTTTGTACGCCTCCGTTACTTTTTAGGAGGCACCCGCCCCAGGTAAACTGACCAACTGACACTGTTTCCCGTTTTTACGAGATTAGAGATGCTATATGCATTGAGCGGTATCTCATTGGTGACTCCACCCGGACCAAAGTCCAAGCTTCAAAGTCTCCCGCTTATGCTGAGCAACACATACTACAGCCCAATATCAATTTACAGTAAAGCTTCACAGGGTCTTTCCGTCTAACTGCAACTACCCGGCATTTTTACCGGGAATGTAATTTCACCGAGTCTAAGATTAAGACAGTGTGGAGATGGTTGTGCCATTCATGCGCGTCGGAACTTACCCGACAAGGTACTTCGCTACCTTAGGACCGTCATAGTTACGGCCGTCATTCACCAGTGCTTAACTCTCGAGCGTGAACAAGAGAGCATAACATTCTGGCATTGGACAGGCATCACTTCCTATACATCCTCTTTCGAGTTAGCAGGAAGCTGTGTTTTTGATAAACAGTCCCCCCCACGTCATTCGCTGCGGCCTATATTGCTATAGGCAGGGCTTATTGCTAACTTACGCCCGCTAATTTGCCAAGTTCCTTAATCATTAGTTGTCTCGATTGCCTTAGTATTCTCTACTACCCTACATGTGTCTGATCTGGGTACGAGCTACATATCCATAAGTTTAGCGGGTTTTCTAGGCACCAGAACTATGAGAATCAATCAGTCCGAGAACTTCAATTCCGATCAGACTCGAAAGCAAGAGCGGATTTGCCTACTCTTACATAACCTTGTCATCTCGACCCACATTCTTAGTGGGCTCTCACACATCCCAATGCGTTGCCGCATCACTGAATATATAGGGGCTGGAATATTAACCAGCTATCCATCGACACCCCGTTTCCGGGTGAGCCTTAGGTCTCGCCTAACCCTACGACGATGAACGTTGCGTAGGAATCCTTAGGGTTTCGGCAGCAAGGATTTTCGCCTTGCGTCGTTACTTATGTCAGCATTTTTACTTCTTTATAGTCCAGTCGAAGCTCACGCCCGACCTTCAATCCAAAAAGAACACTCTCCTACCGTCATACCGATAAATCGGTAGACTTTCAACTTCGGTATATAGCTTAGCCCCCTTACATTTTCGGCGCACCTTCGCTTGTCCAGTGAGCTATTACGCTTTCTTTAAAGGATTGCTGCTTCTAAGCAAACCTCCTGGATGTTTAAGCAAAAGCACCTCCTTTTCCACTTAGCTATAATTTAGGGACCTTAGTTAGAAATCTGGGCTGTTACCCTTTTGACCACGAAGCTTAGCCCCCGCAGTCTCACTCAACAATATTCCTCATAGCATTCGAAGTTTAACAAGGTTTGGTAATGCCTTTCGACACCCCTAGCCGTATAAGAGCTCTACCTCTATGAGATCTTCATTGCTGGCTGTACCTAAATACATTTCGGAGAGAACCAGCTATCACGTAACTCGATAAGCTTTTCACTCCTACACACAAGTCATCGGAAGGTTTTGCAGCACCAACCCGTTCGGTCCTCCAGCATGGTTTCCCATGCTTTCAACCTGCTCATGTGTAGCTCGTCACGCTTCGGGTGTAATGACAGCAACTAATCGCCCTATTCAGACTCGGTTTCCCTACGGCTCCGGCTATACTGCCTTAACCTTGCTACTGCCATTAACTCGCTGACCCATTCGTCAATAGGTACGCGGTCACTCTTACGAGCTCCCACTCCCTTGTAGGCTAAAAATTTCAGGATCTATTTCACTCCCCTTCCTGGGGTTCTTTTCACCGTTCCCTCACGGTACTATGCGCTATCGGTGTAAAAAGGTATTTAGCCTTACCCAGTGGTCTGGGCGGATTCATGCCGAATTTCTCGTGTTCGACACTACTCAGGTACTACTAAGGATGTATTTTATTTTCGAATACGGGACTATAACCCTCTATGGTGTTCCTTTCCAGAAACTTCTCCTAACAAAATACTCTATCCTCGGATTCTTGCTAGAGAATCCAAAGCAGCCCTACAACCCCTCATATAGCAACGCCTAGCAGCTTACACTATATAGGTTTAGGCTCTTCCCTGTTCGCTCGTCACTACTAAGGGAATCTCATTACGATTTCTTTTCCTCGTGCTACTGAGATATTTCACTTCACACGGTTGTGGTTCATTTGACACGCGGGTATACCGCGTAGGTTGCCCCATTCGGAGATCTCCGGTTACAAGCGGGTATTGGCACCTCGCCGAAGCTTTTCGCAGCCAATCACGTCCTTCATCCACCTTTTTACCCAAGGCATTCATTCTTAGCCTTTAAAAAGATTTATTGTTTTTATAATAAACGTAATATACTATACTATTGTTAAATACCTACATCATAAACACTGCTTTTTTTAGTGTAAAAAAAAGAGTGCGGGATTTGTTATAATAAATTAGCACATCAATGCAAGACTTTTTTGTACTTTTTTACTAGTATTTTTAGCCTAGGTACTATATGTCAAAACTCACGAAAACGTACCACGTGCAAAAAATTTTTCAAAAAAAAGTCAATCCAGAAGTCTCGCTAATGATGAGGATTCTTCAAAAACAGATCCTTCATGGACTGAATTATGTATCATAGTCTATACATCATCCGCGGAAAAAAACATCCAAGACGACACTGTCGACGTCTGTCGAAAGCAAGAGAAAATAGAGGTATAATAAGGAAAAATAACTCAGTCATCTATATTACCAAATACAACCAGCCTTGTATGCTTATATAGCAATCAAAAATCAACGGTATATTTTTTGACAAAAAGGTAGTTTTTGAGTATAATTACAAGGAAGCTTTATGTTCTATAAAGATATGCAAAAAAAACTTCTTATCACTTTGGGTATCGTGCTGTGAACACTCTACGGATTAGGGAATATTTTTGCTATTACTTTGCATTTTGAGAACCTCAATCTTTCGGCATTTGAAGACAAGTTTTCTATGGTTCATTTTATGACGCCAGGAAATAATTTTTGATGAAGTATTTTCCGATTACCGACAAAATCCGTAAGTCCTACGATAATAAGTATCGGTTCCGAAGGTGATGTCAAAACATGCACGAAACAAGTCAGAGGAATATATTTCAATTCACAAAGAGGAAAAAGATTACGACCGCTTGACGTCGACACCCTCCAACTCCTCAAAGATCAAAATAGTTCATACGATTATCTCATCCTAAGTTGATGATTGTACACCACCTGTGATAGCGGACACAATTACGGCATATTCGGAAAAATAGATTATAATCGATGAGGCATAACGACACATATAGTAGCAGGAACGAAATTGAAATACAATCAAAACAAAATAATAGTAGATATGGCAAATAGTTTGCAATACTTCGACAACAAGGTTCCTATCTGATATATCTATGATAGTTACGGCGGTATAGGATATGTCGGATGACTCTTGAGTGGACACGAAAATCTGATAACGTATCTCAACAATGGATGATCTATACAAAGTTGATTTATCTATTCATGAGATCTGATAGTATCAAACACTACAGGACGAGAAACTGAAGTCACAACATGAACCGCCGCAATGGAAACGATGCGAAATCTCATCATACAGGGAAGTGTAGGATTGTCCAAAATAATGGAACAGAGCGAAAGAATATCATTTTTGGGTAACACCACCAAAAAAACAATTATCTACAATGGCACCGATATCAATTCATCGACCATAATAAATTTTGCTAAACAAAAAGCACAAGAACTCTGCCAAGGCAAACAATTCAATCAACCATTATCATCACCAGGACCTATACTTTGCTATGACACAGAAACCACGATAGATCTATCAACAAACGATTATCAAAACAAAACGATTATAGTAGAAAACGCAAATGTTATACTTCAAAACAGTATGTGAGAAACATCAGCGCCGCTCGATATTTTTATAGACAAAGGAAATCTTTATTTGGATAACACAGCAACAACGATAAGTTTCAATGAACAAGGATATCCAGGAACACCAACGATATACAACGGAATGTATCTCAAAGGAATCTTTATTGTAAATGGATTGTTACTTGCCTGATCTCCTTGATCAGAAGTTCAGTTTCAACACAAACTCCATCTTCAAGGAAAGATAACGATGCTCAATACTCCTACACTACCGACACAAGCAAGAAAAGATCAAGTAGAAGAATTATTGTGAACGAATATATACGAGCCATGGATAAATCTTCAGAATGTATTCAAACGAACATGTGGATTAGACGGGACAGGAAGTGACTTGTCTCAATGTACAAGCAATAATATAATATCATGAATACCGCTCGTCATCTTGAATGGAAACTATCCATCAAACTTATTGCAATAACTATATTCCGGATCAGAACCAATAATAAAAAAAGAATCTGCAAATATGCAGATTTTTTTCAATAAAAATTTTCATTGATAAATTCTTTTACAAGATTTTCATAGGTTTTTTTCTCAGTTGGACTCCATGAAGACGTCCACTCAAATTTTACTTGTGATTTTTTCTGATCAAAACAGAGAGAGGTGACAAAGTTTTTTTGCAAATTTTGAGAGCAAAAAAACAATAGACGTATCTCATCAGAGAGAAAATGGATATCACGAGAAGAAAAATTCCCTACAAAACAATAACTTACCTCTTGGAGCGAGCCAACCACTTCTATGCTTCCCAAACCAGAAGAAGTAAAAGTGACAACCGTATGATCTTGATTATCCTTCAAGAATTTTGCGCACCAAGTTGTCGCAATAGTCTTTTGATAATACGAAATATCTGAATTGATATTCCCATAATAATGTTGCTCTTTTTCAAAGATCTGGCCAAAACTCAGCTGTGTTACAAACACAATAATAATCGTAATATTTGTTTTCATATATTTATTTTATATTTGGTTTATATTTGTCGAAAACAATAAAGATATATCAAAAAATGTCAAGAAAAAACATCAAGAAAAAACCATTGACATAGAAACAAAAATATATAATATAAAAAAAACAATAAATTAAAATACAATGGATATAAATACAAAGAAAAAAAACGTAGAAAAAAACAAAAAAAGACTCAACACAGAAATATTGAGTAAATGTAAAACCATAAAAATAAGGTTATGGTCTTGGTCCATATGTTTTGCATCAATTACACAAGCAAAAATTGATGCTGATGAATTGATAATTGAAATCAACAGATTAGATGTTACCTTTATGGATAGTGCTTTAAATAAATTAATGCATTTTCCAAAAGAGATAACGATACCCCTTACAGACAGAATTCATATACCAAATAGAATTCATCTACCAAGGGGAAGTTCTATGCTTTTCTCAGTTCATAATTATGATATGATGAGGGATTGGTACTTTTATACAAACGATATTGATACGGTAATAGCCTCTAATGACATCTAAGTATTGAAAATGATTACAAAAAGAGATTCGATATACGGATCTCTTTTTTTATATACCCGAAAAAGACATCAAATACATAAATATAAAAAATACAAAAAGAGGGACAGTCGCCCTCTCTTTTTTATGATATCTATTATAAGCTATTTCAGATACGCAGTCAAATCTATAGTTTGATTCAATTGGTTACCTGCAGGATCTGCAGCAGTCACAACAACAGGACCAAGAACATCGATTTGGAAATCTGCAGTAGCAATACTATTTTTGAATTCATAGAGTTGTGTTCCATTTCTCGTAATCTTTCATGAAACGACAGCAGTAGCATCTTTCAACGGAATAATGACCGTATAAGTTCCGTCTGCATTTTTTGTGGCTTTGGTGTTTGCGGTATCGATGGTAGGAGCTGAAGTATCAGCTACAGGTGGCGTAACAGGAGCATCGCCAAGTACAAGATTGACAGGTATGCTGACCTTATTGGAGAATCCAGCAAAATCAAAAGCGACGATATCAAGCGTATACTCGTTATTTTTGAAACCAGTTCCCGTGATAGTAACTTGTTTACTATCGGTTATGCTTTTAGTATTTCCTGAAGGATATTCGAAGACACCTACTTGCTGTTTATTGAGAAGAATCAATACCCTTCTAATGTTTTTAGGTCAATTGATGCTATAGGAGACTGTGAATTGAGAGCCGATCGTAGTATTGTTGCTTGGTGAAGATACATTGATTTTGATGTTGGTGTCAGGTTTTTCTATCGTATCTGGACACATTTGAGTAGGCATCTGAACAAAGATATTACTATAGGTATAAAACACTCTTCCACTAGCAAACGATGTTCAGGTTGCAATAACACCACCAGACATAAATGCGGTAGAGTCTTTTCGTCGTTGAGTAATCTCGGCCAAATCCATACCATTGGGCATAAAGGTTGTTGGCGTAATGAGATATCACTGCTTGATATTATCTCAAAATGTGTAGGGACTCACCAAGCCATTACACATACCATCATAAGTAATAGGCGTAGCTCATTCATCTTCAGACAATCCTGGAGAATTTTTGTATTTCACGGTGCTTACGGTCAAATTACCAGGAGTTGCAGAGCTTGCGGCTTTTCAGGAAATTTTAGAAATAGATACTCCCATCAGATCCACTTCAGGGATTTCTCCATTGGTAACATAATTGTTAGTCTTGAGCCAAGTGAAGATTTTTTTGACAGGAGCCGCGTGGATAGTTCCTCAAAACGCATTGACGTTCATAGGCGTTCCATCAGCATTTCCGGCCCGAAACAACATAACTTTGTCAGGTGTATATGCAGCCAATCGACCATCTCTTGCACGATTTCCTCTATCGGTTTTTGCATTGGAAGTTCCTGTTTTCAGTGCATATTTGAGTCCAGAAACCGTGAATTTATTTTCCCAGCCTGGGATTCTGTTAGCTGGATCTGAAAGAATTTTCCACATCAAAGAAACTATTCCTGGTTTGATTACCTCATCCTGGAGATGTTCTCAGGTTTTTTGATAAAGGAGAGAACCGTCTCTTGATCTCACTTCCAAGATAGGATCAATCACCGCTGGCGTTGAAGTAGTCAGATGAGAATATGCATTAGCAAACTCTAGCATGGTTACTTCAGCAGCTCCAAGCGCTAACGGATATCCATATTCCCGATTATCGTTAATCGAAGTCAGTCCAAGTTTTTTGAGAAAAGGCTTGACAGTAGGTTCGCCTCCAAGCGCCAAGAATGTCTTTGCAGCAGGAATATTCCTACTATGACCAAGAGCATATTTGAGTGGCAATATTCCTTCGAACCTATTATCAGCATTGTTAGGTTGATCAGCGCCGACTTTGAATGGAATATCATAAATAGGGGTATCTATCGTCAAAGGAAGTTTCTCCAAAGCAAGAGAATATACCAAAGGTTTGATAGAAGATCATGTTTGTCTAGGTCTTCTCACCATATCGTTCTGTCCTTGGATAGTCGTATTGAAGTAATCTATAGATCCTACATAGGCAAGCACATCACCATTTTTGGTATCCAGATAAATCATAGCACTATTATTGGCTCCATTATCCTGGAGTATAGCATTATTGGCGATAATAGCCTCCTCAGCTACCTTTTGAATAGCACTATCAAGCGTTGTCCTGACAATGAATCATCCCTTCGTCAATGTTCCTGTACCATATTTCGCCTCAAGTTCTTCGACAATCCATCGTACAAAATGCGGTGCTTTGATCTCAATAGTATTTCTACGGAACTCAATAGTAATGCCTTGAATGATAGCATCCTTGAGTTCTTGTTCGGTGATAAATCCGTCTTCATACATTCTATTCAATGCAAGATCCTTTCTTCCATTTTTGTATTTAACATCAAGATTAGCGCCTCAGACATTGATAGTGAAAGAGCCGATACCGTCTATAAATTTGACGACGGCATTGTTGCTCATCTTATTGGAAAGATCAGCTCTATTGAGGATTTCAGTAAATTTTTGGACAACGATAGTCTGTACGTCTCCAGAGAAAAACACGGGATTACCATAGCTATCTTGGACAACAAACTCACCGACGACAAGATCCCTATTTTTGTACGGATTGTACAATGATGGTCACTTAGGGATAGATGCCAAAATAGAAGATTCCAGAATAGTAAGATCTGTAGCTGATTTGCTGAAATAAGTCAATGCAGCAGCTTCTATACCATACGCATTATTACCAAATGATATATAGTTGAGATATAATTCGAGCGTTCTTTGTTTCATCTCCTTACGCAATTCAGTAGAAGAAAGATTACCGTTTTCTTTGCGGATCATTTTTTCCAAAACACCACTGAGTTTACTGGTAAGCAAGATCTCCTTGATTTTTCTGACAATGGTTCTGTCTTTGGTGAGGAGAAGATTTCTGATAAGCTGTTGAGGGATGGTAGATGCTCACTGGACTCTTGAACCAGGACTTACAACAGCTTTGACAGCAGCCCTGATCATTCCCATGGTATCCAGACCATTGTGTTCCCGATAACGTTGATCTTCGAGTGCTACAATAGCATCAATCATATGTTGAGATATTCATGAGTATTCAACATACTGCCTGTTTTCTTCAAACAATTTATAAAGCGTTTCTCCATTTCTATCTTGGATAATAGTAGCTTCGCTGAAGACCATATCTTTGATCTTGGTAACATCAGGAAGATCGACCAAAACATTTTTTGTCAATCGAAATCCACAGACAAGAACAAAAAAGAGGAATCCGGCAAGAAGCCAGAACATAACTTTCTTTTTCTTGTTTTTGACTCCATAAGAAGTACGAGAAGGCACACCAAAACTAGGAGAATAAAGCCTTTTTTTATTGAAGTAACTCATTGATAGTTTGCAAAGAGTAAAAAAGAAATCTACTGCAACAATACAGTAGACCCCTTATAAAAATATATATAACTTTTTCAATACATAAACATAGAAACAGCTTCAGGTTTACCAGCATAGGATGACTCCAAGCCTAAAGCTTTAAGCTAAAGTCTATTTACCATAGATATAACAGCTAATCTTACTATTGCTCGTATCCTCTCGACGTTCAGTGACCACAAATTTAGCTACATAGTTCATGTCTCTGATGATCATTTTGCCATCATCTGGATAATAATTGATAACCTTTCCTACGTGTCCAGCACTTGATCTTAATTTGCTGTAGACGATGACCGCACCGACAGCTGGTGTGTCGCCAACTCTAAATCACGCTTTCTTTGCATTGGCACATCGATTTACCGCATCACCTCCAAATGGCCTGTCCTGAGTAGTTTCATTGATATATGGGAAGATATTTGGACTGATGATAGCAGCATACCATGTACAATATCCTGCATAGAATCCGTTCTTGATTTTCTTGGTATAGGTTCGTTTGGATATGATAGTTCATTTTGCTGAAGTAGATGATCATTCATCTTCATCAACAACATACGTAGTAGACGCTTTTTTTGTTGTCGCAGGTTTACCAGATTTATTTATGGTAGGCCTATAGGCGATAGTTGACTTAGGGATGACTTCTACCTTTGGTTTTTCCAACAATCCTAATTCATACGCTTTTTCTTTGGTGATATTGATATATATTTCCTGTCCTGGAGAAAAAATCTCCGTCTCATCCTGAACGTAGTTCAAAGTCATCAAATCCTGAAGATTGAGCATATATTTGTTGGCGAAGACAACAACATTGGTCTTGCCTTTGAGCGTATAGAGAATACCATCGACTTGGTTGGATATTTTTAATATCTGCCCTGGCTTAATCGCATCCTTTTTGAGCGCGTTCTCTTTTTGGATACTAGAAACGGTCGTTCAAAAAACGCTTGCAATTTTGAGTAATGTATCTCATGATTGGACAGTATAACCGATGATACCATTATTATTGGTATCTACATCGATATTGATATTGCCCAGGTTGATTTTGTAAGAAACCCCATCATCGCCTTGGATAAAACTTGAATTGATAGCCAATTGTTCTTGATCACTCTCAAAAAGATCTGCATTAGCGATCACAAGAATAAACGACACGATAAAAGATAACGACAACACAAACTTGAAGTAGTTCACGTGGTTAAATTTGATCATACAAAATACAAGTGATAAATGGCGGAGAGAGTGGGATTTGAACCCACGGTCCCGATTTATCGGGACGGCTGCTTTCAAGGCAGCTGCATTCAACCACTCTGCCATCTCTCCACAGAGGTCTAATAACGGATTTTCTTACGTGGTTGAATACGTACAATGAAGACTTATAGATATTTGCTGTCCTTTTTCAAGGGAAAGGACATACTAGACATTTTGGCTGTTTGATGTGCTATATATCAACGAAAACCTTGCATTCACGAAAACATTAATTACTCATATATCATAAAAGTGCTAAGTTTTAAGTTCTAAGTTTTAAGTGAAGGTTTTGCTTCTATCGACTATTGTATTACAACGATAGTCTATAACAAAGACATTTCCTACATTTAACACTTAGCATTTAGCACTTAACATTGAATTTAATTTTAAAGTATTATTATGAAGTTTCCCATCAAGAGAGTCCAGACATGAATGAACAATCCTATTCTGAGGAGTGTTTCTGACGAAATCGAAGAAGTGACAGAAGAATTATTAGAATTCTGCGACAAGCTCTTGATAGCGATGTACGAAAACAAAGGCGTAGGATTGGCCGCTCCACAAGTGGGAGAAAATATCAGAGTCATCGCCACCAGCCAACGAGAAAAGAAACCCAAAAAAGATAAACTTCTCTGAACTACCATCATGATCAATCCCAAAATCATAGACAGATCCAAGGAAACGATTCTCCGAGAAGAAGCATGTATCTCTCTTCCAGACTGCACTGGTATGGTCAGGAGACATAAAGGAATTCACGTAGAATTCACCAACACTCAAGGGAAAAAGCAAAAGCAAAAATACAAGGATTTCAACGCCGTCATCATCCAACACGAGATTGATCATCTCGATGGAGTATTGTTTATGGACAAGATCGAACCAGAAAAAAAGAAGAAAGCAGCGAAGAAAAAATAATGACACAATCATACCGTTTACCTACCACAACTCGACACTAATCTGCCATATGTCAGATAGCGCCGAGTTATCGGAAATTGATTTAAATTATTTTACCAATTAATCAAATACCATGCTTATCAAAAAAGAAGATTCTTTAAAAAAACAAAACTCACTAGAATGTACAGTCCGAGAATATCCTTTTTCTAATGCCAATTTATGAATAGCAACAACAAAAATAAATTGAGAATATCCAAACGAATGAAAAGTAATCAATAAAGAATGTGACTTAATTTATTATGTAATATCCTGAAAAGGAATCATAGAAACAGACAATTGAATATTAAACATAAAAGAATGAGATAGTATTTTGTTAGAAAAAGGCAAACCATACAAAGTAACTTGAGATGAATTGTTTGTCTGTTTATCAAGTTCACCAGCTTGGTATTTTGAACAATATGAAGAAATAAAATAATTTAAATCAACTCTCGCTTTCGCTCGGGCTTCGCCTCCGACAACAACTTCTGTCTGTATATCTAACGGCATCGGACAAACAGCGAACGTTGTCGGACATCTACTTTTTGTTTCAAATTGGAAATCGAGAGTGGAGATTTTTTAGAAGTCAGTATACTTGACTTTTTGTAGTAAAAATATAAGTTCTTTCAGAAAACATAAATATTAATTAAATCTAGTAAACATGAAAACAAAAAATGCTTTAATTTCCGTCTATAATAAAGATGGAATTGTCGATTTTGCAGCAAATCTACGAGAACTTGGATGGAAATTATATTCCTCAGGCGGAACAGCAACCAAAATCCGTGAAGCAGGAATTGAAGTTAATGATGTAGCAACATTAGTTGGTGGAGGTGCTATCCTCGGCCACAAAGTGGTTACTCTCTCCAGAGAGATTTCTGCCGGCATACTTGCTGATCCTTCGGATGAAAAAGAAATGGAAGAAATGAAATCATTGGGACTACCAATCATTGATTTAGTTTGTGTAGATTGTTATCCGCTTGCCGAAGAAATTGCAAAACCTGATTGTACCCAAAAATCAGTAATCGAAAAAACTGACATAGGAGGACCAACTATGCTACGTGCAGCAGCAAAAGGCCGTAGAATTGTTATGTGTGATGTCGCAGATAGAATTCAAGTAATCGAATGGTTGAAACACAACATGCCAAGCAAGGAAGAATTCATTACTCGCTTAGTAGTAAAAGCTGAACGTTATGTAGGTGAATATGCACTATTATCAGCTAATTATCACGAAAAATTATTAATGTAGTATTCTATGATTACATTAAAGCCGAGATTACTCGGCTTTTTTTATAATTGAAAAAGTCAAAAGTTTTCCTATAGTGAATTACGATAGCCAATAAAAGAACGTTACCATTATTTTCCCTCCTTCGAGGACAAGTCACTATTAGTTTTTAGTTTTTCATTAGTATATGATCCAACTTATGAAATATACCTATCTGATGGAACCGGAGAAAATCCAGGCAGAGCTTGATACCTATCGGAAAAGATATGAAGAGATAATCAATAGCGAGAAACCAACTCGAGAAGAGATGAATGAAGCAAGAGCGATTCTCTTCCTCACCGGACATATCTATTGTGAAGAGGTCGCCGTAGGAGCGATAGAAAGAAGACTACATCTCCTGCCAGGTAAGCCAACGTTGATAGAATTTTTTCTGCTGATAGACAACGAATCAGAGGTATTGAAAGATTATAGAAAGCATCATTTGTTCAATACATTGGAACGTTTCTATAGAATAATCAAAGCATACAAGAACACACATCTCTGAGGGAAATATTATCTGGAAGAAGAAAAGTTTTTGAAGAAATATAGGGAATTAAGTCCGAATCCAGAAATGCGGATAGGATACCAAGGGGATTTTCCCAAACAAGAATAAGGTCAGAAACCTTTCACTTGTGTTTTTATCGTCAATGGGTATATTCCGTAGTAGGTTTTTTTTATAGTCAATGATATCAATGAAAAATAATTCATGTACATGCATCATCCCCTTTTACAATGAACAGGAAGGAGTAATAGATGTTGTGAAAAAACTTATAAAGATCAAAGAATTCGATGAAATCATTTTAGTCGATGATTGATCAGAAGACAAAGGATTGTCGCTTGTACAAGATTTTTTAAAAACACAAAAACACAGCAACATAAGTGTTATTTCCTACAAAAAAAACAAAGGAAAATCAAACGCTATCAAACAAGGACTTCAGAAAGTGAAGACAACGTATGTCTGTATGTTTGACTCAGATCTCAAAGGGATAAAGATCAATGAAATCTCATATATGATCAAAGATATTTATAGACATCCTGAGGTGGATATGGGTATTTTGAGACGCATCCATGCAAAACGATACATAAAAATTTTTTATAGGGAATTGGTTTTGTCTGGACAAAGAATACTAAAGACTCAAGACCTCAAAGAGATATTCAAAAAAAAGTTCGAAAGATATCAGTTGGAAGTAGCGATCAATGCCTTTATGCAAAAGAAGAGGAAGATAGTTCTCTGGTATCCTTTCACAGGAGAAAATACATTCAAAAGTGAAAAACGATGATTTTTTGATGGAATAAAAAAAGATATCTTCATGTTCAGGGATATCTTCAAATATCTCGGATTGCGAGGATATATCAAGCATTCGTTCTCATTTTCTCCTATCAACGAAAAAAAGTACAATCCGTCCAAAAAAATCAGATAAAGATTATTTGTATAAAAAATCATGGAAACTCTCCTAGCCATCATCAAAGAACACGCATATCTCGTACTGTTTGTCACAACGACCGCAGAAGGTCCTATCGCATCTTTTGTGAGTGGAGGAATCGCTGCGCAAGGATTACTTCGTCTGGAGTATGTATTTTTGATAACGCTTGCAGGAGATATTCTCTGAGATATCTGACTCTATATCACAGGAAGATTCTTATATAAGATCGCTCGATTACGCAGATATCACGAACATTTCACGGAAAAAAAATTTTTCAAAACCCTTTATACCAAATATCCTTTTTTCTATTTTCTCATCGTCAAGATTACACCCTATCTTTCAGCTCCTTCTCTCATATCTACAGGGATCAAGAAAATGAATTTTTTTAAATTTTTGGGATATTCACTACTCATTTCGATTATCGTCAAAACCGTTTATGTAGGAATAGGATATCTAGGAAGTGTAAGTATCGGTCAGCTGGAAAGGTTCTTGTATGGACGAAAAATAGGTATAGCATATACCATAGGAGGAATCGTATTGTTCCGAGCTATCAAACGATGGTACAAAAAATTCTCCCTCGTCCTCACCCAGAAGATGAAGAAAAAAACAAGACAATAAACAACACCTGAAAACAATCAGAAAACAAAAAAAATAGCCGGCTACTAGCAGACTTTTTTTAAATTAGTTAATTCGTTAACCCGTTAATTCGTTAATTCTTGAGCAGACAAGAATCCGAGCTGAACACCATTCGGTATTTTCACAATCTCTGCACTAACATCTACCACATCTCTTTTGAAACTAGAAGATTGGATAGAATTCCGATTCTGTTGTTTGTAGTCGAGCAATTTAGTTTTCAATATCTCGTACTGAAAATTTATGGTTACAATTTCCTGATTCGCTTGTTTGAGAAAATATCAACGAGTAGAAGACATATTTACGAAATAGAGATAGATGAATCCACACAATACCAAAAACACCAAAGCTCCAGAAACCTTAAAAAGTTCAACGATACTATCGTAGCGTTTATATTTGCTGATGATTCACGTGTAGGCCTTGCTTACTTGACCAGGAATAAAAGCAAATGTTCTCATACTTCTAAATTAACTAAAACACATATCGACTCAGACCAGCCTGTGGCAGGCAGGTTGTTTCAGATAGCCTCATGTCGCTGTAATTTTACAACCTGAAGCAATCTGTGACGGTCTGCTTCAGCAGACCTTGCGACAATCTGTAACGAATATTATTCACTATTTCTTTCTAGTATCCTTAGTTTCGCGCTTCTCGCAGCTCTATTGACGGCAACTTCTTTGTAATTGGGTTTGATAGTTTTTTTGACTACTAATGTATATTTTCAGGTAGCTACTAAGTCATGAAAGGTTTGTTTCACCAACCTATCTTCGATGCTATGATAGGTAATTACTAGACATCTTCAACCCAAATTCAGGGTTTCTGGAAAGTCCAACAAAAACTTCTTCAGATTATCCAATTCCTTGTTTGTCTCGATCCTCAATGATTGGAAGATGACGGTACAAGCGGGATCTCAGAGACCACAAGCATTCAAAACAGTTTTAAAATCCTGGGTCGTGATGATCGGTTTTTGCTTTCTTGTAGTAACAATATGCTGAGCAAGTTCAAGAGCTTTTGGAGCAGAAAAGTCCGCATAGATTTCGAATATATTTTTCAGCTGATCAGTGGTATACTTCGCAAGAATATCAGCAGCGGTTGGTCCTTGAGACGTGTCGAATCTCATATCCAGATTTGCCTGTCCCCTGATACTAAATCCCCTTTCGACAGCTTTGAAATGTTCCAGATTCACTCACAAATCATTGAGGATAAAATTCGCTTTCTTTCCTTTCAAAACATTTTTTATATCTGCATAATTTCCATGGATGTATTCTATATTATGTTCCTCCTTTATTTCAAAGGAGGGGGTATCCTTTAGGGTGGAGGATTTTATTCTTTCCTTCGCCTTCTTTAACATTAATTCATCAACATCAAACCCAATCAACTCCGCATTTTTTGCAATAGACAAAAGTGCCATAACATGTCCACCATGTCCAAGTGTGCAATCGACGATAAGCTTGCTTTCCGAATCTAAGTAAGAACAAACTTCATTGAGTAAAACCGGCGTATGAAGTATCATTAAAAAAATAATTAACGGATTAAAGAATTGCGAATTAGAGATTACGAATTAAGAATGATTTTTCAACGAGTAATCATTATAATATATGAAGTATTACGATTGATTTCCAAACCCTTTTCTTTAATATGAAAAAGATAAAAAATTCCAAGAAATATGGAATGATAAAACGATAAATATCCGCTATAGCGGATGATAAATTTTATCATTTTATCGCGAAGCATTTATCATTTTATCGCGAAGCTTTTTAGTATGAAAATAGGTTTAGTAGGATCCACAAATGTCGGAAAATCTACGCTATTCAACAGGCTGATAGGCCAGTTTAGAGCGATAGTGACAGACATTCCGGGGACCACCAGAGATATTATTGAACATGAAACTTTGATCGATGACATCGGTAGAGTCACTTTTCTCGATAGTCCAGGATTGCACGATTTCACAGAAGAAGAAGTGCTTATCAAACAAATAATAGATCATTCTGACCTTATCCTCTTTATCATCGACGACAGCGTCGGGATTACCGCCAAAGAACAACATATCTATTCTTATATCATCGAAAAACATAAGAAAAAAAACACCATACTTATAGTAAATAAGATTGACATCAAACATAAGGAGAAAGAATATGATCTCGCCGTAAACGAATATTATAGTCTAGGCTTCGACCATGTGTTGTGAATAAGCGCGAAGAAACAGAAAAATCTCACAGAGGTCAAAGATCTGATCACCAAGATAATCAATACGACAGCTTTGAAAGAGAAGACGAAAGAGGTATTAGTTACCAGTGAATCAAGAGAAAATGATAGTAGAATCCATATGGCGATTATTGGGAAACCGAACGCAGGAAAGTCGACATTATTGAATGCATTCATGAAAAAAACCGTTTCCAAAGTGGAAAACATCCCAGGTACTACCCGTGATTATATTGTCGGAGAGTTTTTACGAGAAAAGAAAAAATACGTCGTCTACGATACTGCAGGCATCAGAAAAAAGGGGAATATTCACGGAATAGAGAAGATAGCCAACGATAAAACATTGGAGATGTTGAAATATATCAGACCAATAATATTGTTCATGGTCGACGGAGTCGAAGGAATTTCACATAGGGATATGACACTCATCCAAGAGATAAACAACCAGGCTTTGCCAATGATATTGTGCGTAAACAAAGTGGATTTATTGGATGTGAAGCATCAGAAATTGCTCATAGCGAAGACGAATGCGATGATGGATTTCGCAAAATATATCCAAGTATTCCCTATCTCAGCCAAGACCAAAAAAGGTATAGGCGAGATATTCAAAGTATTGAGTCAGATCAAAAAAGAAGCAGAAAAGAGGATAGATACAGGAAAATTGAATGATATCGTCAATAAGGAATTCATCAGCAGACCACCGAGATTCACAAAGAATAGAATCTGTAAAATATTGTATATAACTCAAATAGATATCAACGCGCCGACCTTTATCGCTTTCGTAAATCACAAAGAAAGAGCCAATTTCGCATTCAAAAGACGATTGGAAAACACCATCAGGATACACTTTGGTTTTATGGGAACACCTATCGTGATCAGATTTAAGGAAAGGGTGGATTCCAGGTTAAAAAAAGATGAAGATGAATAATTTTGTTACAGATGGCTACATATTACTACATATTGTCACAGGTTGTAGTAAAATTACAGCAATCTGGAACAATCTGAGACGACCTGAAGCAACCTGAAGCAACATTTTATAAAGGTGAATTATCATGAAACATGTCAACCTTCGAATATCGATAATGGTTTTTGTTGGAATAGACTTATTGTCCAAATATATTTTTTATACCAAGGAATATCTGGAACAATTTTCTCTGTTCACCCCTGCTTTCAACGAAGGAATCTCTCGATCATTACCCGTACCACTAATCATCATCATACTGATAAGTATAGGCGGTATAGCAGCGTTTATTCGAATCTTCCTCAAGAAGAAAATCAATCGAATCATAGCGGCGTTATTGATAGCAGGGACGATAGGAAATCTCATAGACAGAATCATATATGGAGGAGTAAGAGATTTTATCGATATCGGACTTTTCAATTTCCCTATCTTCAACTTCGCAGACATCATGCTGAGTATCGGAGTAATTATACGAATATTGGTAGTTATGCTTGAAAAAAAGAAATAAAAAATTACAATCCTAGATATACAAAAAAATATCAGTTTAAAGCATAAAGCTTGAGGCATAAGGCACGATACAAGTAAATATACAGCCTTAAACCACAAGCCTTAAACCTTTTGCCAATTTTGTTTTATAACTTATTATTATATCATGCAGTACACAGGAACCGTAAAATTTATCTGACCGAAAGAAACCATTGGTGTAAACGCGTTGGAGAAACAAACCGTTGTTTTGGAGGAAGAAACCGACAGAGAGTACAAAGGTGGATTGGCAGTAGATTTTTTCAAAGAAAAGACAGAATTGCTCAGCAACATCAAAGTCGGAGATCTTATCACCGTCTACATCAACACTAGAGTAAACGAATCTAAAACTCAACCAGGAAGATATTTCAATAGTATCACCGGACGAAGATTGGAAGCAGGAGCTGGAAGCGAAAGCAAAGGTGGAAGCAAAAAAGAAGAAAGCGACGACTTACCATTCTAACTCATAGATATACCTCCTTTATTTGAAAGGAGGGTAACCCGAAGGGTGGAGGATTTAAACAGTATAGCAAAAAACGGCTCAATCGGCCGTTTTTTTATAGAATGATTTTTTTACTGCTTGATAGTCCTTCCATCCACAGAGATATTGATCCTGGATTTTAGTTTAGAAACTGTCGTATACCGTGGCGGTCTGATCGTAATTTCAAATGAAGATATTTCTGGATACGAAAAAAGGATCTCTCTCGCTTTTTCTTCACTGAGTCCTACAATACGTTCTTTCATATCAGGCAATATTCTGTTGATATCCTTGGAAAAATCATAGCTTTGTTTGATATCGACCTTGGTCGGAATAACGAAAATATGACCGGTCTCCTGTTTCATATCTTTGAAAAATACGATGGAAGAATTGTCCACTTCAAAGACCTTCATCTTGTCATACAACCTCTGTTTTACATATTTATCAACCACGGTGAGAAGATCAGATTTTTTGATATAATTGAAATTGAAACGAGCAATGACAGATCATTTGAGCAATGGTGTTTGTTCACCAGGGACATTCTTAATCTGAACATCCTTGACCTGTGTAGAGATCAAAGCGTCGAAATTGAGAACCATGGTATCAGGCGATTTAAAGTTATTGAAGATAATATTGAGTTTTTGTTTGTATAAGGCATCGACCAGTTTTCCAGAAAGAATAGCGATATCTTTTACCGAGACGATTCCTTCAGATTGAAGGTTTCCACCAGAAAACGTATCAAGTACTACTCCATAGATATTTTGCGCATAATAACTGTTTTTCATGTTTTTGATGAAGACTTTGGTACCTTCGATAATATTTCCTCTGGATCACATCAAGGTTCCATTGATATCCTGCTCCATCGCTTTCAAAGTAACTAATACTTTACCAGGATTGGTTTCTGTGCCTTGAGGAACGATAAAATCAGCAACCGCTTGAAATTGACGACCATCATCTGTCACAAACCTAGTTTCCTTGATGAATCAGTAATCCTTGGGGATTTTGTTGATCAATTCAACAACTCCTTGAGAAGGCTGTTGGATATATTTGATATTGGCTGTACTGATAGTCATATCATATTTGTAATCAATATAACCGGTATAATACGGGATGGTAAGATATCTAGAATCCTGTTGAAATTCTGTATCTGAAAATGGATAATAACGGAAATTATAAATAACACTCTCTATCTGACTTACAGGAATAATATTGATACGGGTGCTTGGTAAAATGAGCGAATACAAGAGATATAAGATTACAAGAACAAAGAAAATTTCAAATCAGAAAACGACATAGAAGATATAATTCTTTTTGGTATATACTTGAAGGTGAAATTTTTTGATATTAAAGAAAAAATCATAAGCCAACCTGAGATATTTGACAATTTTATGTTTTTCTTGATGAAGGACATTGAGACCAAGACTAGAAAAGAAGTATTTGGATTTCTCTGTTTTGGTGACAAAAATAGCATTAAGACTTTTTTTTTGAAGAAGTTCTTTGATTTCTTTTCCTCGCCATTCATTATCAAAAAAAGAGTGCTCAGGATCTATATAAATATGGATAGTCCTTCCATTGGGCACTTTCTCTATTGTTTTGAATATCTTGTATAAACTATGTTCTTTGAGGAAAAATAACTTCATATATGAGAACCAACAAACCATAAAAACGTTTTTTAGTCATTGCGAACCGAATGAAATGAGGTGTGGCAATCCAATAGTAGATTGCTTCGTTCCTCGCAATGACGCTTTGTATTATTGTAAATCCGAGACCTTTTGCCATTTTCTATAAGCAAAATAAGCTATGATACCGGCAATTATGCCCGAATATTGTTTCACGTCAAAGACGATATTTCATAGAGAGAATACTACATGTTTAGAATACTGCTGAAGAAGCAAAACAAGACTTATAAAGATGAGAATCACAGCGAATCCGAGCATTCAGTATCCGAATTTCTTTTTTTTGATGATTTTGATATAAAGCGAAATAAAGAGGGCTCCCAAGGAGAGAAATAACCCTATCGGATAAACTAAACTAAATTTATTTCGCTGACTATCGGAATGCAATGATTTGATACCCAATCGCGTATCGGTGGCTACTCCCATGAAATTATCTCCCATCAAAAGAAAAAGTCACAAAGGAACCAAAGCCAAAGTAAAAGAAAAAAACAAGATATCTGCCCATACTTTTTTATTTTCTATCCTGACAATTTTTTTCAGAAATACGGAAATCGAAATAAATATTCCAATGAGAAGTCCCATGAAATGGAATTTATATCCATAAGGAGAAATCAGTTGGACAAATTCAGATCCATTGGTAGGGAATATACCGACCTCAAAGATGAAGTTTACATACGAACCGAGAAAATAAGTCAGTACGATAAGGAAAGGTAGTCGGTAAAAGAGTTTCCGAAAATTCTGGTGATATTTCTTAGTAAGATACCAAGCGATGCCCAAAAACACGAGAAAAGAAACGATAATACCTATTCCCGTCAAATAGAACTTTGATCACCACAAGATGATATAGGGATACATACAACAGCTAAAGAACTAAAAGCTATTTCGATATATAGATTTCAAGTTCGCTTCATATTGCCTCATATTGATCCAGATAGCCTCATATCGCCGTAATTTTACAACAATCTGGAGCAATCTGCAGCGGTCTGCTTCAGCAGACCTTGTGGCAATCTGTAGCAAAGTCTATCTTAAAAATTCAATAATCTTCGTTTCTCTTATACCAGTAACTCTGATGATACCAGGATAATCAAGCTTCTCTTCAATCTTGGTTCCGATATCTTTGAGCAATGTTTCAAGTCCAGTATCTGAAATTTCTTTTGGATTGACGTACACCATAATTTCTCTACCCGCCTGCATAATATGTACTTTGTCGATACCAGGAATATCGTAGATAAGTTTTTCGAGTTCTCCCATCTTTTCGATGAAGAGTTCTTTGGTGTTGAATCTTGCACCAGGTCTGGAAGCAGAAATAGCATCCGCTGCAGCTACGATCCAAGCGATAGGATTAGTAATAGGCACATCGTAGTGATGTGCTTCAGCAGCATTGATGATGACAGGATCCATACCGAGTTTCTTCAAGACTTCAGCTCCTATAGCAGCATGAGATTCTCCCGTGTTTGCAACGATTTTTCCGATATCATGGAACAATCCAGCTTTTTTGGCTAGGATAGGATCGAGACCCAATTCTGTAGCGATAGCTTCGGAAATCTTAGCAACTTCGATACTATGTTGCCGAAGATTTTGTCCATAACTATATCTGAGATAATATTGTCCGATCATCTTCACAAGATCAGGTTTCATCATAGGGATATTCAAAAGCGCCAACGCTTCTTTACCTTTTTCGGTAAGTAAGTTTTGAAGATCAGCAACTACTTCATTATATGTTTTCTCTATATAGAACGGATTGATTCTTCCATCCTTGATAAGTTTCTGGAGCATAACTGCTGCTATATATCTCTTTTCACTATCAAATGAGGAGATTCTAACCGTCAATGGCGTATCATCTACGATAAGTTCTACACCAGTCATCTTCTCAAAATATCAGATATTCCTTCCTTCTCTTCCAATCAATTTTCCTTTGATATCTTCGTTTGGCAGATCTATGCTTCTGGTAGTGAATTCGTCGACACTATTCACCGCGACTCTCGGCAATGCCTGAGCAACGATCTGAGCAGCTTCTTTGTCTGCCTCTTCTTTGGTGATAGTCTTGATTTTCTCTATAAAGACAACCATATCCTTTTGATATTCCTTCTCTACTTGAGCGAACAATTGTTGTTTGGCTTCGTCTTTGGTGAGTTTGGCAATCTCAGCGATTTTGTTGGTCTGTTCGACGATAACCGCGTCCATCTCTTTTTGTTTATCGGTCAATTTCACTTTTTCTTGTTCCAGTTTTTCAAGTTTCTCATCCATTTTTTCTTCTCTGACAATCAACCTGTTTTGGATGATATCCATTTTTTCCAATCTCTGAGTTTCGATTTTTTGTGCTTTTTCTTCAGCTAATTCGAGTGTTTTTTCGGCTTTTTTCTTAGCGGCCTCCAACATCTCTTCTTCGATTTCTTTTACTTTTTCCATTCTTTTTTTGAAGTCCAACGCTTTCTGGGTCAGGGTCTTTTTGTATCCATAGAACCCTCCCAGTCATCACGCCCCAAGGGCCACGACAATCAGGATAATACTTAGTATATTCATTGTGATAAAAAAATTATACGATAAAAAAATGAGTGCTTTAGAATGAGTATATCATTTGGTCGGAAATATTCAACCGAATTATCTATTTACAAAAGACAAAAAAAACACAAAGTATTGATTTAAATAAGGAGATATGTAAAGAAAGTATAGAAAAAAATATATAGAAATACAAACAAAATACATATTTATGAAAAAAAAATTTTTTATAATGCTTATTATCTCGACAATAATGAGCACCGCTTTGAAATCGCAAAGCGTAATGAATAATATAAGTTGGGAACGTATAAAGTATACTATGGTAAAAGATGGACAAGACACTATTCTGATAGGAAAGGAACTCACAAAGAAAGAAATCAGCAAAATGAGAGACGAAAACAAAATCATATTGGAAGAGTTTTTTGTTGAAGGTACCCTAGCGTGGGGAAAAGATCCATCTTTGGATTTGTTGCATAAAATAGAAAAAGCAAAAAAAGGAGAGAAAGATCTTGTAAAACGAATTAACTGGGTATATTCCCGTTGGGGCAAGTCACGACAAGAATATATAAACGGATATTATCTTACAAAGAAAGGGAATGAATACAAAGAGATCAAAGAACCGATTGAAAGATTAGACTCTTCATTAGCCTTGGAAAATTTCATAACTTGGGTGGTCACCCTATTGTCTGGTATAAGTATACCTTGGGAAATAAGAAGGCTTCGGATAATTAAAGAAAAATCCTATTATGGTTACGGGTCTAAATACGATAGATATAAATATGCTAGAAAGAGCAGCATCAATGGATTTTTTATGGGAGCATTCAGCGGCATTGTTAATATTTTATGCCTTTGTTTAGCTCTAGTGGTTTTTTCTGAAAACTACTTTACCGAAGTTTTATTCTCTTGGATTTTTATTGGTTTTTTTGTGTTTGTTGTTGTCGGTTGCCTTCCTCTTCTCGAGGAGAGTGAATATGATGACGATGATCTTCCACTACTTATTATTGTACCAGCAAGCTTCATAACGTTTGGTTCGGGATGGTTCATCTCACTCCTTATCGGGCAGAGGGGATTGTGGCAGCCATTAACGATAAATCTATCGTTGTTATTGTCTGGATTGATGGTATCGTTCATTGCAGTATGGATTTTATATTTTATAGACAAGAAAAGGGGGAATAGATAGGACTGTATATGCTATGATATAAAATAATGTATCAAGAAAATCTGCAGTAATTACTGCAGATTTTTCATATGCAAAAAATCCTTTCGGTATATTTTCATATCTCGGCAAAATATATAGTGATGCGCAAATACTTTCCTGTTTTTTAAAGACTTTCTGCCCTTTTCCCAAACCATTGTAATTCGACCCCAAATCACTATTCGTGTAATCGTTTCTTCATTTCATTGTTTTATTGTTCTTCATGGAAGATAGAGATCAGCAGCTGAGAGTGTATCTTGTAGATATCGTCACCAAAGATACTACAGCAGAACTCTTGGAAGATAGGATGAAAGAATTGGAAAGCTTAGTCGAGACCTACGGCTGAGTAGTGATTTTGAAAAAATTCCAGAAAAAAGATCAGCCCGATTACAAAACCTATGTAGGTAAAGGAAAATTGGAGGAAATTATGGCAGATATGCAGAGATTAGACGCAAATCTTTTGATCGTAGGCAATGTGTTGAAGCCATCCCAGATATATCATTTAAATGAATTACTTCGCCCAATAGGCGCAAAATCTCGAGATAGAGTCGATCTTATTTTGAAGATTTTCGATAAACACGCCGTCAGTATGGAGTCCAGATTGCAGGTAGAACTTGCAGCTATCAGACACATGGGACCGAGAATCGTGGGAATGGGAATGGAGCTTTCCAGACAGTGATGAGGCGGAAAATGAGCCATGAGAGGTCTCGGAGAAACCAATACCGAAGTCATGAAAAGGCATTTGAAAGATAAAGTCTTGAAGATAGAAAAAGATCTCAAAGAATATGAAAGAATGCGCAAACTCCATAGAGAATCAAGAATCAGAAAAGGAATGCCGACCGTAGGAATCGTAGGATATACCAACACGGGAAAGTCATCATTATTGAACGCTATGACCAGAAAATGAATCCTTGCAGAAAATAAATTATTCGCAACACTAGGTACACATGTAGGGAAACTCTACATCATGAAAGATCCTGAGACTGAACCCCGTAGTACTACGGGGGGAGAATGCGACCGAACGAAGTGAGGAAGTCCCGCAGAGCGGGGAAAGGAAATCCTGCTCAACGACACCATCGGGTTCATCCGCGATTTGCCTCCGAAACTCATCAAATCATTCTCCTCTACCCTCGAAGACAGCATCGAATCAGATTTATTACTGCACGTCATCGACGCATCTGATCCCTTCATCGACGAAAGAATCTCAATCGTAAACCATATTCTCGACGAAATAGGAGCCAAACAAAAAAGGATTATGGTTTTCAACAAAATCGATTTATTAGACAAAACCCAACTCGCAGAATTAAAAAAACACTTCCCAGAAAAGGGAAACGTACGAGTTTCTGTCAAAGAGTGAACAAATTTAGAAGATATTAAAAAAGCAATAATTACGAATTTGTAATTTCAAATTTTTTATTTTTTTGTAGGGGAATGTTTGAAAACCTCCCTTACGCATCCAAAGAAAATAGAATTAGAAAAAATTTTTGAAAATTATTTCTTAAACTCAGTAAAGACTTTTATAATCTCCTCGGCCACCTGCTGGGGAGTTTTTCCGTCAGTAGAAACGACTAGATTGAAATTAGAGGCATCAGAGATGTCGACATTGTACAATTCTTTGAATCTTTGAATGTTTTCGATGTTTCTTTCAATAGTAACCTGTTTGACCGCTTCTAACGAAGTATATTCATCACCAATCCTCTCTTTATCACCATAAATTCTCCTCGCTGCTTCATCATCACTCACCTCCAAAAATACCTTAAATGATTTCGGCTGACAATAAAAAGCCATCCTTCCATCCAAGATAATCTTGGAATCCAGGGGCAGATTTTTTTGATAGTCTTCATATTTGAGGTCAAATGCTTCTTTATTTTCTGGTAATTGTCAGAGAACATCAAACTGAGAAATAGTAAGTCCCATATCATGAGCGAGCTTTCTCTTGATTCAACCTATAGAGATATGTTCATATCATAATTTTTCCGCCAATATTTTTGCAACCGTTCACTTCCCACTTCCTGCTTTTCCTGACATAGTGATAATCATAACCGATGGACAAAAATAAAAAATAAATTAAGAAGTAAGAGCTTCGCCTATTAAGAATTAAGAATAAATGTATTTTTTTATTTAATCCTTAATCCTTAATTTTTTAATCCTTAATAGCGAGTTTATACGAGCAAATTTAGTATCATATTTACACTTTCCTCAAAAACCGGCTGATTGAGGGAATAGAAGATGAACTGTCCTCTCCTTTCATCCAAAACGAGATTTGATCTTTTCAGGACATCGAGATGATGTGACAAAGATGCCTGGGTAATGTCGAAATGCGTCAACAACTCAGAGACTGTCATTTCTTTTTGCTTCAAAAGCTGGATTATTCTTCTGCGATTCCTGTCAGACAAGGTCTTGAAGATAGTATCCATCATTTGGAAATATGGTTATATAGATAAATAAGACGCCGAAATTTCTGAAAGAAGTTTAACGTCGCATTTATCTATAAGGGCGTTTATGTTCTTATAGATAAATATCTATATGATGCATAGATACTATACTTTAAAGACTAAAACACAAGAGAAATAAGAAATTTAAATGTATTTTAAGAGAAATGTCAACCTTAAATGGTTTAGACATATACTTTATTGTCACAAATTGTCTAGTTATTCGTATATAGCAGTGTAAGAATGCCCTAATTCGACCACCAAAGAAATTTATTTAAATTTGTTTGGATGTGAGAATTATACAGAGGTATATTTCATCATATTAAATAATTATGAAACTTCAAGAATTCTTCGACACACAAAAACATACAAATTTTACTGATGTAGATAAATTGGATCTCTATCAGAGTGTTTTGTATAAAAAGACAAAGAAGGCCTCATTGAAAAGGTTCTCTTTTGTGCCGGCGAAATACGCAGTATATAGCATGATCTTCGTGATAATGCTGTTTGGAGTCTATGGAGTATACTTTCTCAATAGCGGAAACTTTCAAGAGTACAATCGATTTTCTATCATCAAAAACGGAGCGAATACCGCTCAAGCAGAATATATAGCACAAGTTATAGATGTCGAAGGTGGCTTCTTCATCGAACACGACGGCATCCTCACCAAAACAAATAACATCAGCAACGGAGATACTATTTTAGTCAAGGAGTGAGCACAATTAGCTTTTGAGATTAATAGCTGAGCACAGTCCAAGATCATCGGACCAGCAAAACTCATCATCCAACAGACTCACGATGAAAATTACAAACTCAATCTCGTTTACGGAGATTTCATCAAGATGGAAGGAAACGAGCGAAAAGAACAAAATATAGAATTGGCCATCAATGATATTACCTTGAAACAAGCGGACGAAACACAGCTATTGAGCTTTGAATTTGTAAAAGATGGAGACAATACTGTCATCAAAAACAATGGAGCCGATCTCGTTGTGACCAAGAGTAATGGACAAGAACAAACAACAACCATGACAAACAACCAGGTGATGGCAATCCAACAAAACGACATCCAACTTTTTGCGAATTTCGACAACTTCAGTGAAGCAGTAGCAGAAAAAGATATCTCTCAAACATTTTCTTTGACAACACCAGAAGAGATGACTATTTCATGAGCAGAAGGTTGAGAAACAGTTTCTTTGTTGAGCTTACTGAGCACAACAAGTATTTCAGAAGCCAATCCGGAAATCACCCAAGATATTTCAGAGACATTAAGCGACGGTAAAAAGATATTAGATCCTGAACAAGACGAAAAAATAAGCGCAACACTCCATGAAACCTTTTATATGAGTGATCTCAAGGAGATCGAAACTGCTTTTGTAGGAGGTAATGAAGCTACATTCACAGAAACTTTCAGCTTGCTCGAAAAGAAGATACAGACCGTTTCCCAGATATTTGGTATAAACTATATTAAGCAATGAGGTGATGCTTCACAGAAGATTCAAGGACTCAAGTCAGCAATCACAAACCTACAAGAAAAAGCAACCACCACATACAATGTACCACCTACATACACAGATAGTCTACAAACGATAGTAAAAGAACTAGCGAATATCCTCGCAAAATGATATGGAAGCGCTGCTCCACAAGAAGAAGTGACTACAGAGACAGCAGAAAAAACTCAATAAGAGGGATACATTTCCCGTTGTTTTAAAAAGATAACTTCACAACATGCTTATTTTTTTTTATAAGAACGACGGCAGAAAACTCAAACAAATCATAACTGGATTACTCAAATCATGAGCGGCTACCAAAATCACCAGACTCAACTACATACAATCCTATACCCTTCACGACAATAAAATTCAAAAAACAGAAGAGAAAGCTGTGCTCGTAGAATTCACTCCAGAAAATGAAAAGAAAGTCGAAGCGTTATTGAAAAAATCAGATATCAAGGAATATAAAACAATTAACTAACAACTAATAGTGAAAAACTAACAATGAAAGAATTGGTCATCTATAGACTATAGTAATTTATAATAGTTCATAATGAGACCAATCATACACTATTAACTATTCACTTTTCACTATTCATTAGAAGTCTTAAAACTCTTTGCAAAGGGAGTTTTTTTTTATATAACATTTTAATAAGACGTTCATTTATCCATAGCTTTAAAAAATGATAAGAAGATTAATAAAAGGAATATTTATAGGCCTAGTAATACTCTGAGGACTTTACCTCTATTTTCTTTATGCAGGAAACCCGAGTATATTATGGAATCGAATACTGACACATCAATTATATAGCTTGATATTTTTCATATCTATAGTGCTGCTCTATATGCTTCAAGGAGGAAATAAATCATTCAGATTTTTGATGTTCCTCATCATTTTAGCCAATCTCTATATTCTAGGAGACGTCTTTTTTAGAAACAATATCGGATTGGATAGTAGACAATTTATCACCTTGTTTGCGCTTATTGTGCTAGCATTGGCGGTGACATATATCACGCACTGGGTGCGTTTCATCTTTATGGGTATCATAGGATTGGGTATAGCATTCGTATTGTTGACCTGAGTATTGCCGATGTATGAGAACATACCTAGCGTAAACGATTTCATCCAATCACAAAAGACGAAAATAATGAATAAGTGAGCTCAGGAAGGAGTATTACTCATCAAAAACGCATTATGAACCAAAGAAATTCCTATCAATGAACTCCAATCGAGTGATATCGACCTTTCTCAAAAAACACAGATAAGTTTCGCGTCCAAAACAAAATCCGACTTGGAAAAAGTATTTATCAACCTAGGAAATGGTTCGTTTATCAATCTCAATCCCCAATCAGCAGTGACCCTGGAACAATCAGGAGATAATACGGTCATGCAGATCCTCCAAGGAGATGTCCAATATTATATTCCAGAGGAACTTTCATGAGCACTACAGCTCATAGGAAAATATAAAGGAAAGAATATCAAGAATATACAGAATAATATTCGATGAAATATAGTGACCGCATTCGAAGAGCAGAAAGAGAGATTCTTTATAGATGAAATAGGAGGGAATATGATTTTCAACCCAGCGATAAACAAAGTTATAAGCTTTTTTATAAATACACTTTACAGTATCAGCCCAAAAACCTATCAAGACAACTTAACAAATTATAACAATATCCAAGAATATTTTGGTATCTCCACGACAGGTACTACTGCCCCTGAAATGACAGGAGAAACATTAAGAAGTATGATCGATGATATTATGGGACAAGTGAAAAAATGAGCCGAAGAGACCAAAATATATGAATGGTTAAAATAATTAAGATTTTTTTATGTTGAATATTCTTTTACAGTGAATGCTCATGAAAGATTAATCGCAAGATCTTCTGAAGTCGTAGGAACATTTCTATTGCCCGAATTAATACGAGCAAATAGTCTTGCAGCATCTTCTTTGGTAGTAAATGATAGTGTTGAAAGTTTTTTTCCTCAATTTCATTCCTCAAAAAAAGCCAAAACAGCTTTGGTCGCTACAACAGGATCATTTAAACGGTCAGGAGTAGTCACCAAATCTTCTCCTATTTTTTCTCCATATTTCTTATAATTATTTTTGAATGTTATTTGATTAAATCCCCTGCCTCTATACATATATCCATCCCCTGGCTCTATATTACCAGTATTCCATCATAATGCAGCAGTGGCATCGGGACCATAAACGACATCAAAAAATTTCTTATCGTCCTTTTTGAGAATATCTAATTCATCTTCAGAATATTGAGACACTCTGGCACCAAAAATTTTTCTAATCTTCTCGTTTGTAGTATTTCCATATCAGATTTCGGTTTGAGGGACAAAACCAGACTCTTTTCCAACAACTGATAATATACCTATCTGGGTATAGGGGTTGGTTATACCCTGTTTTTTCATTTCATTGATAAAATAGTTGATATTTTGGATCTGTTCTGGAGTAAATTTTCACGTACTAAAATCCACCTCACTATTGATCACATCAGTATTTTCAATAACTGGAATGTTTGGAATATTTGGAGTAGTAATTATTCCAAGACTCACTCATTCGATGAAATATTTATCTCAAACTAATCATCATACAACAGCTAGAGCAAAAGTCTCTTTGGTTATCTTATCAGAAGTTATGAAGTCATCAGAAGGATTTGCAAGTTTTGGAACTATATACTGAAGATAGGCATCTATATCTGTTTCTGTTATTTTTGTAGAATCTACGACAGGTTTGTCTCATTTAGTATCTACAGCATGAGGAGCAAATTTTTGTACCAATCAAGGGTTTAAGACAACATCTCCATTGATATTATCTATAATAGATTTTTTCAAACATCCATAATCGGCGGGTATTTTCTCTTTCATTGCTGTCTCTTTGGCTGTTATTTCCGTTGCTGTACCTTTGTCAGGACCAACCAAAGCACAAAGGCTTCGTGTGCTTGTTGGAGCATCATTAGTCAAAGAGGTATCAGTATTTTTTTGTAAATCAGTATAAGCGGCAGTGATGAAAGTATTATCAATATCCAATTCGTCGATTTTTTCTTGGATATATTTTTTATGGAGTCATTTGAGTCCTCAACGGAAACCAAGCACTCAAAGAATAAAGTTTATCACTCATTTTTTTTCATCTTTTTTTCATAGGATATCGGTAGGAAAATCCATTCAGATCAATTCACTTAAGTTACCAAGTATCGGAAGAGAAATATTAAACAATCATGAAAGCTTATCTACCAAATCTATAGCTTTATCTGAAAATTTATCCCTAGTCTCAAGCAATTTATCTGCAGTCGTGAGAGATTTTTGGATAGAGTTGATAGATTTCTCTGTAATCACGGTGTTCATCACCTCAGCATCCACTATTTCAAAAAGTTTGTCTTTATTGGCTTCAAAATCCACGGTAGCAGGTGAATCAAGCGTGAGTATTTTATTGATATCAAGTTTGTCTATGGAAACCTGAGTAGACCAATACTCTTTATTGAGGAGTTCTTTGAAATTATACGGATTCATAAGTTCAGGTATAGTATTACTCTTTATAATAGTATTTTTATGATCTGAAAGATATCGGGTTATGTTCTGTACCTTATTGGCAAGTGTATAAAATTTATTGGCAGATCAAAGTTTCCCAAAAGCTTTATAGAGTCCCTCAAAGGCCTTACCAGAATCCTTTGTTTTGGTTGAAGAAAACGCTTCAAAAAATTCTATCGATCATTCAGCTCATTGTTCAACAAGTGTTTCCATCATAGCAAATTGAATTCATACAGTAACACTTTTCTGGATAGTATCAGGAAATCATTCAAGTTCCTGATCAATAAACTTATCGACGACAGTATAAATATCCTCGGCAAATTCTTTTACTTTCTCATCAGTTGTTAATATCTCTTTGAGTTTTTTACCCATAATACTGTCTTTCATAATATTGTATGTTCGATACTTATCTATATTATTTTTGAGTTTATCTTCTTCTTCTTTGGTATTATCTATAGTGGTGTTTTCTTCAACACCCTTGAGAGCGTCCAAATGTTCCTGTAAAACTTGTATTTCTTCTTCGAGTTTGGTTGTTTGTTTCTCCAACTCCTTTATTTTTATTGTCTGATTTTCTGTTAAAATCTTGGTCCTTAAATCAGCCAATTCTTTTGTCTTGGTATCAATATTTTTCTGGAGTATCTCTTGTGTTTCTACCATACAAAGAGGAAGGGGGATAAATCTTTATAAGTATACTCCTTTTCTTAAAAAAAGCAAAAAAATATTTTTTATAAACAAAAAATCTGATACGAAATCAGACCCTTTTTCATATATATATGGAGCAAGTGACGGGACTCGAACCCGCAACCTCTTCCTTGGCAAGGAAGCGTTCTAGCCAATTGAACTACACCTGCAAAATTATACTTCTATAATTTGTACTTTTTTAGCTTGTTTTTGTTTTTTTACTCTATCAGTGATAAGGACATTAGTCCAAGCAAGTAAAGTCAAAAGTACTCATAATACTTTAAAAATATCTCCAACATAAACATGTGTAGTTATATCATTCAACAAAACCGTATCACCTATAATAATCAAACCTATACCCATTACAAACAAGGTTGCTTTGGTCATTCTAAAATGTAAAGGATATATACCAAACAATACAAACAGAAAAAGACACACCAAAACAAGTATAACATAATATATTATATTATATTGAGTAAATCATGATTGTACAATCACGGTATTTTGGAAAAAAAGATAAGCAAGATATCAGATGAATCCACCAGAGATAACACTTATAATAATTCTTTTAAAAATATCTTTCATGAGTGATAAGAAAAAGCTAAACACCAAGGGTATACTCATCCAAAAAAAATTTTCAACCGATAATGTATATCAATATATATTGTTAATTATTTTATTTATTTATTAGTTTATATAAAATTCTCTATAAATATCATAATGACAGAATATTAATAATACGTTAAAAAAACATAAAATATAGGTATAAAGTGTGTTTTATATAATATAAATAAAAGAGATATTTATGTTAGATTGTTAAAAACAACTAGCCAGATCAAAAAAAGAGTATAAAAAAAATATATCAACAAAAAAACACTACACACAAACAAAAAACTCCCATATAAGGAGTTTGATGTATTTTTTAAGAAAACGGTATATCAGAAAAATGTTAAAAAATATACTATTATAATAAATTTACTATAATTCTCACAACAGCATAAGAAAAAATTGAGATAAGAATTCAGATAAGAGCTCACATAAGTAATTTATTTGCTTCTTTCATTTTGGCTGCATCACCATTTGCTGTGATTAGTTTTATTCATCAAAAAACTAACACCCCCATAGAAATAGCTCCTATAGAAAACCACAAATATTTATTAATTATCTGAATAATATCAAATAAGGTGGATTCATCTGCTTGTATCTGAGTAGGTCATGTGACGATAACATCTTCTTGTCACTGACTAGAAGGAACATCCACAACAATAGCAAAAGTAGAAAATATACTGGCAGTAACGCCAAAAATAGTGAATATAATTCCATGGATAAAGTTTTTGATCATAAGTATCTACCTATAAATATAAAAATTGTATTTACGAAAGAGAACTAACAGTAAGTGAAGAGATAAGATTAATTATTCACAGACTCATAAGTGATATAAGTATTCATACAATAATAAGTGTTATATTTTTCTTAGCATCTTTGACTTCAGCTCATTTAGAAGACTCAATAATCCACATAATTCCATTAAAAATCACCATTGTCACGGAAAGCACCATAGTTATCCTTAAAAGAAATTTAGCTATCCTTACAATAAGTGGAGCCTCTGTTTTCAAAACAGTCGTAGTATAATCCCCTCCCAAAATATCTGAACAGAAGCTTTCTTCATCTCCATCATAATTATATACCTCCATCTGTGTATTTAAATCTTTTTCACTGATATGTTCATTGTTTACAAAACATCCGATTCAGAAACTATCTTGGATATTCACTCATTCTCTCAAAACCTCATTACCTACAGCATTTTTTCCAGCTCAGAGATTGATAATTGTTTCTTGTGTTATTGCTGGCTGAAACGCTTTTTCTAAAAGATCTTCAGCATGAATGATATTTCAAAATATATATATTACAAAAGATGTTATAAATAATACGAAAGTGAAGAACATAAAATGAAATGTTCTATATGATCTGAGATGATGGATAAAGTTATGGTGAAAATTTTTCATATATTATATCTGAGTAAGTAAATGTTCGGCTTGTTCATCTTCTATTTTATTATGTTCATCTTCTTGTTGTTTGATCTCTTCCATTTTTTTGGCATAAGCCATATCTTCTCGTTTTTGGACGTATTTTGTTTTGAGTTCATCTTTTTTCTGTTCATATTTCTGTTCAATTTCCGCTAATTTTTGTTTTTCTCTTGTTAAAATATCTCTCAATTTATCTATCTGTTCTTTGTTCATCATAGGTAAAAGATTGAACCATGATTGTTTTTCCTCTGGATTATCCATAGATCTAGAGAGTAATATCAGGATAATGAGGTCAGGCATCGCCGTCAAGAATTCATCAGGTATAGTAAATTTTTCTGCCTGTTCTCGGAGTTCTTGGGGTAATTTTGTTTTGATGAGTTCGATATTTGTCATCAGTAATTTTTGTTTAAGAGGGATAAAGATTATTTTTTATTATTATTAATTTTTGATAATAATTGTTCTGCTTCCTGTTCTTCTTTGAGATGATACCTATCAGATTTGGATTGGATGATGGGCACCTTCTTCATATTTTTTTTCATCTTCTTGATTTCTTGTGGGCTGAGGTTTTGTATATATCCACCTCATTTGTATGCTCCTGAAACATCCATGTTTTGAATTCAAAATGTAAAGTGTAGAGATCAGAATGAAAATGTGTTTTGTATATTTTCTGAATTCTGAATTATAAATTCTACATTCTTATGCTGGTCAAGTACCAAATAGTCGTTCAACTTCTTTAGGATCTATAATTTGTTTATCAATCAATCTTTGTGCATATTTTTTTAGATTTATCATTCCAATAAGTGAAGATGTTTCGATGATGCTATCTATCTGGTCTATTGCTCTTTTTTTAATATTGTTTTTGATAGACGTTGTATTAATCATTACTTCAAACAATCCTACTCTGGATTTTCCATCCTTGGTTTTTACCAAGAATTGTGATTGGATTCCTATTAAGGATTCTGCTAACCTATCACTAACACTTTCCTGAATTTCTGGCGGAAAGAATGAAATATATCTGTTTACCGTGTTCGCAGCGGAATTGGTATGAAGCGTAGAGAAGACGAGATGTCCTGTTTCCGCTAGACTCAAAACCGATTCAGCGGTTTCTCTGTCACGGATTTCTCCTACAAAGATGATATTTGGATCTTCACGCATAGCAGATCTGAGCGCATTTGAAAATGTTCGTGTATCATGTCCTATTTCTCTTTGTGAAACGATACAGTTTTTCGGTTCAAAGATAAATTCGATAGGATCTTCTATGGTGATGAGATTTTCATTTCTTGTTTCGTTCAAGTGTTCGAGCATAGCTACTAACGATGTAGATTTACCTGATCCTGTTGGTCCAGTTACTAAGTATAAACCCTTTTTAGCTGACAAAATATTTTTCTTTATGCTATCTGCGATATCTGAGAAAATAAGTTCTTCGAGTTTCTTTGCCATAGCATTGATTTTTCTCATAACAACACCTATCCTTCCTGTTTTGAAGAATGCATTTACTCTGTAGGGAACACCAGCTTTTGATACATAAGCAAAATCAGCCTCTTTATCCCCCAAGAACTTATCGAATCTTTGAGGATTCCCTTGGAACAGCTGTCTGAGAACGATTTCCATGGATTCATTGCTTAGTTTACCTGCTGTTTCTTCTCTGATAATCTCTCCGTTGAGCCTATATGAAATACTCTCCCCTCATGACAAATGAAGGTCAGAGATGTTTGGGTTTTTCTCTATGAGTGCGAGAATTTGTTCTATATCAAACGAATTCGCCATAGTATGATGAAGCGTAAAGATTAAAGCTTGAAGCTTAAAGCTTATTGCTTTCGGCTTGTATCTTAATTGTACTCAGAAATGTAAAATTTGCAAATTTTGGAGTACCCAAAACCAAAAAGTTTTGACTTTTTTTTGTTTTATGATAATAAACCAATATACTAGGCTATATTCCTAGGTATCAAGGCTACGGTGAATCTACCCTCTTTCATACACAAAAAAACATCATTTTGCCTTGATGTTGAGCCAAAATATGCTATAAGGAGCACACCAATAGAAAACCTCAGGGTCATTTTTTATCACATAGGAATTTGATCATAATTAATTCCTATTCAGCTTCGCTGGATAAAAACGACGTTACAATCCTTTAAGGGATTGTTGGCGTCTTATTTTATTTTATCAGATAGACGGATGTTTTTGAAAAAGAAATCATTCAGAAACAAAACGATAGGAGAACTCAACAACTATAACTCATATAGGCCATTTTCCTGATCAGCAGGAATAGTTAAACTTTTGATTATCCTCTGTTGTATCTTCATTGTGTTTTTTGTAGGAAAATATGTCATCAAGTGAGCGCAGATGTTAGGTGGAGTTATAGGAAAATCAGCAGTACATGTAGTATCTTCCACAGTAGGAGATGATATGATCAAAGATGAGTTTTGAAATATCAATATCATGATAATCGGATATGGATGAGAATCTCATGCGGGAGGATATCTTGCCGATTCTATTATGGTAGCATCATTCAATCCAAAATTATGAGCGGTGACTATGCTTTCTGTACCTAGAGATCTTTATGTCTACAACGAAAATACCAATATTATAGGAAGGATAAATGCAATGTTTTCTCATACCGTAGGAAGAAAACATGAATTCGATACCTGAGCAAAAGTCTTGTCAGATAAATTAGAACAGATGATGGGACTTGAGATACCATATTATGCGATGATAGATTTCAATTGATTTGAAAATATTGTTGATACACTCTGAGGTATAACGATAGACGTTCCCAAAACCATCCACGATGTCACCTATCCCAATGGAAATGGCTGATATATGACGGTACATATTGATAGCGGAGTCAATCTTATGGATTGAGCGACTGCTTTACAATATGCGAGATCAAGACACTCGACTTCAGATTTTTCTAGATCACTCAGACAACAGCTTATTATCGAATGAATTCTCAATAAAATCAAAGAGAACGGTTTGGGGAATATCAACAAAATACAAAAGCTGTATGGTGATTATATACAAATGGTTACTACCAATATAACCCTCAAAGAAATTCTTGGTATGTCTAGATATGCGATGAAACTCAAACATATGTTTTCATTCTGATACACAGTAGAATGTTCTCATGCTGCATACAGATTTTCCTATCCAGGATGTTTTCTTTATACGCCCGATAGAGAATTATTCGGCTGATCATCTGCGATTATACCTGTTGGGGCGACGGCGATACAAGTTGGTTATTATGATTATACCAAACAATTCGCTTTTTTTGTAATGCACAACCAAGAATACCTTATAGAAAATCAGAAGATACAGATTCTCAATGGTATAGACAAAGTGTATGCAAAAGCGACCATCAAAAAATCCGATGGATTCGCCAACCAACTTGCGGTAAAACTAAAAAAATTTGCATTCAATATAACTACTGTCCAGAATTTTTCTCAGCCATTAACAGGAACAACAGTCTATATATTAGGAACAGGCGATTATCAATATACAGTTAAGACATTAAAGAATTTTGTAAATATCGATTCGGTTGTTACCACTCTAGATCCGCTCATGATACAACAATATACGGGCGTGGATATGCTTCTCGTCTTGGGAAATTCATATGTCGACCAATTGGTAAGCAAACCATTCAGTTATTATAAATAAACCTTAGAAAATAAAAATTATTTTATCGCGAAGCATGTATCGTTTTATCATTTTAGCGATTTCAGTTATGTTCGAACACGTACTCAAAAAGAAAAAAAACATTATAGACTATCTAGAGATCTTAGGGATTCCTGTAAAAAAGATAAAAAATGAAGAGCTCTTATTGCTCGCATTCGTACATAAATCGTATGCTGCAGACTACAAAGATGTTTTCACGCATAATGAAAGATTGGAATTTGTGGGCGATGGAATCTTGGGCGCAGTGATCAATAGACTCCTCTTTCTTCATCATCCGGAGATGCCCGAATCTGATCTGACGCTCTACAAGATTGCATTAGTCAGAGAAGAGATTCTCGCAGAAATAGCCAAAGATATCAAATTAAATGAAGTGATATTCATCAGTAAGGGCGAAGAGAAAATGTTGGGAAGACAAAAAGATTCCATACTTTCTGACTCCTTGGAAGCATTGATTGGCTATCTCTATATCGACTTGGGTGTCGACATTACTCAGCAATTCATCGAAAAATATATCTATACCAAATTGGAAAACATAGAAAAACATCCTGTCAAAAGTTACAAGACCATGATCCAAGAAATAGTACAAAAAGAGCATAAGGTTGTTCCTGAGTACAAAGATATTGAAGAAAAAAAGGATGAAAAAGGAAATGTCACAGAATATAGATCAGAGATTTCTATTGTGGGGAAAAAAGTCAGTGAATGATTTGGCTCCAACAAGAAGAAAGCCCAGGAAGAAGCAGCTAAAAATTGTTATATATCATTACAGCACAATTTAGAAACAAAATAAGTCAACTACTCTCCTTGAAAAACACTCTCAATTCCATAGAGTTCTTATCGTTTTTACTATATAAATTTGTCGAATGAAGAGACCCTTTTCTATTATGAAGCATCCATATACGCGAGTAAGTATATGAATCATTTTGATGGTTGTAGCTTTGTTTTTATTTTTTAGTAATGCAAGATATTCAGAAGAATTCACGGGCTGAGTCAAGATAAGTGTCGCTGGATCTTTGGATGAAACCACATTGGTTCCTGATGTCACTCAGTATATGGAGAGCAAAGGATATAAGGATAGTAATGTTGTTGTTGTACAGGAAGGTGATGTCACAAAAATTTCGTTGAGAACCCAAGTGGAAAATGATGAACAGGTAAATCTCTTATCAAAAGATATCCAATCTGTTCTTATAGAAAAATGATATATCAAGAATACAAACGAAGTAGTAGAACAATCTATTACGGGACCAAGTGTTGGAGCATATATGCAAAAATCAGCGAAGAACGCATTGATCGTGGGAGTTATTTTGATGGCTATCTATATGATTTTTTCTTTTGCTGGAGTGAGAAAGGAGATTTCGCCGACCATATTAGCAGGAGTAGTCATCTTTACGATGATTTTTGATGTGGGGTTGCCTGCGGGAGCATATGGTGTGTGGATGATGTTGGACCATACTATGGCAGTCAATACAATTTTCATTATAGCCGTGCTTACCAATATGGGATACAGTATCAATGATACCATCATCATCTTTGATAGAATCAGAGAAAATATGAAGCTCAATGCAGGCAAGAAAGTCTTATTCGGAAAGATATTTGAAGATAGTCTTCGACAGACAATGAGAAGATCATTCGGTACGGTGTTTGCGGTGTTTTTGGTTATCGTATTTATGTTTTTCCTTTGAACATGAGCCGTTAGGGAATTCTCCTTCACTATCGGAATGGGAGTGATATTCGGATCATATTCATCTATATTCATGTCTGCTCCGTTAGTATATATCCTGCTCGGCAAATACAAAAAAGAAAGAAAAGAGATGTTAAGTTCAACCACCAAATAAAACAAGTGAAAACGAAGTTTTTTTGGATGATTGAATTATACCGAAAACAGTTCGGTGTAAATCAGAAATAAACATTTATTCTCCTATATAGATATTTTGGATTTGCTTTGAAATATAATTTGTTATCACAATAATGATTTTTTTGTACTATGGAAACCCAATGGAGTTCCTACTACTTTTGGTAAAGATATATGTTTTCTCGATATGTTGATAGGCAAAAAAACTGATCCCAAGATAAAGTTTGCAATACCAGACCATCTTCTTCCTTATGTCGATTTACCTGATTTCACACAGATAGAACTCAAAAAATCATTAATTGACCATCAGATACAGGAATTTGGAAAAGATGAAGAGTTATGATTGCTCAATAGGTTGGATAACGAAACCGCAGGATTCCTTTATTTTGCAAAAAGTAAGAAAGCATACGAAAGATATAGAAAGGTTCAATCAGAAGGGAAGGTACACAAATGGTATATCGCTCAAGTCAAAGGAAAACTCAATGAATCAGCGTTTGAGATTACTATGCCGATTATGCACCACAAATACAAGGAAGATAGAATGATTTTCATCCACAGTCCCAAAGATGAGCAAAAAGGAAGAAGTAAGCTTCATAAACCAAGCACTATCGTCAAAGTGCTCCATCATGATCAAGCAACTAATATTACCACCTTACTTGTTGGTATCTATAAGGGTGTTAGACATCAGATTAGAGTGCACTTGGCAGGTATAGGCTACCCAGTCATAGGAGATACCTTATATGGAAGCGATAAAGACAGGGGAAATCTTTGTCTATGGAGTGTGGGTTTTCAAATACAAGAATAAATAATAAAAAGATTGACAAAACAAAATAAATATGTAATAAAATATATGTATCTTTTTCGTATCATGAAAGAAAACAATAGGAAAAAAGATGAATGGTATGAGGGAATGGATCTTCTAAATATCCAGAAGCAGGTTCTTTTCCAAAGGCTTACCGAATATATCAGAAAAGAGCAATGAGAGCTTGTATATTTTTTGAATTGGAAAGATAATAATAGTCAAAGATATACTCTCTATACCAAAGAATTATCATATATACATGCAAAAGAAGGTGATCTTCCTAGGATAGAACTAGAAAAGAAGTTACAAGTATTGAATAGGACGCAAAGTGATATAGTAGTCATATTGCAACCATTATTTCATGAGGCATTTACAAAAGTTGCCAAAGAAACTCCTCCAGGAATATGATATAACGAAAGAGTAAGAGATTTTCTCCGATTTGATCTCATATTTTGAGAAAGGGAAGTATCATCAGTAATCGAATGATCCAGAGAACATTATCGATTGGAATCTATCTATAGGTCAAGTGAGGAAAAGTTACAGATCAAACTACAAAAACATGCAGAAGAAATCAAAAAAGCCAAAGAGAAGGTACGATTACCCGAAGGACATACATTAATCAGCAATGAAAATTACCCAGAAATGGCCAAAATACTTATACAGGCTATGGAAAACAGTATCCCTCTCTATGCTCAGAAAATAGGCATCGATATAACAAACACTAGCCATTATCAAAACTTCATAAATCATTACCTCCTCTATTTTCTCATACACGCACTCATCAAGGAAAAGTTAGTTTTTGACATAAAATCCAAAAAAACAAAAATCTGTCTAAATGGAACTATAGAAGAAATTTTAGCATATTTCAACAAAAAGGTAGATACAAATCTTGCTATTACTCCCATAGACATCAAAAGAAGGCTTTGGAATGTTATCAAAACATCAGACGCACCTATGGATCTTTCCTACCAACACGCAACACAGGAAGATATCGAACAACGGGAATTATATCTCAATACTACATATTTTGTTCCTTATGGAAATACATCTATCAATGATATACGTAAAGAGATAATGACAGAATACAATAGTCAGAAATGAGTCAGAGAAAAATGTTTTGAAATATATAATCCTCGATATCATCTCTATAAGGATCATGAAAACAAAGAAAAAAAACATCTTTTGATACTCCAAGAATATCACAAAAAATGTACAGAAGAAGATCCTCATATCACCGCTATCATCAAAGAAATAGAACAAAAAGTCGTCTATTTGGAAAAAAAAAGGAAAGAATGTACAAAATGAGAAGAAATAGTAGATGATACTAAGGGAAATTATGAGCATAGTCTGACTGAAATTCAACAAAAATACCTCAAACGATACAAAGTACCAATCCAATACCGACGCATATTTGGTATAGTTGTCGATAAACTAAATAATTTTTATAAAACCAAAAGTACTATTATAAAAAAATCCGATGAAATCAATGAATGTGAATTTCAACGTTTATTACAATCGAACCGCGAATTTAAGGATTTTGTCTATTATAGTCAGAATTTTATAACATATGATCATATAAATGATATTTTTGACAAAAAATGGTCCCAAAAATGGTCAAAGAGAATATTAGAAATAAAAAATATATGCGAATATCCGGAAAAATATAGTAGACAACAAAAACTCAAAGAAATAAAGAAAAACAAGATTTTGTCTGAAGATCAATTATTTTTGGATTTGTAAGTAGACAGAATTTGACTTTTTGGACAATCTGATTATAATGGAGACGTACCAATCGTTTCTTTTCCTATACAGCACAGGAAAATTATATGAAGATTTTCTATATTATCAATAGTATACCGACTATGGATATACTGATTATATAGGTATTTTATATGCTACCCATGATATGATCGATAAACCATGACAGTCACCATGATTCAAGTTATTGATACCCCAACAAATAAAGGAATATCTGCAGGAGAAGTCTGAATATAGAAACATCTGGAATCAATTGGTTCCTAATTACTTCAGTACTCAAGAATTCTGTGATTTCGTAAATCAGATAAGGGGTGAAAGAATATCAGAAACAGAAAAAATACAAAAAAAGATCAAGGAATTGGGTCTAAAAAACAATAAAAACGAACAAGATGTATCCAAAATAGAAGCATTGAAAGCCAAAAAAAATGCAATATTCCCAGACATACTGAAGCAAATGTGTATTACCAAAATATATCCAAAAATAAAGAATACATCTGTTAGTCTCAAAGAAGTTAATCAGCTCATAGGAAGTCTGGCAAACGTAAATAGGGTCAAAAAAGAAGAAATCCAAGAAATTACTGAAATAGTAAATAATCACTTATACGAAAATATTACTCTAGATACGTATGAAGATGAAATATTGCTTATTATGGATGACCTCATCAATGAATTCTTTACAAAAAATGAGATAGGCAATACAATAAGTGATGGTGAAAAAAGGGGTTTTGGTGAGCAAGCATGGAATATTTTTTTGGTCAATCACAAAGAAGAAATACGTACATGAAAGATGGATATAGAGAAATTAAGAGTCCGTTTGTATAATAAAAAAATATTATTATAATTTAATATAAAATGTCAATTATAAAGGAAAAACATATGAGTTCCTAGTAAAATACGCTAGGGACTTATATTTTTACTCTTAAATATAGAAAATGGGCTATATATCTATATATTAACCCATAAAATCTATATGTTTTGTATGTTTTTGATAATTCACAAGTTCGTATAAATAATAGATATTTTATATATATTTGTATGAAAAAAAGATTTTTTTATGAATTCACTTGTTTATATAAATAGTGAATAATATACCAAATTCAAGAGAAAATATATAAAATAAATAAGAGATATGACGAACAAAATATTCGCTGTTTCATAGAATAAGTGAAACAAAAGAAAAAAGAAAGAAAATGAAATAATGAAGAAGATCAAAGAAATCAAAATAAGAATCGAAAAAACAAAAAAAATTCACAAAAACAGTGAAACAATGATGAAAAAGAATCAAATAAATTGGCTTCAGAAGAGAAAATTCACTATTTCGTAGAATAAGTGAAAATAGCTTGATTCAGAAAAAGAAAAATATATAAAGTGAAAGTTCACTAATTCATAGAATAATATAATTATTTATTTCAGCATAGGAACAATAATGGAAAACCAACACCCAGGAAAAATCCTCCAGCAAGAGCTCACAAAAAGATGATTGACTCAAAAACAATTTGCCACAATGATCGGCAAGAAGATTTCGGAGGTCAATGAACTCATAAAAGGTAAAAGAAACATCACCGTCCAACGGGATATTTTGTTGTCTATTATTTTCCATCATCCAGAACAGAAATGGATTAAACTTCAGATAGATTATGACTACCAAACAACCAAAGCAAATATGGCTCCCAAAATACAAGAGCTATTTTCTCATCAGAAGAAGACAAAAGAACACGAAGTATTCGAAGACTTTTAAACCAACTAATATTTAAAGCTCAAAGTTTGAAGTTCAAAGCTCAAAGCCGTATCATAACTAATAAACAGCTTTCTACTTGAAGCTTTCTGCTTTCTGCTTGAAGCCGTATCACATTTACTTTTTATTAGAAGGTATGACTCAAAAAACTAAAAAACTCAGAATAGCTATGGCTGGGTGATGAACGGGTGGTCATGTATTCCCAATCAGAAGTTTGTTGGAATTCCTCAGGATCCACGCATCATATAATGAACATGTCGAAAAGCTCTATTGGTTCGGATCCAAAAAGAGTTTAGAACAAAAAATTTGTGGAGGGCTCCAAGAACATGATTCGAAAATCCCCCTACAGTTTATCTCTATTTCCTCATGAAAGTACCGCAGAGAAACATACCGAAAATCCAGATTAAAAAATATTTCTGACCTCTTTTTGTTTGTGTTCGGATTCTTTCAATCGCTCTATCATCTTTTTGTACATCGTATCGATGTCGTCTTCTGTAAATGAGGATATGTAGCCTTGCCAGTCGTTTTGGCAGCAGCGCTCCTCCGCAGAAAGATTGTGGTTCATGAGTCAGATACCCATTCTGGTTTGGTTAACAGAATCGCTAGTCGTTTCGCCAACAAGATCTTTACCGGCTTTGATGGAGCACTTCCAAAGTCAGAAACTATAGGACAGATTCTTTCCGATGATATTATCATAGAAACCCATCCTGAGTTTACTTCCAAGACATTAGTCCTTGTGGTCTGAGGATCTCAGGGGTCCAAAAGACTCTACCAAAATCTTCATCATATTCTCGAATTCACTCCGGAATTACAGGAAAATTATGAGTTTTTCTTTGTGTTGGGACTCGAAAACGAAGAGATGTCGACACTATTCGACAAGTTCCATTATGTACATGCCTATGGTTTTGTGAGCCAAAAACAGATGGGAGAATTGTACAATATCTGCGATATCGCCATCACTCGCGGAGGCACGACCTCATTGGCTGAACAGAAGTTGTACGATATGAAACAGATCATCGTACCTATTCCATGGACGCACGATCAGTACGATAATGCCAAACGATATGTAAGAGTTCATAGCGATATTATGATCAATCAGAGAGATCATGATTTTGAAGTACAACTAGGAAATGCTATCAAACATTTCAAAGGATTCAAGAAAATTCGCCAGCCGAAAGATAAGAAAGAAATTATAATGCATGCAAAAATAATTATCCGGGACGCATTACTTTCCTCGTAGTCCTTTTATTTTTTACCAATCATACTATGAAACATCTTCTTCTTTTATTGATGGTATTCGGTTCATTAATTCTTGTGGGTTGTGGGACCTCATCACCTACAGAAGATAATTCTTCCACCACAGAAACTTCGACTACAGAAGTTTCCAATACTGACGAACGAAAAAACAAGGATTTTGGTCCCTATCAGTGACAGGAATATGTTATCAACCAGACCAAAGATCTTTCTGATTTTCGTGTCACGCTCAATAAGATCATCATCGGAAATCAGAACTTCTGAAAATATGAAGATGGATATGCTTCGACAATAATGACCGGATATGTTAGTCAATGGATTATCGGAGAATTCACGTTTGTCGCTAAATATCCTACCAATCTTTCTAGTGTTCAATTCAGTATATGATGGGATAAAAATGGCGGAGGAAGTTCTTTCACTCATGCTGTCCGACAAGGAAAACTGTCTACAGGAGCCATTAAATTCGGGTTCTTCCAAGATGGGTTAGATGTATCTATGACGGGAAATGAATCAAAAGATCTCAAGGTTATTATACCACTTCAGGATCAATTTAGCGGGAATGGACCATATACCTTCCAAGTCTCCTCACAGCTGTATAGTGATGATTTACGGAAGCAGATAGAATTTGACTTGTCTCAGTATCTCGTGTATTAATTACAAGTAATCATGCTCAATACAGTAAAGTTTCCATCTCGGTGGAAACTTTTTTTAGATCATTCCGGCAAATATTTCCGTGTGTTCCTCATTCTCTTCTTTCATGCATACGTCATTACCTTCTTTCATGCATACGTCATTCCCGACCTGATCGGGAATCCAACCTGCCTGCCACAGGCAAGTTGGCTATATAGCAAGGTGGATTCCCGCTTTCGCGGGAATGACGTGACCATAAAAAAGAAATGAGAATGGAGTGATTAATTGTGGGACGCCGGAATGAGGTTATAAGGTGAGTTTCTTTTTGTCTTAGCTTTGTCAATTTTTTTCTAAAAATGCTTTATTACACTCTCGGCTGTTCTGCGCAGAACTTGTTTTATTTACATAACTGCTCTATGTACAGACGGCTAATTTTGCTTTTGGCGGCAATCACGTTAGTGATTCTCTGAACCTCTCTCGCACAAGAGATAGGGACAGGGGACTGACAGACCACGACAGAAGTGGACACAGGGGTAATTGTTAGTTCATGACTGGATTTTACAGGCCTACCCGCCATTACGGAGGGGACTGACAACCTACCGTTATCAGAAGAAATTAACCTGCGAACAGGGGATACCGGAGCTGTGTTCGAGACAGGCTTAGGGCTTTTAACTTGAAGCTTGGAGCTTTCACCTCAGTATCATCTTATTATTTCCGAAGTGTACTTTGACGGGACGGACGAATGGATTGAAATCACGAATATCGGCGATGGAAATTTCCAGGGAAATTTTACCCTGGCGGGAGTCAAAAGTACCACCCTTTCCTTGACCAACATTTCCCTTCTTGCTGGCGAGTCGAAACTCTTCGGAGACAACTTTAGTCAGGTTTCAGGAAATCGGTTTATAGGAAAAACGGGGCTGTCCTTGAATCTGATTGATACTAATCCTATCAATATCCAGCTCAGTATGTCTGGTCAGGTGGAGGATAGTTTCTTGGTAGACGCCTATCGGGTCAATCTGTACAATGACAAAAAGACTTCCTTCGAAAAGATAGGCGGAATTTCTACCCGGACGACCTCAGGCAGGATAGTGAATGCTCTTAGTTGATACACCATCAATCCATGAGTTCATTCCGTTATGGAAAATATACCCACGGATGTTTCATTTCCGCCTACACAATCTTGAGGTTCTATTCAATTACCCATCTCCTGTGTTTCGGTAAACCAAACAGACCTGATAAAAGTCAGCGAAATATTCCCCGGCAATGAAAGTTACCCGCCCTATATCGAATTGGCGATCAATGACGACATTAGCCTAAATAGCCTGTCTATATCGGGAAACCTCTTAGGGACCGGTGTGACATTTTCGTGGAACACCTGAGGTACCACCTTGGAAAAGAATTCGTTTTTGTTGATTTCCTCTACTGGCTTCCGAAATGACGAAGGGATCCAAAGTGTACGAAATGATGATTTTTCCCTGGTTAGTACCTGAAATTGGTTACTGATAACCATTGGTTCTTGACAAAATGGACAAGTTATGGACATTGTCTATCATTCCTGAGATATGCTAGGTATTTCCATATATTTCAATACTACAACCCTCCAATGTGCTAGGGTTTTGGACTCCGTGGACTCCTTTTCGCCAGGATTCGAAAGGAGGTTTTTGAAATATATTTCAGGTCGGACCGCCCCAATAATTGAATATATCTATGTGAGTACCGGTAACCAATGAACTGGCAATATCTGTCCAGGTAGCGGAACAATTACTCCATTTTCGTGAGAAAACCAAGTGGTTACAACGGGTTTCGTTACTTGAGAGTATATTATAAGTATAGTGGATGTCGTCTATGACCCGGAAGGATCTGATACAGACAATGAAACGGTCACCTTATTGGCACATCATATCTCCGGCGACACCACCTCCTTGGATCTGAGTAAAAATTTTAGACTCAAAGTGAATGGAACCAATAAAACGCTTCCACGAACGTTACCCATGAATGTTTCGACGACCTTCATCAAGACGTTTGGATTTCCTAATAGTACAAAAGATGGAAGCGAGGTAATTGTTCAGTTGACCTACGGCGATCATATCTTCGACACCTATAGATATAATCCGAATCTTCCGAAGGAGGAAGAATTACTTACAGGTGAAATTTTATCTACCTGACTAGTCTATGATTTTTCATGAGTAGTTTTCTCTATCACCTATGTTCTTCCCAACCCAAAAGGAAAAGATAGTACTGAAGAAATCTGAATTTTGATTACGGGACATACTTCATTGACAGGGATTGATATAAGTCAGGGATTCACGCTCCGTAGAGGAAGCACCAAAAAGAAATTGAGTGGAATCGTTCACGGAGGTCAGGAAAATATCTTATCATGAAATTTGGGATTAGTAAACAAAGCAGCGTGTATTTCTTTATTCTACCAGGAAATGGAATTGACAAAATTCTGTTACAGGACACCCAAAGAAGGAGAAAAAATCTACGCCTCCAATAAAGTGCTGGAAGAGACTTCTCAAGAAAATCTGGATATTCTTACCAAGCTTCAGCTCAAAAAAATTGGGAATAAACTTTGTATATGGTATCAAGACGAAAGTTTTCTCTGTAAGAATATTCCCGCAGGAAAGGCCGCTTTCAAAACCACCCAAGAACAAAAACTCTATAAATGATTCTCGAGTTTGATCAAGAGCTATATTATCTCTGATCGAAAACCTTTATATTATGATACGGAGATGAAACAGTATTTTGATTTACTCACGGAGAACAAGAAATTAATCGGTAAATGACGTGCCCGAGTGGACATATATGGACAGAGGGTTGCAGTGACCGATATTAAGCAACAGCTTGAAGTCATGGAACATACACCACTCGTGATTGTTACATTGTTTGAAGGTGCTAAAGCTTTGTTGAAAGATTAGTTTAAAGCTCAAAGCTTAAAGTTTAAAGCTGTATTTTAGTGCACATATTTATTTCCTTATGTCTTATGTAGTTATGCCGACAATCTTAGAAAATATTACTGTATGGAAAAGGGCTGTTATATTAGCAAAAACAGTTAGGAAGGTTTGTAAGGAGAATCCATCTTTGGTGAAAGACTATGGTATGAGGGATCAAATCCAAAGGGCAGCAACTAGTATTGCGAGCAATATAGCAAAAGGAAATGATAGAGAGACAAATAAAGAATTCATAAGGTATTTGGTTATTGCCAGAGGAAGTTGTAGTGAGTTAAAAACTCAAATATCAATCATAGAAGATGATCTGGATGGCCAACTCTTTTATATATTAATAAATGAAATTATAGAAATACACAAAATGATCAACGGTTTTATTAAAGCAATTAAGCTTTAAAAGCTATGAAACGGCTTTGTGCTTGTAGCTTTAAACTTATTACTAAAAGTCTTTTATTTTATAATTGTTTAATTACCATGAAAATAGAAAAATTTGAAGACCTTATCGCTTGGCAAAAGGCCAAAGAACTTACTTTGAAACTTTACGACTCTTGCAAGAATTGCAAGGAATACGGACTCAAGGATTCAATGACCAAAACAGGAATCAGCATCATGAATCAAATCGCAGAAGGGTTTGAAAAAAGGAACAATAAAGATATCAAGACAGCGTTTCTCTCAGCAAAATGAGGAACCAGTCAAATGAGATCGATGTTGTATTTACTCCTAGAACTAGGCTGTATCACGCAGGAAGAATTCAAACAATTCTATGATACCACTCGGCATGTTACCAAGATGCTCATGGCATTTGTGAAGAGTATCAATGCTGCGGAGAAGAAGAAAGAAGAGACAAAAATTAATGAATAATATTCGTTACAGATTGTCACAAGGTCTGCTGAAGCAGACCGCTACAGATTGCTTCAGGTTGTTGTAAAATTGCGGCGACATGAGGCTATCTGAAACAATCTGAGTCGATATGTGGCAAATTTTATTTAGTTTTGAAGTATGGAAGGGTATTTGAGAGGATATTACGGATACAAAAACTTCTGAGATGAACTCTTGTTTTTTGGAGTAGCCAGACGATTATTTGCAAAATATCCTCTCACCAAACTCTTCGTGGAAGTCGGAAATAAGTGATGGATGGAGGATCGGATATGGGAAAATTATCAATGATTGTTGACGGAAAAAGAACTCAAAAATGTGAAGTTTGTGAACGCTAAACAACATAAATATAAATTCATTACCCATCTAATCAACTTCCTCGGACGAGGGAAATATAAGAAGACATTCAAATTCTTCGGTGGGGGAGAAGTGCTTTCCGATGAAAGACCATTTCCTCATGATGGATGGAATATCCCCTTACTCTTCAATTACAGCGTACAAAAAAAACAATTCGTCCTGCTCGGAGGAATAGGAAAATATAAAAAATCTCGGACAGAGACATTGTATCGTTATCTCCTTCCGAAAGCAGACAAAATTATCGTCAGGGATAGAGATTCTTTGACTATCGCCAAAAGACGAAATCCGGAAAATACTATGCTACACCAGGATTTCGCTCAAGAGATTATAGAGACAGCTAAACACAAAGCTTCGATTATTAAGCAAAAATATATCCTCATCAATATTAACAAACAATCTGTAGACAAAGAAAACGTTCAAAGGATTGTTGATTTTTGTATACACTATCCTGACCATAAGAAACTATTTTTCCCGTGTGATATGAATGACGACAAGTTCTGTTTTTCAACTATAAAAAAATATATCTCTGGTCTTGAGATGTACGATCGGACTAAACACTCGTTGACTGAATCGCTCTCATTGTTCTATTATGCTGATGGATGAATAGGAGCGAGACTCCATTTTCTTCTCCCACTAAAACTCTATGGCAAGCCTATCGTGGCGATACCATATGCGGACAAGATAAATAAATTGATTATCAAAAAATAACCAAAAGATGTGCCCTCTTTATTTCAAAGAGGGAGGTATCCGTATTTACGGATGGGAGATTTTACTTAGTAACAAAATCTTCCACCCTGCGGGTCCCCCTCCTTCCAGTAAAGGAGGAACGTTAAATTTATATTTGTTTATGCTAAACTATGTTTCTCATATTTTTCCTCATTTTCCTATTATTCTTTACCGTATTCGAGAATATCCTAATTGCTAGTATCTCTTTGTTGCTTGTGCTGATTTGACTAGTGATATACCAGTTTATAAGCAAAAAAGAAATACTGGGTAGACAGATGGTGCGATCGTTGTTGGGCGGGTTCCTTTTGGCTGGTTTGGTGTTTGGGATCAAGGAATGGAGATATTACCAATGAAGTGTAGATGATGGGAAAATATTCGCAGATACGGGAATAATAGTCGATATATCCAGTCAGGGAAAGTATGTTTTTGCCTATAGAGGTGCTGAATATCTTCTTTACTCTCAGAAACAATATTCGATTGGCGACCAATTGTGGTTGGTGGGAAATCTTCAGACAAATTCAAAACCATTCTGATTTTCCTACGGCAACATTTCCTCCTGAACATTTGCTATACCTATTTTTTCCTGAGCTTTCGATTACGCAAAACGACTCAAAATGAAATGATGGAAGGGAACGATATATGAAACAAATTCAATACAGCTTAAAGCTTGAAGCTTAAAGCTTGAAGCCGTATGAATAGTCCAATCCATGAAGAAGTGAATCCAGGAAAAGACGATTGAGGCATACGGTGAAAATAAAATCTCGGGATTGATATTATGAATGCTGATCGGCGACAAATCACAAATCCCGGAAAATGATTATCAACAATTTATCAATTCGGGACTGGTACATCTGATAGCGGTCAGTGGCGGGAATATTCTGATGATCGTAGTTTTTCTTCAGTGTGTGCTTTTTTTCTTGCCATTTTATGTAAGGATCGGATTGATTTTACTTACCATTGTTGGCTACAGTCTGATTTGTGGATTGGACTCTAGTGTTTTCCGCGCGATGTTGATGGGAGGGTTAAGTATGGTAGCACTTTTTCGGGGAAGAGAAATTAATATTCGGAGATTGATATCGATTAGCGTAATTATCATGCTGATAATTAATCCCTACTTTTTGGCGTATGACACTGGGTTTTTATTGTCCTACAGCGCTTTGATCGGAATTGTCTACTTTGATACGATAAACAGGGACAAGGGACAAGGGATCAGGGACAAGGAAAATAAAATGAGAAAATGATTGCAGTATGTCTACAAAACGTACATTTCACCAAGCATCTGAGCGAGCATAGGAATTTTTCCTATCATTATCTTCTTTATGGGACAAATAAATCTGGTGTCTATTCTCGGCAACCTCCTTGTTCTACCGATTGTCCCCTTTGTCATGATCTATGGCTTCATCAGTGTATGGCTTTATTCCCGGTTGGGGTGGTGATGGTTGCTCTGGATCGAACAGTTTTTGGTGAAGTATATTTACAAAATTTCTGAATTGCTGGCAAATTATTGAATCTTCCTTCAGGTCTCATGATTGCGAGTAAAGTACCTCGTGTTTTTAGGATTTCTTGTTTTTTTCGTAGTTTGGCGCTTAAAAGCCAAAAGAGAGGTCGATTGAGTAAAAATTCAAGAAAAGGGCTAAGAAAAGGGAATATATATGATTTTTTGGGGCTATATATGAGGAGTGTGATCCCTACTATATAGATAGTCATCAATATTTCTATTGATTAAACGCTTGATTGTCTAGAGTAAGCGGATTTTCATTAAAAAAAATTTTTTCCATGATGAAGGGGTATGATCGATGAAAAAAATTCCGAGAAAAAAATCCTTCTGTTGGTGTGATGCTTTTTTGTGCTTCACAACTAATTTTACAGCGACAGTATTGTCAGAGATGGTGTAGACAAGACAAAATAGGAATGATATAGACAGAAGATGACAGGTTAGAAGCGGAGTTTTTAACATTTTTCTAGCATTTTTGGTGAAAAGATGTTAAAAAGTAGGGTTACTTAAGCAAATCCCTCCTCACCTCCCTTTATCCAGCTGTGCTGGATTCCCTTTGGTCTCAAGGGAGGAATGTTTGCTAGTTCCCTCCTTGATAAAGGAGGGCTAGGGTGGATTTGTTAAAATAAAATAAATAAAAAAAATGCCCTCTTTGTTTGAAAGAGGGACCTGCCTGCGGTAGGCAGGGGTATCCGCTGATGCGGATGGGAGATTTTACTTATATTGCCTAAGAAAATCCCCCGCCATTCTGGCCCTCCCCCTTTCAGTAAAGGGGGAATTCTATTTCCCTACCCTACTAGACATACCACATATATTTTACAAGAAAACGGTATATAACTTATAGGTGGAAGGTAGAAGGTGAAAGGTAAAAGGAGAATTAGTATTTCTCGATTTTTCGTACCAAGAGTGCTAACAAAAGGTTGTCACAAAATAGACAATTTGTCGTATACCCTATCAGAAAGATGTGGTCTTTAACGCTTGAGAGAGACAAGTTCACCTTCTAGGTGAGTACCGGAGTTTCTTTCCAAAAAAGTTAACTTCTTCATAGGAAAAACATCCTTTATGAAGGATTTAGTATTTTTTGGAAAATTGCTCCAAAAAAAGCGGTTTTGGATTAGCTTTAGCTGTTCGCAGTAGACTGTCCAAAATTGTCTTGTATTTGTCACTCAAATCGGTAATGTGAAAGAAAGTTACCGTGTGGAGACACGGAACGTTCTTGTGTTTGCGCGACGCAGACACATCACATCGCTCATCTGTGAGATGAGCACCTTATCTGTGAGATAAGGGGTTGGCTGTGAGCCAAGAATAAGACGCAGAAAGTTTATTTCAAGCTTTCACGTCGTTTCTATCCTAGTCTTATAATGTCTTGGACATTCTCTAGGGAAACAAAAACACTTTTATATTGTACTTTATTCGAACACATGAAAAATTTTAAAAAATTGTTTGCTAGTGTAGCTATCGTAGCTATGTTAGCTTCAACTGTACCTTCAGCAGTTCTTGGAGCTGCTACGTACAGCGCTGAATTGGAAGGAGCATACGAATATGCTTATGACAATGGTATCACTACTATGTCTTCTATTGAAAATGCTGATATGTATGGCTCTCTTACAAGAGTAGCTATGGCTAAAATGATGGCTAATTACTCTATGGAAGTATTGGGACAAACTCCTAACACAACATTAGATTGTTCTTTTCCAGATGTTACATCTGCTTTGGACGATCAATATGATGGTGGCGTAACTAACGCTTGCCAATTGGGACTTATGGGAGTTGGAATCGAAAACTTCAACCCATACGGACTCGTTACTAGAGCTGAATTTGGAACTGTTCTTTCTAGAGCAATCTGGGGAGACACGTACAATGATGGTGATCCTTACTATGCAGATCACTTAGCTGCTCTTCAAGATGCTGACATTATGAATAACATTTCTACTCCAACTCAACTTGAAGTGAGAGGATATGTTATGCTTATGATGCAAAGAGCTGACGAAATGGAACCTGCTATCTGTCAATTACCAGAAAACGTACTTGCTTGTTCACTTGAATTGGATACTTGTCCAACTGAGTGTCAAACAGTAGTTCCTGTAGTTCCTGGATTCGTAACTGTTACTTCTATGGGTTCTACTGAAACTCAATATGTAGCAAGTAACGCATTAAGCAAAAAAATTGGAACTATCAAGATTACTGCTGGTGAAAATGATTCAACTGTATGATCTATAGTTATCTCTCATGCTGGTCTTGGTAATGCTGCTGATATTGAAGGAGTTCAATTATTCCTTTCAAACGGTGTAGCTGCTACAAACAACAGACCAATGAGCACATCTACAGAAACTTCAACGCTTAGATTTTCTCCTGCTCTTGAACTCAAGGCTGGATCATCTATGACGTTTGATGTAATGGTAGATCTTGATGGTGACGTAAACAACAGACATGAATTTGCTGTTAAATCAGTAAATGTTGCTAACGGAACTGCTAGTGGTCTTCCAATCACTCTTGCAAATATCCTTACTACATCTTATGTAGTTGAAGAAGTTACAACTACTTTCACTGCTGGTACTTCTATTGCTGCAGGTAACAAACAAGAACTTATAGCAACAGTTGGACTTTCTCCTCAAAGAGAAGCTATTGTAAAGGGATTCACTCTTACAAGAACAGCTGGTGAAGATATTGACGAAGCGTTCTCAAACGTAAAGGCATACTACAATGATGAGGTTGTTGGAACAGTTACTCTTACTAATGAAGAGTTAGTTGTTTCTGATCTTAACATCAACCGCCTTAACGGAGAAACTGCAACTATAGAGCTTAAAGCTGATGGTATCTATATCGGAGCTGCTAGTTCTGTTACTCTTCAACTTCAAGACAATGATCTTACAGTCACTGAAAAAGTAACTGGAGAGAAGATGAGACAAGCTGCTATTCCAGCTGCTGCTGCTGTAACTCTTGATGCTGTTGAATTTGACATCACAAAGGTATCTACAGGAGCTATAACTGTTGCTCCAGGAGCAAGCAGTGTAAAACTTCTTAATGCTAAAATCAATGCTGATACAGACTTTGAGGTATCTCAATATGTATTGACTGTTAAAAGAAATGGAGCTGCGCCAGCTAATCTAGCTGACTTCACTTCAGCAGAAATCACTTTGTATATCAATGGTGTAGATACTCCACTTGAAATGGCTGACCTCCCAGGAGGTATAGCAACATTTACTCTTAGCGCAGATAGCTTCGTAGTAGAAAAGAATGTTCCAACAACAGTACAAGTAATGGCTAGTATAGCATCTACAGTTGTTGGTACACAAACTTGGGATGTAAATTTCAAGGTAGTTGATGTTAAAAACTTGGAAAATGGAGAAATTATCGCTGGTGTAAATGAAGATGTTGATAGTCATAGAGTTACTATCAAGAATGGTACAGCTACAGCACAAGCTGCTACATTAGCTGCTCCTACTTCTACAAACATCTACGCAAGCGCAGAGGATCTTGAAATCGGAAGATTCGCTATCAAGGCTGAAGCTGAAGATGTTACTGTTAAAAAACTTACATTTACAGATGGTGGAACGTTGGTTGATCTTACAACAGCAATCACTGACGCAAAGCTTGTTGATATCAATACAAACGCTACAATACCTGCAACAGTTACTGTAAATGTTGGTACTATCGTGTTTGAAAATATATCAGCTAAGGTTACAAAAGACACTACTAGAAACTTTAAGGTAGTTGTTGATACGGAAGCATTTGCTGCTGCTCTTCATAATAGAACAGTTCAATTTACTGTAAATATGGATTCAGTAACTAAGGCTTCAGGAGGATCTGCTACATTAGTACAATATGTTACTGCTTTGAAAACATACGTTCTTGGTGTTCAAGCTCCAGTAGTTACTATAGCTAAGAAGGATGCAAGCACATTCACAGTTGTAGTTAAGAATATAGACAATGAATCTGATATCAATCTACAGTCTATTACTGCTAGAATCAGACCAGTTGCTACAGATCTTTGAGATTATGATGCCTCATATTTCTTAAGAGACAATGGATCTTCTATTACTGATAGTACTAATCTTGTTGCTTTAGGAAATATTAGTACTACTGTATGAGCTGTTCCTGGTGCTGCTACAGCATTAGTAATAACTGCTCCTCAGTTAATCGCTCAGGATGGTTCAACATACACATATGAGATCTATGTTGATTCTGATTATGTAAACCCAGTTAATCTTCTAGGAGAAATAACTGCTGTTACATATGATGGAGTAACTGAACTCTATTCTATAAGCGCACAATAATCAAATAATCTGATTATTTGCTATATAATCCGCTCTCGCGGATAGGGAAAGCTCAGCCGAAAGGCTGGGCTTTTCTGTTAAACCTAAAAATAAATACTGGTTGATTTTTGTCGAGAAATGTCTATAAGATGACCACTTTATTTTTTTGTTTTTATTGTCATGAAATCCCTTGAAAAATTTATTAAAAGACGTTGGTTTACTCTTTTAATTGTGATTATTTTTTTGTTTGCAGCTATTGCTATCATTCTAGTTAAGGTTCAACAAAGATATAATGCCAATCCGGGTTTGATATGACCTAAGAAAAATTACAATATACAAGTAGAGCTTACACCAGAACAAGAGATGGAATATGAGACAAATATCATAGAAGCTGATAAAAAAATACAAGAAGCTATAGCAAGCGGAGAACAAAAAATAGAATTAGAAAGTGGTGTTACATCAACTATTGCTTCTATACCTAATATAACTCTATTTATAGATAAAGCTACAAATCTTGAGTTATTGGGTAAATACAATGAAGCAATTGAGACAATGAATGGGGCATTCAGAAAATGGTATGATAAGGATGTTTATGGTTGGAATTATTTAGCATTTCTTTATCGACAAGTAAAAGAATATGATATAGCTTTAAAGATCTATGAAAGAATACTTGAAGAATATCCTGAATATAATTTAGACATATTACTTAAAATAACTCAAATCTATATCCAATTGGGTGACAAAGAAACTGCAGGAAAGTATTATATCCAGTATGAACTTAGCGGAGGAGTAAGAGATGAAAACCTTATGCAAGGAATCCGCCAACTTCAATAAAATCTTTAGCTTAGCTATATAAAAACACATGAAAAAACGAGTTCTCACCGTCGCTATTTTGGCTATAAGCGGAGCTTCTCTAGTGTCTGCTGAATATACCAGTGAGCTTCAATCTGCATACAATTACGCTTATGGTGTCGGCATTACGACGCAGCAAACCATCGATAGCGCGAATATGTATGGCAACCTCATCAGATCCCATATGGCGAAGATGATGGTCAACTATGCAATCAGTGTGCTTGGCAAGACACCAGACACCTCACTTCCTTGCAATTTTTCCGATATCAGCAACGAGGCTGAAGATATGCAGATCTATATCAAACAATCCTGTCAGTTGGGACTCATGGGCATTGGTATCATCAAGTTCAATCCAAGCGGGGTAGTTAATAGAGCACAATTTGGTACCGTACTTTCTAGGGTGCTTCGAGGAGACATCAATGACGGCGGCGATCCCTATTACACGTACCATTTCCAGACCCTCAAAGAAGCATGAATCATGAACAATCTCGATCCGAATATGGTCGAGGTCAGAGGATATGTTATGCTTATGATGATGAGAGCCGGCGGTAATATAGAAAATGCCCTCGAACAATGCAATGTTCCAGAAACTCAGATACTCTGTATGATCGGATCAGCAAGTTGTCCTGCAGAATGTCAGTTTGACAATATCACAACAAATGCAGGAACACTTACGGTAAGTTCTACATCCATCAATCCAGGGACTTTACCTACAAATAGTGTCTATGTCGGATCCTTGAGATTGTCTGCTACAGAAAATGACATCTCTCTCACATCTCTGACCTTCCAAAAAATCTGATCGTTCACCAGAGGACGGATAGAAGATGATGGGGTCAATATCGCTCCCATACAAGCATTATCTACTGACTCTTCGACAACGGTCACCTTCTCACCGAGCGTGACTATCCGCAAAGGAGAATCCAAAATCCTCAGCATATTTATTGAGAGTAACGGCACTTCAGACCAGGGCCTAAATCTCTCTACCAGCCAAAGCATTAGCTCTTCCGCTAATTCAGTCAGTGGATGATTTCCCTTGAGTCTGGTGGAGTAATAGAGTCGCACAAGCAACCTCCTCTTCGTTTCTCCTCCTATCAGAGGAGACTTGAGCAAACACTCCTCTCTGATAGGAGAGGTGGCCTGCCTGCGGTAGGCAGGGGTGATGTTGTTCGCCAAACAGCCGAAGAGGAGGTTGTTAAAAAAAGAAAAAATAATTTCTAGAAAAATTCAATCACACTATTCCCATACCACCATGTCCATGTCATTCCCTTTACACTTCATTACGTCATTCCCGACCTGCCTGCGGTAGGCAGGCCTGATCGGGAATCCAACCTGCCTGCCGCAGGCAAGTTGGCTATATGGCAAAATAGATTCCCGCTTTCGCGGGAATGACGTGACCATAAAAAAATCGGGAATGATGCCGAGAAGGTTATTAGGAATAATCTCGCCGGAATGATGCCGAGACAGTGAAAATAGCTGGATGTGTTAGTCTAGGAAAGTGAGGGAATCTATAATCTGGTTTGCATAATCAAATGGATAATTATCCAAAACTATATCATATACAACCGTATCATCAACAAAACAAAGATGGGTTATGTAAGTGTATCTATAAGGGTCTATATTTGATTCAGTCAAAAAAGTAACATGAGTAATAAAAATTTCTTTATTGCCAATGTTTTTGGTTATTGTTTCCTTTGCTTCTGTTGGTGATCAGTTATAATTGGTTTGAAGAAGACAAATGTCTTTGTTTGTAAGTGATTTTTTTAATAATCTAGTATCTCATACAGTCACATAAAATCGATTGGTATTTGTATTTTCTCAAAAAGAAAGATTTTGATTATGGGTAGTGTTTGGGATATATTTTTCATGCCCCCAATTATGTAAACTTTGAGGCATGTTAATAGAAAATAATCATTCAAATTGTAATTTACCTGATCAAATTGTGATAAGTCCCCTTAGTCATTCGATAGATAAATCTCAATCAAAAGTTCCTCAAGTAGATAGAGATTGGGTTGATTGTTGTGTTTCTTGTACTTGTATTGGTTCAAGTGATGAACCATTTTGTGTACATCAAATAAAACATAAAACAATAAGTGAAAATAGTGGTATATATTTCATTGAAAAATATGTTACATAATAAAAAGATAGGGAAGGAAAACACCTTCCCTATATTGAGTAGTGTAATGAAAGCAAGAGTTATTCATTATTGCGCATTGAAATAAAAGCGCACAGAAGTGTTTGCTCCATTGGTTACGTTTCGCATATTAGTATGTGCATGTGGAGAAGATGCTCCAGAAGAACCTAATGTTCCTATTTGATCAATTCCAGCTCGAACATATTTACCAACATACAAGTTACTAGGATGACTATCTAAATGACTAACATAAAATCGATAAAATTTCCCATCACTATTTTCTTGTTTAACTGCTACATATAAACTATATCCATAAGGATCAATATTGTCGTAACCGATTTCATCAATATATCCATCTAAAGGAGATCTAATAATTGCTCCTAGGTCTTGATTCCCAATTCCTTTATTCCAATCATCAGAATATTTTTCTCTAGTTCCTTTATGTGTTTCTTCGTCCCATCCATATCCATAATGGTATTGAGTGCCTTTTGTTTCCTCTCCTCCACGCCATTTTTTACCATCAATTGTTCTATTACTCCAGCTCGATCCGTCGGCACCAAAAGGCCAACCTATAGAACTTATACCAGTAGACGAGAAGGTATTGAGCGTATTACACAATAACAAAGGAGCATTACAACTTATAGGTGCATATGATCCAACATAGACATAAGTATATTCATACCAACCATTACCGGATATTTTGGTTGATTTTATCCAGTAATACCCTGATCTAGTCATGGGTAAATATTGAATAGCGCCAGATGCTTTGTTTTTGAGTTTAACACATAATCCAATGGTCCCTGATTGATCATAGACCTTGAAAGAATAATACGTAGAATTTGGTCTACCAAATTTGGGACTTACAGGATATTCTGTTAAAGTTCCAGCTTTGAGGTGTAGAGTATCTAATGATCCTGATACAGAATCATTCATTACGGACATTTCATCCACAACGGGAGACATGTCTTCCTTTTGGCAAGCTCCTAAAATCATAAGGAATATCGCCATAATAACAAACTTTTTCATGATAATTAGATTTAAATTGTTTATATTTTGTTTATGGGTTCACCAATGGTAATGGTATCGGAAATATGCTCTTGGTGAACAAGGATATTTCTTTTGGCTTTCCGTGTCTAGATGGGGAAGATATCCATACGATGATCAGTCATATGTTTTTTTTTTGTTTACGGGTGTTTATATGTGGGTATATAAACCATTATTTACTCCCCTTCGTCCCCTCTAAAATAGAGGGGAGTCTCTGGGTGGTGTCTGTTTGTTGCCATGCAAACATAAGGAATGAGTGCTAAGTCCGTCTGATAAGTAGAACAATACTTCATCTAAGTACGATACTTGCTCATTACCGCCAGAGATTGTAAAAGAGTGGAAGTAGAAAAAAACTGACAAAGTCAGGACGAAGTTAACACCCGGGTGCGAAATATGGTTACTTTAGTTCCAAAGCTACTTTAGTAGCTATCGCACCCGGGTACTAACGAATAGACAAAAAACACCCGATCCGGAGATCGAGCATTTTAGGGGAGTCCGTATGTGGATTTCGAGAGAAAAAGACAAATATTATTTAGATAAAAGCTCGTCTTAATCTCGCGATAAATTGATAAAAGATCCATAAATTGGACCGATAAATACCGATTTTTATCACCCAAAGGGTGTTTATCATTTTATCGAACGAAGTTCTTTTATCAGCCGAAGGTTATTTAGTCTTCTTGAGTTCATTCCAAAGTTTTTCTTGCTCTTTGGAGAGTTTTTTTGGTATGTCGAACTGAGGTATTACATACAAATCCCCTCTCTTGTTGAGGAATCCGCCACTACCAAATCCCTTACCATTGATCTTGATCATATCCCCGACTTGGGTGCCTTTGGGTACTTTGATTTTCAATTTTCCCTCTGGATGATCAATGGTGATTTCTCCTCATAGCACCATATCAAATAGACTTAGATTTGCTTTGGTATAGAGACCATCGCCTTTTCTTTCATAGATTCTCGAAGCGACAACATTGATCTGGATGTACAGGTCGCCGATATGATGTTCAGAAGATTCATCTCCTTTGTCTGCAAATTTAATATATGCGCCCGGCTTGATGGCTGCAGGTATTTTCACGTCCAAGATTTCTTTGACTTTTTCCAGTCATCCATTGGTCAAGACTTTACCATCTTTTGTATAGATTTTACCGCTACCACTACATTTTGGACAGGCTCATTGGCTCTGCATGACGCCAAATGGTGTACTGACTTGCTGAGTGACCCTTCCATGTCCCTTGCAGGTTTCACATGTTTTAGCTTCTGCGCCGGTGACTTTTTTGAGTCTATTGTAAGCGATTTTTTTGGTCACTCCCGTGTAGGATTCTTCGAAACTGATATCTATAGCAACTTGGATGTCTTCCCCTCCTTGGGTACTTTTTCTCCTAGATCATCAGCCGAATCCGCCACCAAAAATACCCCCCATAATATCTCCTATATCAAAATCTCAGAAATCAAATCCTCACTGACCTCCAAAACCTCATTGCCCTCCAAATCCTCAGAATCCTGATGGATCAAATCCTCATTTTCTATAGGCATCATATTGGGATTTCTTTTTCTCATCGCCGATGACTTGGTATGCTTCGTTCATTTCCTGGAACTTCTTTTTGTCACCTCCTTTATCTGGATGATGCTTAACCGCTGCTTTTTTAAATGCTTTTTTGATCTCCTCTGGAGAAGCGTCTTCTTTGACTCATAAGATGTCATAGTAATTTTTTTTGATGTCAAAATCCATTGTGTATACCCCAAAAAGTAAAATAGCACATTTGCGTATAAGGTGATATATTATAGAAAAAACAAAAAAAAGCAAATAAAATGCAATGAAAAATTCGTTAGGTTCTGATTCCTCTATTATACACACCAACGAAAATTTGACAATTTTTTAAAATCGACTATAATTGTTATATAAAATCATATTTAATCTTTGTTATAAAGAATATGGTGGAAGCTGAAAAAAAAATCCAAGAGTTTGCTCAGTTGGAACATACAAAAAAACAAGAGATAGCAAAAAATATTTTGTTGAATTTGAGTAAAAAATGAAATACTGACGCACAGAAGATACTTGATAGGCTTAGTAATATGCTCAATATTCCAGATGAGCTACTAGAAAGCATATTTAGAGATTTTCAAGAATCTATGGATAAAATCAAAGAAAAGAGGCAAGAAAATTCTGCTGTGATATATCAGAATATGCAAAAACATATAAAATTTATTCATCAGCAGGAAGAAGAAGAAAAGAAAAATGAAGACAATCCAGAAAAAATATTAGATCTTTTATAATATAACCTTTATACCCATGGCCGTAGAACAACTAAACAATCAATCTTCTCCTGGTTGATTTCCAGAGAAAATTACCAATGAAGAAGCTGCTCAAGTAGATCTTTCATCAACAGAAGCGAAACTTACAAAAGAATTTAAAGACGAACCCAAAGAAGAAGGGAAGGCAAAAAAAAATGAGGTAGAACAGACATGATCTTTGGAAAGATCTTCTGAAACAAATTCCTCTGAAATGGATTTCTCCAAAATAGATTTTTCCCCAAAAGTAAAAGAGAGAGATCGGGAAAATAAGAAGATAGTTTTTGAAAAATGAGCAGATACAAGACAAAAGAAAGTCGATATCCTGAAATTTGTACTTATGATGATCAAAAAAGATGCTGGTCAACAAGACAGTATACATGATCCTCGCTTCAATGATGACAAGATAAATGAACCGACAATATCGTTCAAAAATGAAGAATGAAAAGAAGGAGTTATCTTTATAAATACTCAAAACATAAATCCGATAGATTCCTATTATTTTGGGGTAAGCAATATTTCAATAGCGAAAAGAGAAAATATAAATAAAACATCCAAAGATGAATTATTGTCTTATGGAAACAACCAGATTGCCTGGAGAAAAGTCAAAAGAGCATAATATATTTTACCTTATAAGCATATAGTGTTATGACTATAGAGCAAACACATAATCAGGAGTTCTCCTACGAATCTCCAGAGAAATTGACAGACTTAGAAGTTAAAGAAAAAATGGTTTTCACAAAAACCACAGAAGAAATGGAACAAAATAAATGATATACTAGAGAAGAAGATAAAGAAACATGAGAAATCGTATATCAACCACCAAAGAGTGAAGAAGATTATGCAAACAAAGAATATGCTTACAACAAAGATAAAATTTACACTTCTAATAGTATGAGTTTTAAAAAACCAAACCAATATAAGGATTTAATATGAACTTTTTTGAGTCAAATTAAATGGGAAGATATTAGAAAATCTTTAAAATTGAAGAATGATGAAAAAATAATTACAAGTGTAGAATATACACAGGATCCACCATATTATGTAGATATATTCTGATTTAGTCCAAGTGCAAAAATTACGATAAACAAAAAAGAATATGATTTAACAATAAAAAAAGACTGAACGTGAACTATAACTAATTATGCATGAGCATGATATGGACCAAATATATTTTTTACGAGCAATACCAACATGGCACAACGAATGTATAATGAAATCAAAAATAAATGAGATAAAACCAAAATAAAAAAATAATATCGCTCTAATTGTTTATATTCTAATTATAAAAAATGGCTATAGAACAAGCACATAATAATGAGTTCTCCTACGAATCTCCAGATAAGTTAACGGAAAAAGAAGCAAGAGAAGAAATAGTGTTTCCACAAACCATGAAAGAAATCGAACAAAAAGATGAGAATACATATAAGGTTATATCTGAAGAAGAGTGGAAACAAAAAGAGTATATTAGAAATAATGATGTAACATATAAAGCTCCTAGTGTTTTTGTAAAGAAAGAAAAGTTAAGTGAGATAAATGATATGATTAAAGAATATTTGTTATCAATAAATCCTAGTATATTTGCGAAAAATAAATACGAACCTGGCAAAGAACCAGCACGATTAAAGTGAATGATGAAGGCTTTTGATTGATATCAAAAAGACATAAAAAGTTGAAAAATATCAATAAACTTATGATTAAACGCTGCTGCAAATATACCAAATTTTCGTATAACGAAACAATCTGGTACATCAATTACAACAGGAAATGAGATTGGTATGTACAAAAATTGAAACAAGGTTGAACCAGCAATTAGTATTTTGTTAAATGAAAATCAAGATATATGAACATATATAAAGATATGAGATGAAGAAACTCATTTTTTTGATCCAACATGAGTTAATTTGTTAAAAGCATTATCAGAAAAATCCGAAGAAAATAATGCAAATGCTTAATTTCTTTCTTTATTCTATAATTATACTAAATGACTTTTCCCCAATGATCATCACCAAAAGTCCAGAAAGTGATTCAAGAATTCTTGGCGCTTTCACTCGAAGAAAAAAGAAAGAAGATGATTAACATAACCAAAAGTTTGGACTGATCTCATCCTGTTTTTTCTCAGATATCCGACATATTAGAAAAAAACAAGAACATTACAGAAGAATTTCTTATCGGAATATATGAAGATTTAATGTATTTCGCTGATGCAATTGAACAGAACAAAAAACAAGATGCTTTTTCAAGGCTTTGAAGTTTACAAGATAAATTAGAACAACTTCGTAAACAAGAAGAACAAGAAAGAGGAAAGGACCAAAAAGAAGCAGATGATATGATTGTTAAGCTATAAGTTTTATTTTTTTATTCTAAACAATATGCCAGGAGAATGATCGACAGAACTGCAAATGTGATATGAGCTAAAGGAAGGACAACAACTTACCGATGCTGAAAGGGGATATATTGAAACGATTCAGAAAGCGCTTGCCTCAAATGATTGGAAGCAATTTTCTCAGGAAATTAATGGGCAAGGAGAAGAACAAGCAGGAGATTTGACAAATCTTCAGGCTATAGGTTTATTAAATCAAGACTGAAAACTTACTCATGAAAACCTGTATACCAATCCAAAAATATCAAACGCGACAAGAGCACTTATTATAAGTATAGTAAGTAAGTCAGAATTTTTTGTATCAAAGTCTGTTGAATTACCAAATTTAGGGAAAGATAGTGATTATTTAAGTAAATTAGGTAAAGAATGAGTCGAACAATATATAAATGCTATTTCAGCTTTTGGTGGTAAGGCGTATGTTGATGAAAAAGGTTTTGTTAATGTTCCAATAGATTCCTTTCATGAAAGGTTGGATGTTAATATAAATACATCAACGTTTTGAAATTTAAAAACAGTGTTAAAAGAAAAACAAAAAGCTAAAAACCTTGCTTTTTCATCAAAAGACAATCCGAATACTATAAATATATGAGGATACGAACGACCATCTCCCGTAAGTAATTATACAGGCGATGTAGCAGAGTCTAGTAAGATTACTAGTATAGAATGAGAATGGGGAGATCCAGTATTTAATGTATGAACAAATTTTTTTGATTACAATAGCGCTAAAATTGATACACAGGAAATAGATAAGGTATTTAACACAGAGACACTTAACATGATAAAAAAATATCTAATGGATAATCCAACAAAGAAAATGTATATCACGGCATATGCAAGTTCTGAATGAGATGCGGGATATAATCAAAAACTAACTGAAGAACGCGCTAAAAATGCAGGACAATGGTTGGAAGGAAAATGAATTATACCAGATAGAGTAGTGACAGAATGAAAAGGAAAAACTGAAGAATTTTGACCTTGACCTGAAAATTATGAAAAAAATAGACGCATAACGATTTCTTTTAAATAAGAAACATATTATTGTTTTCGTTCTTTTCAGAAAACTAAGACAATATATGGTGTTCATTTTTTGCTCATACCGATACCTATACCAACATCAGTATAGGCCTGATTTTCCATATTTTTTCTATGTACGGGAGAATTTTTGAAACTTATCATAAATGCTTCGATAGTAGGGTATTCTCTTGAGATATTTTCTGCAATATATTGGGTGTTATATCAAGCTTCTCACGCTCTGTTTTCTACGTTCTTTCCTTGATATATATGGGAAATGAAAATATTCTGTGCCATAGTGTCTGCATAGTTCTGAGCACAAATATTGAGCTTTCCATTTAGCTTCAATGGTTTCCCAGGATTTCTAAGTATATTGATTTCTTGAAGCGTATGTTTTCTAATGATGGATAGTCATTTTTCTTTTCAGAAAGAAGTAAGCATCTGAGAAAGTTTGGTATGTATAATTGATGTATGATCATTGAGGTTTATTATAGTGTCTTTATTGTCTTGTGAAAAAAGATAGGTCTGTGTATGACTATTCTTTAGGGTGGCTCCAAGCGCATCTTGAGTAGAGCTAATGATTTCTTTTTGCGGAGAAAAATCATTATGTCCTTTTGCTTGAATGTCAGGAGTGTTTACTATGAGAGGGATGAGTAAAGGGAGTTTTTTGATAAGATTCATGACCAAAAGTTAGTATATGAATAATATAATTATAATTATTATACCAAAAAAGTCAACATTTGACAAATTATAAAAAATCACTTGATTTTTGTTGAAATATATATACATCTATGGCAAGCAGCTTCCATTTCATAAATTAACGGTTATTACAGTTACAATTACAATTCACATTTTTTTTCATGTTTTTTTGAGGCTGCTCTTTCTGCTCTTTTGTTAAATGACCCCGGTAAGTTTTATCGGGGTTTTTTCTTAATTGTTTTTTTTGAGTGCCAATCCGCAAGGGAGTTTTTTGACAACAAACAAATAATAATTGATGCCAAAAAAGACAAGTGCCATAAGAGAGAAAATGATAATTTTGTTCGTCCTGTCCGTTCATTGGATCAGAATCAGAATCATCATAATGAGCGATCGAATCCGGACAAATCATCTGATTTCTTTTCTTGTCCATCCGAGTCATAAAAGTCTATGATGGAGATGAGTGTAATCACCTTTCAATGGGTTTTTTTTCATGACGAAAATTCTCCATAATCAGACCCATATTGCATCGAAAATAACTAGCGACAATGCGACGATCAGTGTTCCTATCTTGGCTCATCCGACCACAGAGAGGTAAGCGAGCGCGAATCCGAAGAACATGATGCCGACATCTCTGACCAGTCCGAGTGGCTTATATTCTACAACAGTAGAGATCAAACTAATACAGAACAAAACAAAAGATATATTTTTTACAAATAGTAATATCTGCATATTCGTTTCGGTGAAGTTGGTATATTCTTTGAAGACGACGAATTGGATGAGTAAGAAGATAGTCAAGAATCCGACACTGGAAACTCCACTTGCCTGACCATAAATACCATCGAATCGGTTGATGGCGTTGATACACAAGATCGATCGGAGTGTGAATCAGATTGCCAAAAGTCGTTGCGGCATGACCCATATCTGACCATTGATGATAAATTCCTGCGGACCGAAACTTCATATCCAGACTGCGAGCAAAGCGCCTATTATATGTCCGACCAACCTAAATATCGGCGGTATTTTGAAATTGATTTTTCAGATATAACGCAATTCTTCCAAAAGCTCAAAGATGACGATAGGTAGAGAGCCCAAAAACAATCCTCGAAAAAGATTGTTATGGAGATAGTCAGGAAAAAGGATAGCGACACTTACAAAAAATCCTAAGTAAACAAAAATTCCCTGGATGGTCGGTACAGGCTTTCTCGTGTTTTTGAGATCGTTTCCAGGCTTATCCAAGATATTGAGCCAACGAAAAAGTTTGAGTCCAACGAAAGCAAACACTATAGCGATGATAGGAACTAATATATAGCTCATGATAGATGATAGATGATAAATTTGTTCAAAGTTTCAAGCTTCAAACATACAGCTGTATGTTAGCCAATAAGCAGCTTTGAACTTTAAGCTTTCTGCTTTGTGCTAAAGATTTTACTTATAGTAGTGTTTTAGAGGAAAATTTCTAATCAAAATATCTCTTGTGTTTTCGTAAAAAAAGACTATCATAGTGTCACTATGAAAACACCTCTTTCAACAACAACAACGACTACCACAACAACCATCGTATAATGGTAGGAGTTTGTTATTGAAAATATCTATAACTCCTACTGACTAGCTTATGTAGGATTTTTTTTAAACTTTATCGCTATATGATCATGGAAGAAGTTATTTTGAAGCCACGTCATTCATTGTCTCATGTGCTTGCACAAGCAGTCCAGAGATCAGTGGATCCACTTGCAAAACTCGGTATCGGACCTGCGATAGATACAGGATTTTATTATGATTTCATTTTCTCTGAAGGTGTCGAATTCGGTGAAGAACAACTCAAGGAGCTCAATAAGATGATGACCAAGATCGTCAAAGAAAACCAACCTTTCCATAGGATAGAACTTGATTATGATCAGGCAAAAGAAATCATAAAGATGCTCGGTGAAGAGTTCAAGATCGACTTGATTGATGAATTCAAAAAAGAAGGGGAGACTATATTTTCGTATTATATCAACACAATTCCCGCTGCTGCAAAGGATAAATTACTCAAAGACAGCAAGCCCGGCTACATAGAAAAATATGAGAAAATCAATAACTACCTTGCAGCTTTAGGCTTGAAACTTTGAGCTTTGAGCTTAGAAAACAACTTCGTTGTTTTCATAGATATGTGTGAATGACCTCACGTCGACATCACCAAAGAAATTAATCCTGACGCATTCAAATTGGACAAGATTGCTGGAGCGTATCGGAGAGGAAGTGAAAAGAATCCAATGATGACAAGGATCTATGGATTGGCTTTTGAAGACAAAGACGCACTCAAAAATTACGTCGAAATGATGGAAGAAGCAAGAAAAAGAGATCATAAAATACTCGGACCAAAATTTGATATATTCAGTTTCAGTGAATACGGACCATGATTTCCATTTTTCCACAATAACGGAATGATGATTCTCAATGAACTCCAAAAATACTGGAGAGAAGTGCATTACAGAGATGGATACGAAGAGATCAAAACACCAATTATGTTAAGCAAAGAACTCCGAGAGACTTCCGGTCATCGATCACATTACAAAGACAATATGTATACAAGCGTGATTGACGAAAAGGAATTTGCTATCAAGCCGATGAACTGTCCTGGAGGAATGTTAGTCTTCAAAACCTCTCCAAAATCATATAGAGACCTCCCACTCAAAGCAGGAGAATTTGGGCTTGTCCACAGACATGAAATGTCATGAGCACTCAACGGGCTCTTTAGAGTAAGAACATTTACGCAAGACGATGCGCATATATTTTGTACAAAAGATCAATTCAAAGAGGAAATCAAAAAGGTAATAGATTTGATTTTTGAAATGTACAATACGTTCTGATTTACTAAGCTCAAGATAGAACTATCAACTAGGCCAGAAGAAAATTATGTTGGAGACTTAGCTGATCGAGATCTAGCAGAAGCAAAGCTTATCGAAGCATTAAAGGAAAAGAAAATCGACTATGTCCTCAATGCATGAGATGGTGCTTTTTACTGACCAAAGATTGATTTCAAAGTCTTTGATGCTATCGGAAGAGAACGACAATGCGGAACTATCCAATTGGACTTTGCATTGCCAAAAAGATTTGAACTTGAATATACAGGAGAAGACTGACAAAAACATACGCCTATTATGTTGCATAGAGTAGTATATGGATCTATGGAAAGATTCTTATGAATTTTGATTGAACATTTTGCTGGAGCATTTCCAGTTTGGTTAGCTCCTAAACAATTGAAAATAGTGCCAGTCGCTGAGAGGTTTATCGATTATGCAAACGAAGTAGCTGAGGAGATGAAGAAGCAATGACTTAGGGTTTCTGTAGATATTTGAGATGACTCATTCAGCAAGAAAATCAGGAATGCCGAGATAGAAAAGATTCCATACATCATCATTGTCGGTGAAAAAGAAGAATCAACCAAGACGCTTTCACTCCGCGAATACAAGACAAAAAAACAGTACGAGATGGGGATAACAGAGTTTGTCGACAAGTGTCTAGATGAAGTAAAAACAAGGAGTTTATAATTACGTCATTGTGAGCACAACGAAGCAATCTTCATTAAAATAATCTGTGTATAATACAAAAAAATCCCTTCTGGAAACAGAGGGGATTTTTAATTAATATTGTGTTGTGTTAAGTGAAAATCAGTTTAGGGGTTTTTGATTCACAAATTTCTTTGTAAATACGAACTCCTTCTTCAGGCTTTATAATCGTATTAGCCGCTTTTTTTTCAAGAAGTTTTATGGCTTTGTTGGCCAGAAAACTAATTTCCATAGAAGATGTGTTTTGTTTAACTACGATGAGTCTTTCAATTTTTTTCTTTGGATAGCGTTCTTCTGGGTGTTTTTGAGCAAGGTGGTTTATTTCCTTACTACCAACCAAGATATCCAGGATAACATCTGATTTCCCAGTTTTTGGGAGAGAATGATTTTCTTGCTGTATCATATATATTGTTTATAGTTTATGTTTCTGAAGAGAGAATATATATTTTTCTATAAAAAAATCAAGCATTTTGATATAAAAAAAAGAGAGTGCATAGTATGGAGATTTTAACTATTATAAAAAAGACAAAACATTGAATTTCACTACGTGAAGAGTATAGTACATACATCATTTATTCCTTATACAACGATATATGAAACTGACAACTATCGCGCATATTTTCGGCGACCTGCCTACCGGACAGGCAGGCCACAAACAATTCCTCGACAAGGGCATCATCCTCAATGGACGAATCAGAAGCGTCAGAGACTCCAAGACCTTCGGATTTATTGAGCTCAATGATGGTTCTTATCTCAAAAATATTCAAGTCGTGTTTGAAAATGATGTATCGAATTTCGACGAAATCTGTAAGTTCACGACAGGGACTTCTATCACGGTAGAATGAACTTTGGTCGCTTCACAAGGAAACAAACAAGCCTTCGAAGTTAAAGCAAAAAAAGTGATTCTAGTCGGTGCGTGTCCTAGTGATTATCCATTGCAGAAAAAATGACATAGCATGGAATTCCTTCGTGAAATCGCTCACCTCAGACCGAGATCAAATACGTTTTCAGCAGTATTCAGAGTGAGATCATTGCTCGCATTTGCTATCCACAAATATTTCAACGAGAACGGATTTATTTACACGCACACACCGTTGATTACCGGAGCTGACGCAGAAGGAGCATGAGAAATGTTTAAGGTTTCTACGTTAGACTTCCTCAATATGCCCAAAACAGAAGACGGAAATGTAGATTTCAAAAAAGACTTTTTCGGCAAAGAAGCGAACTTGACAGTAAGTGGACAACTCAACGCAGAGACCTTTGCAACCGCATTTAGCAAAGTATATACGTTCTGACCAACCTTCCGCGCAGAAAATTCCAACACGAGCAAACACCTTTCAGAGTTTCGAATGATCGAACCGGAAATTGCATTCGCGGATTTGAATGATGATATGAATCTCGCAGAATCATTACTCAAATACGTCTTCAAATACATCCTCGACAACGCTCCTGCAGAGATGGAATTCTTTGAAAAATTCATCAACCCCGATGTCAAAAAAAGACTCGAAGCGTTGATCAAATCCGATTTCAATAGAGTGACCTATACCGAAGCAGTCGAATTATTGAAGAAATCAGGAAAGAAATTTGTCTATCCAGTAGAGCGAGGAATCGACCTTCAGACCGAACATGAAAGATATATCTGTGAAGAGATTTTCAAGGGACCGACCTTCGTCACGAACTATCCAAAAGAGATTAAAGCCTTCTATATGAGACTCAATGATGACGGCAAAACCGTTGCTGCGACAGATCTTCTTGCACCAGGCGTAGGAGAGATTATCGGATGATCTCAGAGAGAAGAAAGATTAGACGTTCTAGAAAAAAAGATCAAAGATATGGGTATGAAGTCAGAAGAATTACGACGATATCTAGAACTGAGAAAATACGGTACCGTTCCTCATGCAGGATTCTGAGTAGGATTCGAGAGATTGATGATGTATATCACCGGTATGGAAAATATCCGCGATGTTATCCCATTCCCAAGAGCGCCAAAGGAGTGTGAATTCTAATGTCTATATATGAAGATAGTCCTGTGAGGCTATCTTTTTTTTAACGCTTCGAGGATCATTTCTTTGTGGTCAGGGAAAGCAAAATTGATGGTATCAATATCTTCAGGTTTCACTCTAATTATCGCTTTCGCATCATCGGCTGCTAGGATATCACCGTCTATATATTCTCCTTGATACGCTATAGTGACTGCATGTCCGCGAGGATCTCTGTCAGCCTTTCCTCGTACGCCGAGTAACTTTTTGATATGGACGTTCGCTGAAGTTTCCTCTTTTGCTTCTCTGGCTGCGGCATCGATAGGATCTTCGCCATAGTCTACGAATCATCCGGGAAGGGCTTTCCCAAGCGGTTCGTTTTTTCTCTCTACGAGGATGATGTTACCTTCTTTGTCGAAGAAAACGATGTCGACGGTAAGCTTTGGAGTGATACGTTCGCTTTTCATAATGGATTGTAATCTGCTAAAAGCATTGATGGATTTCATATATTCAACAACATCCCTGGGGAGATGTTTTTCGAGCTCGGAATAATTTCCTAGGCAGATATTATTTCTCAGCATAGATGCTTTTATCGGTTTTCTGATATCTATCGGAATCACTTTTTTTCCTGTCTTCTCAAAAATCTGCTGAACTCGAGGATTGCCGGTGATGACATAATCAAAGGGCGGAAATTGGGTCATGATATAATTGAGCCACGCATCGTTATTTCCAAAATCAGGGATAGGTCAGACGATGACTTTCTGGATGTCGATGAGCTCTTGTTTGCAGCGATGAATCATCTCTCTCCTTTCATCATAGGTGAATGGATTTTCTGAGGTGAATTCTTTGTTCGCTGACCCGATGCCGATGAGGATATCTGTTATTCATTGTTCATATGCTTGTTTGATCCCATCGAGATGTCAGCTATGCAATCCCGGCTGGCAACGGGTGATGAAAAGTCATGTCTTTTTTTCCATGGCAACTATATGATTAATAAATAAAAGGAGTTTTTCGTTTCTGAATTCTGCATTATACATTCTACATTTTAAAAATCATCTCTGAGTAATTTCTGCTCAGCGAGTAACATTCTTTTGGTGTCAAAAGAAGTGTTTTTGAGAAATCACAATCTTGCATAATCGGAAGTGGGACTAATAGTTAGGCTATCGAAATTATCCACTTTTCATGCATATCAATCTACACCTACCATAACGGGTGTTCTTCATGTGATAGAAATATGTACGGTCTCTGGTTTGATGATTTTGTGTTCAAATGGTAAAGCGGCTAATCCGCTTATTCATCGTAATGAACTTCCTGCTGGCATCATAGGGCCTCAATTATTCAACCGATAAGCAGAGCTTCCTAATGCCGTAGAAATAATAATCCCTGTTCCGTGAAATCTTTTGTCAAGCTGTGATGATTCGATATGGAATTTATAATAATCGAGCAGATTTCATCAAATTACGACATCGTTGAGCGCATACTTTATTTCTTTTTGTGCATCGGTTTTGAGGATATCTACTTTCATAAGTGGTGCTTTTATGCTTTCTATATCGTTCATATGGAGAGGGAGTTGGTCCAAAGAAATATCGTTGAGGAGGAAGCCAAGCGTTCCACAGTTTATTCAGAAAAATGGTTTATTGTCTTCAGGAGATTTGGAAAAATCATAATGTTTTTTCACCGTATCGAGCATGAAGCCATCACCTCATCCGACGAGATAGGCGTTTGCTTTGCTTTCATCATCCGTGATAAGATTATCATAGAGTCAGTTTTCTATCTGCTGTTTAAGCTCTTGAGCTTTGGGTTTATTGGTATCCAGGATGGGATAGTAGAGTAATTGTTCCATAAATGAAAAGTTAGGAAATAAAAATTATTCTACGATAGGATATAATCTTCCGATACCTACTGACCTCTCTTTGAGCTTGATGACGGGCGGTGCTTGTCTGATTTTGAATTCATTGATCTTGATCCTCTTTCTCAGTGATTTTACTTCTTCGAGATCCATGCCGTATTTTTCAGCGACTTCTTGGACGGGAGCCCCGAATTGTAATTCCTCTATAGCATCAGATACTCTCTCGTAATCAAAAGGATCAACCTGTCAGTCTGCGAGTTCTGCAGAAGCTTTTCTCGTGATGATGCCTTCCGGGATTATCTCTTTGTGACTGTGCTGGTTGATGTGTCTTGTGATGTCGTAAATCTCTCTTTTGTTGAGATCACCAATCATAGATAATCCACCGATAAGGTCGCCATAGAGTGTTCCGTAGCCCATCGCAAGCTCTGTTTTGTTGGAGTTGTTGATAACCATACCTCTGACGTCGTTCGCGATGTTCATGAGGATCATTCACCTTATTCTCGCTTGGAGATTTTCGTGGGTGATGCCTTCAGGTTTTTTTCCGAGTTTGTCTTCTGCAAATGTTTCAAAACTTTTTAGGACATCCTGAATCTCTCAAACCTTTAATTCAATTCCGAGATTGTCAGCTAATTGTTTTGCTAGCATATAGGATTCATTGCTGTTGTATTTTGTCGGCATATAGATGGCATGAATGTGTTCTGGCGAAACCACTTGAGCAAGGAGGTAGAGACTCAGAGCGGAATCTATTCCTCAGGAAACTCAGATAACAACATCGTTGATTCCTGTTTTTGTGAGGTAATCTTGTACTCATAGTTTCATCGCTTCGATCATGGCTGCTTGTGGATTGTCACGTTCAAAACGAACATCATAGGTATATTCATGATCAAACTTCGCTTCTGTATCGACGATGGAAATCTCTTCTTGGAATCTCTTTCCTAGATGTCTGAGATTGCCGTCAGGCGTCATCACCATGCTTGCACCATCAAAAACTAATTCATCCTGACCTCCGACTTGGTTCACATAGACCATATGCGAATCTAGATTTCTTGCATGCTTTTCGAGAAGTTTCATTCTCTTGTATAATTTTTCTTTGGTATAGGGAGAGCTGGAAATGTTGAAGACGACATCTATTCATTTGTCCTTATATTCTTGGATGGGTTTTACTTCATAGTTGTTGTCTCGGATATCCTCACAGATCGTCAAGGCACCGACCAGATTTTTTCCTATTTTGAAGGTCAGTCATTCCTTGCCAGGAGCGAAATATCTTTGTTCAAAAAAGACATCATAATTTGGCAACAATCTCTTGTGATACATCTGGATATCTTTGCCTATCACTGCTGCGGCATTGTATTTTTTCATCTCGCCGGAAGGCAATTTTTCAGCATCGTTATAGTCGATGCAGCCTAAGATAACCTTCAACTCCGCATTCGTTTGCATCACCAAATCCCTGATGGTGTAGATTACTTCCTTCTGTTCCTTTACCAAGGATTCATCATCGATCATGTCATTGAGCGGATAGCCTGTGATGCTCATTTCAGGAAAGACGATGACTTCCACATCTTTTCCTATCTGCTGAATCACCTCTTCAATCTTCTTCTGATTGTAGGGAATGTCACCGAGTTTGGTGTTGATCTGTCCGATGCCTATCTTCATGATGATGGGGGTAAAGAAATAAAGATTATGCTAGGATTCCATGTTGGATTCTCATAAGTTCTGCGTAGATATCTTCTCTTCATTTTTTCGTCTTCAAACCATTGAAAAGAATCTGACCTCCTAATGCGACGTTCGGTTTTTTCAATCGCGTTTCGAATACTTCCCCTTTTCCGAGAGTCTCTTCCCCTACATCATATAATTTTTCTATAGTGATAGCTTCGTTGTTTCCTCTTAATCTCTCTCTGACCTCTTGGCGATATCCCTGAGTTTTGAGACTATCTATGGTAGGATATTCCATCCATTGGAATGTTTCCAAGACTCTCGCTCTTGCATCAGTGACTGCTTGGATATCGTTGTCATCATATTTCAATGCTCCTTGGTCATAGACCTTTTGTAGTAGTCTTTCTCCCTGGATTGTTTCATCTTCCTGTACGATGACTCTGTATCTATCTCTGATTTCTATATTAGGTGTGCCTGGGGTAGGTTCCTTGTCTACATCGTTGGATAATTTTCCTGTAGGTCCGTCTTCAGTTTCTGTTAGTTTATATGCCGCAGACAAAGCATCTCTCGTTTTGTTCCTTGCAACCAAGAGTCCTCATAGTCCGTATTGGATGAAATCATTTGGATTGAATCCTGCCTCAGTGACTGCGTCTTCGACATGTCTCACGTCATCTACGGTGGAAATATCTGCGACTACGATCTTGTCCAATGTTGGATCAAGCATCTCATTTTCCTGTAATTTCTTCAGTGCATAAACTGCTTGATTTGCTAAGTCACCACTATCCAATCTCATTCAAATAACCTTTCCTGTTGATCTATATTTTTTTTTGAGCGCAACAATCTTGTCTATGCCTTTGTAAGAATCTACTAGGTCTACGAGCAATCCTACCTTCTCCGCTTTCTCGATAGCGTTGATAAATGCTTCGTCCTCTGTTGGATAACATGCAAGATATCTGTGAGCGGTTGTTCCTCCTGAAAGTGTTTGTGGATACACCAAAGCCGCTGTATCATTCGAAGTAATTTTCAATCCACCACCGACGATATTTGCTTCGACAGCATCTAGATGAAAATCTTCATTGGGCGTAGCTCTTTTTCCAAACTCTGCTACTCTTCCTTGACCAATGATTTCTTCCAGATAGTGTGCATCAGTAGATACAATGCTTTTAAAAAACGCTCTCAAAAATACTGGTTCATATACTGCAGCGAGCTCTGCAGGACCGCTGACGCTCATGACGGGTTCTTTGGGTCTGACGACCGTACCATCTTCTACGGCTCTGATAGTAAGGGGGATATATCCTCCATTTTCTATGACTTCTTGCCGCATCTGTTCATCGAAATAGCCATTGCCTCATTTCGTTTTTTGTTCTGCATAAAATGCTTTGGCAAAATCTAATTCCGCTTGGGTTATCTTGATTCCCAAAATATCTTTCAACGCACTCCTGATTCCATCAACGACGACATACTGTTTATTTGGTGACCTTCTGAAGGATAACGTGAAGGTTTCCTGTTTTCTTCCTTTTTCTCCCTTGAGGAAATTCATCGTCCTGTTGTAGGCGTCCGTCTGAATAATCTTATTTTTTTTGGCGATATCTTTCCTGACTTCCAAATCAGTTATGGTTTGATATTCCTCGAAGGTGATGTCGGGGAATTGCTTGATCTGGTCTCTGTATGCAGTTGTGTTGAAGGTCATGGGAATGGGGGTAATCAGATAAAAGTTAGAAATGTTTTTGAAGAAGTTCGAAGAGTCTTGCTGAAGTGATAATCTCCGCATCACGGTCTTTTAATGTCTGGATCATAGCATCGGTGCTCGTTTGAGCAACGCCCTTGATAGCATCTGAAATGAGGTATACCGTATAATTTTTGTCTAACGCATCTTCTGCGGTCTTACCTACACAGTAGTCAGTAGCGACTCAGGAGATAAGGAGGATTTTTTTGTTCATGCCTTTGAGCTGGCTGTCGAGTGTCGTCCCATCAAATCAGCTGTAAGCTTCTCTGGCAGGATTGATCCCTTTTACAATCTCGAGATCGAAATCTGATGTCTGTAATGGTTGAGTCAATTCAACACCTTCAGTATTTTGAATGGAATGATCTGGTCGTAATCTCTGTTCTTTTACTTCAGAAAGGAATTTTTTTAATTCTGAAAGCGTGAACTGCGCCCTCTCTCCTATTCCATGTTCTTCTTCAGTTCGTGTTTGGACTTCTTCATCAGTAATAAGGTCATATGGGTTCTTATTCTTATAGTTAGCTGCCAGAGAGATATGTCCGAGTGGATGTTTCTCAAGAACGTTGATGGTGGTTATCTTATAGTGTTTGCATGCTTCAAGCAGGTTTTTGGTTACAGATGCTGCTTGTTCTCATTCGGTGACATACAATTCATTGAGTGAAGCATCTTCGAATGTTCTGGTATTGTCGACACTGATCATAGCGATATCATCGACATCCTTACAAGCTTCCAAGCGAAATGGTTCATTAAACTGTTCCTTTGTCTGAGGTGAGGTGAGGGTCATTGTTTCCATGGGTGAGCGGGTAAAGAGATAAATAATTGTTAATAGTACAATAAGTAGAGGGTAAAAAAATTAATTTTGGAGTGATTGATATCTTTAGTAATTGTATAATAAACAATTTCTAGAGAATTGCAAGAGATAATTGTGTTTTTTACAATAACAAAAACCCGCACTGAAAAACAGCACGGGCTTATGAGTAATTCTTGGTTTCTTAAAAAAGAAAACCTTTTTTAAGTTTATCCACCAAAGCCACCAAGATTGGTCTGGCTGAAGTGCGCTGCACTCTGACTTGCCCTGACAGCACTCTGGCTAAACACCTGGAATGCCTTACGGATTTCGCTCGGATTGGAATTTGCAGTCAAGGTCCAGTGATCGGGAATCCCCATCTCACTGAATACCTGTTTGAAATCACATGATCCGTTGTCGAATCCCATGGCAGCGATGATATGATCTTCACTTCTGAGCATATCGCCGACAATCTTTTTGACGTCAGCAGAAGTACTAGTGTGTGAATGACAATCTTCACCGTCAGTCATGATCAAGGTAATAGTTCTTACCTGGATGCCGTTGTTCTTAAAATCCTGAGCTTTGGCGATGACAGTAGCCAGAAGCTTGGCTGTTTCGTCAAAGAGAGGCGTACCTCCGTTAGGATCATAATTACCGGTATCCATTTTAGGAACCAATGAAAGCGGTGTGTACGGATACAACACTGTTCCATTGAGATATCTGTTGAGAACTTCGATATTATCTTGTTGTTTGCTGTCCAATAATGCTTTGATCAGCATATTGTGTCCATCCCTTATAGGTTGGGCATTGCTAGCGAACTTGATAGAACCAGAATCATCAACCAAAATATTGAGCAGAATAACTTCACTCGATCGCACCGAATCTATCGGCACACCAAGTCCCTGTTGAATAATCGCTCCGATATCAGGAATTTTTGTTAACGCGTTCAAAGAACCGCTACTCAAATCCCCGTCTTCATGAGCATTCTGCAAGAGTTCGAGATTTATTTTACTGTTTGACATGATAGTGTCCTCCTATTTTTTATTAATTACACAAATTTATTTACATCCACATCCGGCCACTGATCAATAGAATCGGTGGATTTTACTAGATGCATACCAGCGTTACGGAACCGTTCAAAAGCCTGATTGGCTTGATCGGTAAAGTCCACAACTCCAGGAATAATTACCGGTGAAGTACAATCTTCCAACAGGTATACCTTTTTTGCAAGATTGGGATCTTTGGCCATGATGTCAGTCAATAGGTCATCGATACTCCACGCAACGCAATGAGATTTTGCCTGTCCGGCAATGATAAGCATATCATAATCCAGGAGTTTCTGAATAAAATTAGCATTGCGCTGAGCAATAGCTGTTCCATTGAAGGTATCCAGAACTTCAGGACTGAGAACGGAATAATTTTCCGTCAGAGGATTACCGCCTTTGATTTCAGTACCGGATTCACTGTTTCTTGCCACAGTGTGGAAGAAAACAGCTTCCTCGATAATTGCAACCAATGCATGTCCAATTCCACCAAGCATTGCATGATAGGGCCATATCATCAATTTGTCCTTGCCCTTTTTTTCCAAAGCCTGAGCATAATGGATAGCATGTTTTTTGAGCGCGGTATAGGAAACCCCTAAACTTGCAGCTACACCGGGATTGATGGTGTATGTGCCGTTGATCATTTCATTCGCAGAGATCATGGTCGAAGCAGACACAGGAATTCCATTTACATCCAAAAAGAATAATGAGTGGAAAATCTGCATGGTTTTGTGCGTATCCATGGTTGGGAAAATTTTGGTAATCCGTCCCATGTTGGTATAGATGAATTCGGCGAGTCGTTTGTTATCTTCGGGAGCCCCTCCAACAAACAATTCGAATCCAGGAATACAGAATGTGTTTTGCACATCGATCGGCATAAGCGCGATCTTGAATTTATCAATAGCGGCATCGCTAATTGCATGTTTCACTTTGTATGCAAGTGCATCGCTTGCTAAATTCTGATAGCCAATCTTATATACTTGATCAGCTTTGGAAGCATCGTAATGCTTCGGAATAACAAATTTTTTCATAATGGTAAATTTTAAAAGGTTTATTTTTTTTGTTAAATTTTACTTTATTTAATAGAGACAAGAAGAATCTTATTCCGTTTGATGACATAGATTCCTATAGGACTTACGAGTAAACTAGATTGTTCGTTGACATGATGTTCCGTGTCTACGAATATCTTGGTCTCTACATTTCCTTGAGGATCGATACCTACACGTAGGATGCCGTCATCGGTTGGGCAAAAGAGATAATTGGCAACAGCCGCTTTCCCTTTGATGTGAGATAACCAGGTCTGACTTGTTGTCTCCTCATGGAGATGAGTAAGTACTTTACCATGTTTATCTACAACGACACAATGATTGATATATTTACTTTGGTTTTTGGTAGCGATAATCACCCATGCGAGTGAGTTGCTGATGTACGTCTTTGCGTCGATAATCTGACCTTTAATGAAAGGGAGATTGACGTTATCATTGATCACCTTGCTCGAAGATTCGAATACGAATCCCTGTAAGATGTTCCCTGCCTTGTACATACCAAAGCCGAATGTATCACCAGTCCAAAGCAAGGTATTGTCTACGATGCATTGACCGATGTGGAGAGGTGAGTAGTCCAACCCCAGAGGATTGTTTTTATAGACGTTTCCATTTTCAACCCAGAATATTTCATGATCATTGGCATCACACACAGGGCGGGTGCCTACACAATCGATGAACATTTTCCTGGATTGGCCGGAAGTGTCGACTACAGCCATCGTATGGGTTTCACTCAGTACGGTCGACGATCCATTGATAGCAATATGTAAACTGCGAGACAACGGTCCAGCAATCACTACTCTATCATTTTCACGACGGTATTCGTCATTTTCATGATATACATACACGAGCTTGCCATTTTGCATAGCAGCGAATACGATGGTACCATTGGTCACGAATACTTCTCGTACCTGTACATTACCACTCACACTTATAGGAACAATGATATGCATATGACCTGCGTTACAGATAGGACAGTGTGGTGTCGCATATTCTATACCACAAGCTTTACAACTTTTCCACTGCATATTCTTTAATAGTGCCTGAGGAAATTCGCCTCGGAGATCTTTTTTGAAAACCTCTTGGAAATAACGAAGTGTTTTTTCATCAAGCACAGTATATGGATACGCATGTTTAGGATAGACCACTTCTGAATTAAATACATTGATACGATTGTGTGGCCGTAACTGTTGTTTTACTCGTTTGTTGTTGTCTTTTGGTTTGTAAACACCACCGTAAGGATCAACAAAGAGAAGTGATTTGAAGAGTAACATAGAGAAAGCATACCAGTCACCGTTAGGGTTATGGTTGCGTGTCATCGTCCAGAGAGGAATATTGTTTTTTGTTATGATATCACAGATCAAAGGATCTACAAACTTTTCTGTATACATAGTACTCATAAAGTTACCGAATTGGTAACTGTCCGTATCTATCATATACACGTGCTTGTTTTTGATCAGAATGTTGAGGTCATTGAAATCGCCTATCACTATCCTTTTAGAGTGGAGCGCTTTCAACGTGTCATGAAGATGGAGAAAGATATCCCTGATTTCATTATTGCTAATGTTCATAGAATGTCTAAATCCCATATCTCCATAACTCAGGAGTGTTTCAGCACCAGTGATGAATGGCATAGTGTATCCCACGATCGCGCCCTGTTTGTCCGTTAGGAGCGTTTTGGGAGCGATGATGTTGCTTGGTAGCCCACCGGGAAACATCGCCAATTTTTTATGGTTGATAGTGATTCTCGCTATCGCTGCTTTTTGTTCTTCGGATGATTGCGCATAATAGGGGTCATTGGGGAGACGATACACTTTCGCCACCTGACCATTACCCATATCATACACTACTGCTTCTTGGCCAGCACCGATCTCTTTGGTGAGTCGGATCGCTTGACCGTTGAGATACACGGTTTTCATAATCAGATGGTTTTTTGTTGGTTTCTTAAAACAATAAATGTTGTATCATCAGGCAATAATCCATGATATTTTAGGATAGTCCTTTCTTCCCATATGGGTTTACGTTTTTCTGTAACAATAGTTGTCAACACATTACGTATCCATTCTGGGTTGGTAAAATAAATATCATCAGTCCAAAATTGATTTATGGGACCTATTATCTCCTCTCTACCAGGAAGATTCTGATCTGCGATATTCACAAGATCATTCACTCCATCACTACCGATCAGTATGTTTTGTACATCGTCAGTAGGACAGATGATATGTCTCTGGATATCAAGAAGTGAGGGTTGATTATTCGTCACTTCGCTTCCCGTGATACCATAACATAGGTAAGGAGGTTTGTTTCCAGGAAAAGGACCAAGCACATGCAGGTTGCCGTTGAGAGAGAATACTCCGTCTCCACAGCTGAATATACATGTACTTTGGGGAGTAATCACACATCCTACAATTGTACAGAGAAAATATTTGCATATCGTAGCAATCAGATTTTCATCCATACTTTGTGCAAGCACACGTACACGAGCAAGAACATCTTGTCGGACGTTGTACCATAACCAATCATGACGAAAAAGATTTTCATCACTCAGGCTAGGATGTGGTTTGGAAAGATACGTTGCGAGTGACTGGGCAAACATGGGAGCTATAATCTTGCTGCCTACTTCACTATGAAGTCCACTACTGCAACCATCACTAACTATGGATATAATATAGTTAGGGTTTTTTATCCAAACATAACTGTCTTGGTTATTGCGACCTATTTTGAGGTGACGCGTACCCAAAACAGAAGCTCCAGCGATTTCAAATTGATCGAGAGTTTTCATATGTATTTTGTTTTTTTAGTTAGTACTGTTAATGAACTTGTACAAATTACAATAAATAGAAGATAATTTGTAAGGACTCCCTTCATACAAAGCCCCGTGGTATTATGACTAATACTCTTGAGAAGATTCTCTAGATGAGAAGTGTGTTTACTATCGCTCTTGCAGTCCGTCGCAGATACACAATACCAAACGGTTTTTCTCTTGAGTAATTGTATATTAAACAATTTCTAATAAATTGCAAGGGATAATTGTACTTTTTACAATAATAAAAACCCGCACTGAAAAACAGTACGAGCATTAGAGTAATTCTTGGTTTCTTAAAAAAGAAAACCTTTTTTAAGTTTATCCACTTGCGGTTATCACTTAATATGGTCGATTATTACAATGACAAAACTCCGGCCGAAATCTTTGAACGTGCAAAAGCACTCGGTGCAAATCAAATCACTTTCAGAGTATTGTACAACAATGATTTTCCTCAGACCGATGAAGAAAAAGAAATTGCTGGCTGGATTGTTAAACACAAAGCGAATGACGAAAAAATCAAAGAAATCAACGAGTACATCAAAAAAAATGGTCGTCTCCTTGAAGTTATGCCTTTTGGTGCTTACCGGTATTCGGTGCATGGTATGTCATGTGTAGTAGATGATGATTGCATGAATTCCACCAACGTTCCTAAAGAAGAAGTGAAATATCTTATTCTTCGCCCCAATTGTAAACTCTATACCAAATGGGATGATGAAGGATCGATATTGTTCTAATCTTTCACAAGTAACGTATGCAGCCGTTGTTTTCAACGGTTGTTTTTTTATATATCTAATTGTACTCCAAACAATTATTGATTTTAGGCAAAAAAAGACTACAGTAGACAGTAGTCTTTTTATTTTTCATAGAGACCATGATCAAACAAAACATCCTAGTGACAGTAGATAATGTTATCTTTACTATCATTGAAAATCAGGTGCAAGTATTGCTTATAAAAAGAAACATCGAACCATTCAAATGAGCTCGAGCGATACCGGGATGATTCGTTCTAGAATCCGAAGACTGTGAACAGGCAGCTCATAGAGAGCTTCTGGAAGAGACGAATATCAAGAATATCTATCTCGAACAGCTCTATACTTTTTCTGAAGTCAAAAGAGATCCAAGAGGAAGAGTTATCTCAATAGCATATATGGCGTTGGTGGCGAGAGAAAACATGACCATAAAAGCATGATCCGATGCTGCCGAAGCAAAATTCTTCCCAATAGAAAATCTTCCAAAATTGGCGTTCGACCACAAGAAGATATTGGGGTATGCATTTCAGAGATTGAGACGGAAGATGGAATATACCAACGTCGCGCAATATATCCTGCCAAAGAAATTCACGCTTTCAGAACTCCAAAAAGTCTATGAGATCGTCCTCGGTCAGAAGATAGATGTCAGAAATTTTAGAAAGAAAATCGATAAGCTCGGCATCGTCAAGGAGACTGGAGAAAAGGAGATAGGCGTCAAATATAGACCAGCGAAATTATATAAGTTTATAGAAAATACACTGAAAATAGTAGAAGTTTTATAGAAATGATTATGTATGACCAATATACTCATCCCCAATCCACAAGCATTTAATGAAAAACTTCAAAGTATCATTGCCTGATGATCGGAGCATTTTCATGTTATCGCGGATTTCGATAGAACATTGACCAAGGCATTTGTAGATGGAAAACCAAGATCTTCATTGGAATCGATACTTGAACAGGAGGGATATCTCGGTGAAGAATATTCGAAAAATTCGCTCAATAATTTCAATACCTATCATCCTATAGAGATAGATCCAGCGGTATCTCTCGAAGACAAGAAGAAAGCAATGATGCAACGGTGGACCAAACAATTTACTTTGATGTTGGAGGTAGGCATTACGAGAGATGTCATTAAGAAGACTGTACAATCCAATCTCGTGAATTTCAGGGAATGATACGAAACATTCTTCGATATGCTCAAAGATAATAACATCCCTTTACTTATCTTTTCTGCGACAGGGCTCTGATATGAAGCTATCTATTTCTGTCTCGAGAATGTGAAAAAGCTTTCGGATAATATTGATATTATCTCCAATGCGTTCATTCGAGACGAACATGGCAAAGCCATAGCAGTAAGAGAACCTATAGTCCATAGTTTCAATAAAGGAGAAACTATTGTTCGCGATCTACCTATTTATGATGATATTAAGGATAGGAAAAATATCCTCCTCCTAGGAGACGGGCTATGAGATACACATATGGCAAACTGACTAAATCATGAACATATATTAAAAATCTGATTCCTCAACAACGATACTCCCGAGAATAGGGAAAAATTCTTCGAAGCGTTTGATCTCCTCATCCTCGATGATGGGCCGATGGACGAAGTTAATGAAATTTTAAAGAAAATTTTAGCTGGATAGTTTTATTTTTTTAGTAGATAGATGAGAATAGGAGGATCGTCGTGATGTTATTATAGGATCGCAGAAGCAAGGAATACCGACAAAGAGATTCTGCAAAATTTTGTTTGTCCAGAAGCAAATATTTTGGAGCTCATGTGTCATGATAAAGAGCATTTGGATATGGAGCTCGATCCTTTGTTGGTCAAAGAAAAATTTATAGGCTGTTCCTTACATATGCCTGTACATGAATACAAAAATGATGAACCATCTCATAAAATACTCAAGAAAATAGAAGAAATCTGTAATCGTTTTGCTATACAGAATATCGTCATTCATCCGGATACAGTTGTTGATCGATTTTTATTTCAGCAATATAAACATCTTCCGTTTTCTATAGAGAATATGGATGAAAGAAAACCTATCGGAAAATCGATAGAAGATATCAAAAAGATTTTGGATGAAAACCCATATATTTCCTTTACTTTGGATTTGCAGCATTGTTATGTTAACGATCCTACGATGCAGTTAGTAAGGGATTTTCATGAAGTATTATGAGACAAGATTATACAATATCATATTTCATGATATCATACAGAGTATCTTCATTATCCACTATTCAAAACCAATCAAGATAGTATTATCTCTGCTCTTCAAAGAACGGATTTGCCGATTATCATAGAAAGCACATTCGATGAACCATGAGAATTAGAACAAGAAATCGCATATATAAAAAAAGTCATTGCGAGTAATGAAGCGACGAAACAATCTTAGAATGATTATTTGGATTGCTTCGCTACGCTCGCAATGACGATGTAATTTCTAACTAAACGTAATATTCCCCTTCATAGTCGACTCCGTCATATGGTCGTCTATTTTATTATGTTCAGACTTTTTTTCACTAGTTCAGCTTCTTTCAACTCTTGGACCTTGTGGCGCGCTATCGTCTTTCATGCTCAATGAGACCTTCTCTCTTTCGAGGTCTATATCGATTACTTTTACTTTTACTTGCTGTCCAACCTTTACAACTTCGATAGGGTTATTCACAAAATAATTGGCCATCTGTGATTTGTGTACGAGCCCATCGCTGTGTAATCCGATATCTACAAATGCTCAGAAATCCGTTACGTTCCTGACGATACCATCAAGCTTTGTTCCTATCTGTAAATCTTCTATATTTAATATTGTAGAAGAAAAACATGGAGCTTCGAGTTCGTCTCTAGGATCCAAACCTGGTCTCTGCAATTCCGCCAAAACATCTCTCAAGGTTTCCAAACCAATCTTGTATTTCTCTGACCATTCAACTAATTTATTTTCTGGATATTTTTCGACAGTCATCGGCAACTTCAAATCTTTTTTCTTGATACCCATCTCTTTTTCTATCAGCTCGTAGACCTGTTTGTGAATCTCAGGATGGATTCCCGTCTCGTCCAAAACTTCCTTTCCTCCTTTGATTCTCAAGAATCCAATTGCTTGTTCATAGACTTTTGGACCGAGTCCTTTCACTTTTTTGATCTGCGCTTTGCTCGTAAATTTTCCATTTTCATCTCTATAGATGATGACATTTTTTGCGACTGTTTCACTCAATCATGCAATGTGTTGCAACAAGGTATAGCTCGCGGTATTTACATCAACACCTACGCTATTCACGATATCCTCTACTTTTTCTTCCAATTTTTCTTTCAAATATTTTTGATCAACATCGTGTTGATACTGTCCGACGCCGATAGATTTTGGATCGATTTTGGTCAATTCCGCCAATGGATCTTGTACTCTGTGGGCGATACTAATCGCGCCTCTGATGGTGACATCCAGATCAGGATATTCGTCTTGAGCGAGTTTAGATGCAGAATACACAGACGCTCATGATTCAGAGGTAATCATGTATTTCACATCCAGTTTATATTTTTCGATGAAGTCGTGAACTACTTTTTCTGATTCTCTCGATGCTGTTCCATTTCCTATCACGATAAGATCTATCTTGTACTGATCGACTAATTTCTTCAAGGTCTCTCGAGCTTCCGTTACTTTTTTCTGTGGCTCAGTAGGATAAATTACCGTCTTATCCAAAAATTTTCCGGTAGCATCGACGACAGCAAGTTTACATCCCGTCCTGAATGCTGGATCGAATCCAAGCACATTCATTCCCTTAATTGGAGGAGTCAGTAAGAGATTCTTTAGATTATCTCAGAAGACTCTGATGGCCGCTTCGTCAGCTCGTCTTTTTTTGTCTGATCTGATTTCTCTTTCGAGTGATGGTAAAAGCAATCTATGTAATCCATCTTCACACGCTTCTTGGACATAACAGATACTGGTCCCATAATTTTTTGGGAAGAAATATTTCGTAGTTTCCTCTCGGATTTTATCATTGGAAAATTCCAGTTTCACATTCAGCTGCTTCTCTGTCTCGGCTCTCGTGACTGCAAGATATGCATACGATGGCATCTCAGAAATCTTTTTGCTGTAGTTCTGATAGATTTTATAGACTCATTTTTCATCAAAAGTTTTGGTTGCTTTACACGCAAGTACTCAGGTATTTTCTTCTCTGACCTTGATGTCTTCTCTGAGGTCAGCATGATCAGAAACTGCTTCTGCCAAAATATCTTTGGCTCACTGGATTGCTTCTGCTACATCTTTGACACTTGTTTTAACATCGCCGGTATCTCTGATAAATTTCTCCGCTTCCGCTTCAAATTCTTCTTTGCTCATCTGTGCTTTGGTCAAAATATCTGCCAAGGGTTCCAATCCTTTTGCTTTGGCTATAGTCGCTTTGGTATTTTTTTTCTCCTTGAACGGTCTATAGAGATCTTCGACTCTCGCCAAGGTTTCCGCTTCCATAATCTGCTTTCTGAGTTCGTCCGTCATCAATCATTTTTCATCGATGAGACGGATGACGTCTGCCTTTCTCGCTTCGAGATTTCTCGTGTAGCTGTACATCTCATTGAAATCTCTCAACTGTTCGTCAGTTGCTCCTTCCGTCAATTCTTTCCTATATCTCGCGATGAACGGAACGGTATTTCCTTCATCCAATAATTGTACGATACTGCGGACAATGTTTGGCGCTATGCCAACTTTTTTGCTGATAATATTAATCAAATCTGCTGCCATGCTGGGTGAAATAAACAATAAAATCCGCGAAGGCGGAAGTATGACGCTAGTGTAACAAAATCGCACCCGGGTGCAAACAAAAAAAAGGTCTGGTATAACCAGACCTTATATAATTAGAGTAAATCCTGAGCAAGATGTTTCAAAGACTGCGATCTACAATAAACAATCTCATTGTTATGAGAAAACACATCATTGATAATGTCATTGATAATGTGTTGTGTATTTGGAAAGAGTAGGCTTCTATCTTTGTTTATTAAGACAAATCTCTCCATATAAATCGCCAATAAAAAATCTTTGTTTAACAATGCAAGAGGAATGATAGTGAGAGCATGTTCTGATTTTTTCATCCAATCAAACACTTCTTTTTCAAAAATGGTTTTTGGATGTTTTATCTTCGTAAAAGAACCGTTCTTGACAAAACTGGCTGAACGAGTAACGAGTTCATAATGATCTAAATTCTTCATATGTTCTATAACTTTTGTGGTAATGGTATCCATATACACACTTATTTTATCTTTGTTTTTTTTTGTGTTATAGAAAACCTTATAGGGGCTCATAAAGAAGAGATTCTTGATCTCTATACATTGTATATTCTGTTTTAATACAACCAATGGCCGAACAGGATAGTCAATTACAATGCCAGAAAAATCAACTAAGAGCAGTTTACGTACTGTTGAAAAATTTTCTCTATCCTTGATATAATCGACACGGATATGCTGTCCAACAGATTTTTTTAGTAAGACTAAATCTTTTCTTGTTATATTCATATAAGTTTATTTTTTTATATTTGTGTTTGTGTATCATCACTGTATATATTTGTCTTTCACATACAAGCCGTATGCGATAGCAAACAATGCAGCGAACGGATAGACGATCATTCTATCTACGAAGCTATGCAAGACCAAACCTTCGATACTTAGTCACAATATTCCTATACCAAACGCGAAGACGATAGCTCCATAGAGCTTCTTTTTTTTGGTCGCTTTGTCATCATGTTTCTTTTCTTCTTTATAAGATGTATACGCGATATAGTGAAGATAGCCGTAGAGATACAATCGTCCCAAAAATCCTAGGGCACCATATTCTAGCCGTATCTGAAGATATTGATTTTCAGGATTGTATGCTTTGATGCCTTCGACTTGGTGTGAAGCAGGACCTGCAGTTCATGCGCCTTGTCCTCGTATCGGTCTCTCTCCGATCTTTTGTAATGCTTCGACGACCATATTGAAATGACCGGTATTTGAAAACTCTCTCGAGATGATTTGTCTCTGTCCGAAATAGATCACAACAGCAAACAGTAGGATCAGCGGAATAAATCAACGCAGCGCAAATTTCCAATATTTCCTAGGGAATTGTGCCAAAATCATAATCAGTGTTTGCAGTATCCGAACCGCTCGTGCGGCTCTAGAAAAGGTAGACATGACGGCGATTCCATAGAGTGATCCTCGTAAAAATCTTTCTCCCCGTGGTTTGTTTTTGAAACACAAGATGAAGAACAGTGGCCAAAACGCTACCAAGAAAAATCCTCGGCTGATAGGTCTCTCAAACAAAAACTGATTGCGGACGAGTCATTGATCGTAACGCGTATAATAGGCTGCAGGCGGTGCGATACCGACGTCGCCTTCGTAATTGAATTGATTGTATCCTGCGAACTTCAAGAGGTTTGGCATGAGCCGGATAACTCCCCATCGGATCAAACTTCCTATCAATAAGGTCTTCATAAGTCTACTATATCGTTTGACGAGATTAAATTCTCTCGCTCAAAAAAACACGATCGTGATGGTGAAGAATATGATGAAAATAGCGAATCCTATCATACTATATCTGACAGACATGATCCAGGTCCCGATTCCACTTCCATTGATAAATACGGAGACGAGAAAGCTCACGATGACCGTCGCAAGAAATACTCGGACAAAATTTTTCAAGGGAAATTTTTCAAAGAAAGATCTGAATTTTTTTTGCTTCCAAAAATATCGTCCCAGAAATCCGAGCAATCCGATGATGATAATTTCTTTCCACATCCAGAGTAATTTCCAGAATGTCCCATCCAATCAGAGTTTGAAGGTGACAAAGGTCTGGAGGAAAAACTGGAGAAGAAGTCCAATGAAAAATATTTTGGCTACGAGAGTGAGTGTGTTGATTATCTTGTTTGATGGTTCCATGATTCCATGACTGAATGATTAAAATACCGTCTCAGATAGCCCCATATCGTTTCAGATAGCCTCAGGTTGTAGTAATATTACAGCAATCTGTGGCAATATGTAGCAATCTGTGGCAATATGTAGCAATCTGTAGCAATCTGTGGCGTCCCGATTTGTCGGGACATGTATCTTAGTTTACAAATGTTTTGTTTACTTGGTAGAATAATAGGATGATGGTTATTGCAGCCAAAAGCCCTTGGATAAACCACGCTTTCATGACAATGGTCGTTTCATTGATACCTCTTTTTTCAAAGAGATGATGAAGCGGTGCGACCAAAAAGAGTTTTTTTTTGAGGTATTTTTTTCGGAATATCTGGAGAAAACTTGAGGTGAGATCGATGATGAAAAGCCCAAAGAGAATGATGAATGGGATGATGATACCGCTTCTCATATTGAGAAAGTAGAGGAGTGAAGCTATCAGTCATCATAGTGCAAACGCTCAGCTATCACCCATAAAGATCTTGGCGGGATGAATATTGTAAAACATAAATGCTACGAGCATACCGATGACGATAATCACTACGGTTGCAGCTATATAGGTTTGGTTGAAGAACAAAACGACTGCGAGAACAAACAGGATCATGGTCATCAATCCGCCTGCGAGTCCATCAAGTCCGTCGGTGATATTGATAGCGTTGACGATAGCGATGGTAACGAAGAAAGAAAGTATCGGATAGAATATTCCTAGTGATATCTTGCCTGCGATAGGCCGGAAATTGATATAATCTATTCATAGTCTGCTATAAAACCATCGGCTGATAAATGCTGAGAAGATGACCATACCGATGAGTTTCGCTTTGGCACTGAGTCATTTCACCGCGCCATGTCCTCTGATATTCAAGAAATCGTCGACGAGTCCTATCAGTCCCATACTAAAGAATCCGAAGAGGATGATATAGGTTTCTTGTCTATTGAATAGGGTATTGTTGATCCGTCAAAAATGTTGGAGAAGATAGGAAAGCCCTATCATCAGTCCCATGACCAAAAGAAAAATACCGCCTCACATCGTAGGGGTTCATTTTTTGTGTTCGTGGAGCTGGGTGAATATTTTGGATTTTTCTCCGGTGACGGCCGCTTCGCGGATAGTTTTGCCGAGTTTGAATTTTTTGAGGATGCTGATGTAGATCGGATAGAGTATCCAAGAAATGAAAAATGCGATCAATGCAAACATAATGATATTATTTAATTTTACTAACATGATTGGTATATAGAACCTAAAAGTGTTCGAAGTGGCTAAAAGTGTAGGCAAATGTAGGGGCCATTTCAAGCATAAATGATGACAAACATCTTGTCAATTTAGTTTTTGACAATTGAATAATAGTAAGTAAGTATTGCAAAATAAAAGGATATCTATAAAATACATTATGATTTTTAGTCAGATGTTTTACGATGCAGCACGAAGCTCTCCTGTATTCCCTGGATCACACCATCACCAAACAGCAGCTCCAAGATAAGGAGGAGATTTTGTATGACCAACAAAGATATGCGAAGATACAGGAACGAGTGCAAACAGAAAAGATAGGCGCGATATTCGCTGCAGAATATCAGAGATTCTCTCATATCAAACCACAGCCTTATATTGTGTATTATCTCTGAGATATTTCGTTACTCGACAAAAATATCCTCGGTATCGTGGGTCCGAGAAAGATGTCCTCCTACGGACAAAGGGTCGTAGAACAGATGCTCGAATGCGCTTCGGCATATGATATAGTCACCATTTCCGGTATGGCCGAAGGAGTAGATCAGCTCTGTCATTTGCTTTCTATTTCAACGAACATACCGACGATAGCAGTCTTGTGAGGAGGGCTCGGTCGATATGTCAAAAGACCAGAACGGACTATTATCCAACAGATTGTCGCTGCATGAGGGCTTGTGCTTTCCGAATTCAGACTACTCGACCAACCGACCAATTACTCTTTTCCGCAGAGAAATCGTATCATTGCGGGACTTGCAGATCGTCTGTTTCTCCCAGAGGCCGGCAAAAAATCCTGATCACTGATCACCGTCGAATATGCGCTTGCCATGAAGACGCCCGTCTATGCCACACCGAGTTCCATCTTTTCACCGACGAGCGAAGGCATCCTGCATCTCATAGAAACAGGGCAGGTGAAGCCGGTAGTAGATCTCAAACATTTTCTCCATCATCACTTTTCTCCCAAAGATATTTCTTCCAGGACATCAACGCCGATCGATTTGACTCCCGAAGAACAAGGCCTTTTATCTCTACTTTCTCACGATCACGGAAATTCTCTTCAAACATTAATCAGCTCTACTTGAGCAGATGTCGAAGACCTTATCCAGCTGCTCACGATGCTAGAAATCAAAGGGGTGGTGGCGCAAGAGAGCCCTGGGGAGTATGTGTTAATTTAACTTATTTTTTCTTTTTCAAACCCACCCCGAATAATTTATTTTTTTAATTCTTCTGATGACAGAAATAACGTACATACAATATAACAAATCAAATAAGGAACGAGCAAGATACAATAGAGAAAATCAAACTAAACCTGAAGAACTGCTACGAAGTGTTTTAAGAAAAAAACAATTGTGACAAATATTTTTGAGACAAAAGATGATAGATTCTTTTATCTTGGATTTTTATTGTTCAAAATTAATGTTGTGAATAGAAGTCGATTGAGAGAGTCATGAATATAATCAAGATTATGATATCCAAAGAGATGAAAAATTAAGACATATATGAGTAAAAATCATTAGATATAGAAACGAAGATGTTTTTAATAATTTAGAATGAGTACGTGAAGATATATTAGAAGAAATAAAAATTAGAAAAAATGAAGTTCATGGATAGTCAAATCCACCCCAACCCTCCTTTATCAAGGAGGGAGCTAAAAGACATTCCTCCCTTGATAAAGGGAGGTGAGGAGGGATTTGTTAAATATCAATAGAGGGGGTTTGTTAAAATAAAAATAAAAAAATATAAATCAAGGGAGGAGGTATCCGCCGATGCGGATGGAGGGTTTGCTAAAAAATAAATTAAAATAAACAAAAATAAAAAAGCCACCTTTACACGGGCGACTTAGTAATATGGAATTTTCTTTGGCTAGGATCCAAATGAACTGATTCCCTTTTTTGACGAAACAACCAGCGATAGTAACTTCATATTGAATTTCATACACTATTTCATATCTCTATAGCATACAAGCATCTTGTTTTTACTATTTTTTGCTGTTCGATGTTTTCCAAGAAAAATAAGAAACGCGCGTTCACGCTGATCGAAATGCTGATCGTTATCGTAATCATTGGTGTTCTCGCCGCGGCGCTTATCCCTAGACTTTCTAGTGCTAGAGGCAGAGCCAACGATGTCGCTCGTAAATCCGATCTCTCTCAAACAGCCGCAGCAATAGTTGCTTATCAGATAGATAATGGAAGCTTCATGAGTTGTTGATCTACTCCTACTGGATGTCCATTATCATCTATTTCCACAGGTTTGATATCAGCATGAATGAATAGTATTCCATCAGATCCTCAGTCTGATAAATCATTTCTTGGTCTAGGAACAACTATTGCAAATGGACAATATGGATATACAACGCTTACAAAATGATGAATATGAAAAAATGGATTTGTTATTATGGCAGGAACAGAAACAGAAGGATGATCAAATTATACTGTTTGAACTGGATTTTGAACTATAAATGCAAATACAGATTATAGTACAATAAAGTTATGTAAGTCATTTGATTCTACTTGTACACCAGCTGTGGCAGACTGAAATTGAAAGTGCTGTTATAATAAAACAGCTGATCAACTTAGATACATCTACCTCTACTAAAATTAAGATTACTTCCCCCGAAACGTCGGGGTCGCAATGACAAGATACAAAATAGCCCTGCAGTGATGCGGGGTTTTTCTTTATTTTTTTTAACAAATCCCTCTCCCTTCGGGTATCTCCCTTTACCCACATTCGTGGACACGTCAAGGGAGAAACGTCCCCTCCTTGATAAAGGAGGGTGAGGGTGGATTTGAAAAAATTTACATAATAATCACCTCAGGTTCTAGTTCTACTTCAAACAACTCTAGGACTTTTTTTTGAATAGATTGCGCGAATGCTCGTATCTCTGGACCGCTAGCTCCACCATTGTTGATGATGATGAGCGCGTGTTTATCGTAGGTGGCGACTGCTCATTCAGACCTACCTTTGAACCCTGCCAATTCGATAAGCTGACCAGCCGACAGTTTGAATCCGATACTATGCGTGCTGTCGTGCACTTCATTTCCTTTGAGCTCAGGATATTTCACTAATAATTTTTCATACTGCTCTTTTGTCACAATAGGATTCTTGAAAAAACTTCCTGCGGTTCCTATCTTGGTCCGATCGGGTAATTTGCTTTCTCTGATCTCTATGATGATATTCGCTACTTGCTGAGCCGTAATATCTGCGGGATCTATTCACAAGGTTCCGATGACGTTCTGGATATCGTTGTATTGGATGTTGGGTACATAGTCGTTTGTCTGTTTTTGGAGAGCGAAGGTGACAGCGGTGATGAGGACATTTTCTTTCAATTCATGTTTGAAAATACTTTCGCGATATGCGAATGCGCATGCTTCATTGCTCCATATCTTTTTTTCTCAGGTGCTGAGATCTATACCTTCTACTTCATGGATAATATCTTTGGCTTCTTTGCCATATGCTCCGATATTGCCAAAGGGTGCAGCTCCTACCGTGCTTGGGATGAGGACCATATTTTCTGCTCCGACATAGCCTTGTTCCAGTGTCCATATCACAAAATCGTGTCGCACTTCTCCTGCGGCTGCTTTGATATATACGATATCGTCTTCTTCTTTACTCACCTTTTTCCCCATCAAGGAATCTTTGATTACCAATCCGTTATAGTTTTTTGTGAAGAGGATATTGGCGCCGCTTCCGAGAATGAGATGTGGTTGTGTAGCAAAAACATCCGTTGAAATCAGATCATAGATGTCTTGTTCATGTTTCACTTCTACGAAAAAATCGGCCTGCACATCGACAGCGAAGGTGTTGTATGGCTTCAATGAAATGTTTTTTTGTATTTCCATAGTGATCGTTGAGTCGATAAAAATATTGAGTGTGGATTCCGGCTTTTTTTTATGGTCACGTCATTCCCGCGAAAGCGGGAATCCAATTGGCTATATAACAAGATGGATTCCCAATCAAGCCTGCCTGCGGTAGGCAGGTTGGGAATGACGTGGAAGAGTAATTAGGAATGAGATAAGAACGATTACAAAAAATCCCCAAACCGCTATGGTTCAAGGATATGGTTTTGAGAGAAATTATCAACACCTTATCTTTTGTACATCCTCTCTAATGCTCTTTCATAACTCAAAGAAAGTGCATGGATATCTGCATATATAGCCCCAAAAAGTCTCTCTAAGTCATCACTTGTTTGACATTCATGGTTGGTAAATTCCACTATATCAAGACGACGTATGGTTGACTCAAGCGAATCGGAAAGTTTTTTGTATTCTGCTTTAAATCAATCCAAAAAACTTAGAACGATGGACAATCTCTTCTCGATGTGTTGTACGTTCGCCTGTTGAAGAGATATAGCTTCTTTGATACGCAGATAGATGGCTCTTTCCTGACGATAATATTCATCCATAGTAGTGATGAAAGGAATCGCTTCCTTAGCGTACAAATGATTCAGTGTATTGATGATATCCAGATTTCTGACAATCTGATCAGCAAACTTTATGCTCTGATCGCTTATTTTTTCCTTGTCTGTTTGTGATGTAGTCGTTGAAGCAAAACCTTTGATGATTTGGTAGAGTGGAGGGTTCTTTTGTTCTTCCATTGAAACCTAAGAAAATAAACAAAAGTATTATATATATTCAAAGTACTATGTCAAGACTCAGATGCATTCGATATGATGGGTCTGTGGAAACATATCTACCGGCTGAATTTCTTTGATACTGAAACCTCATGCGACCAATAGTTCGATATCTCTGACCATAGTGACAGGATTGCAGGAGATATACAACAATTTGAAATCTGATTCTTTTTTCAAATCGCAAATCATCTGGACGACGTTTTTATGCAGACCATCCCTAGGCGGATCAATGATGACGAGACCGAGATTATTCAACTTATTTTTGATCTCAGGATTCTGGGTAAATGCTTTTTCTGCAGGATTCGCCAAAAATGTTACCTTATTTTCCAGCCCATTTATTTTGGCATTGTGTCGTGCATCAGTGATCGCTTCTTCTACGATTTCTATCCCCACGAGTTTATTTCATTTCCCGACTTTCAAAAAACTTATGCCTATACTTCCGGTTCCACAATAGAGATCGAGAATAGTTCCTTCGATATGACCTACCATACTCATCGCTTGGCTGAACAGCTGTTGGGCTCAGAGTGTATTGGTCTGAAAAAACGAGAAAGGGGAGACTCTGAAAGAGATTTCAGATGATTTTTCTGATGATTCCTGATGATTTTCATTATCGGTAGGAAGCGGATTATTTGAACTGTTTTTGAAGATAAGTTTTTCATAGATATGTCATTCACCCCAGAATGTTTTGGTCTCGCAATCCTGTGATCTGATGATATCGGCCAATCCGTTATTATACGTAATCACCAACGTGGTTACTTTGTTTTTCAACACTTCATCGGCTTTCAATGTATCTAAGAATCGGTTCCGTTGTTTGTCATTTTTCGTTTTCAAATTGTTGTCCGCGACAGCAAGATTTACGAGAAATTGGTCAGTATTCGTTCCTTGTCTGATTACGATATGTCTAAAGAATCCTTGATGCGTCATCTGGTCGTAAGCGGGGAGTCCTGATGATCTGCAGAGCTCTTTGATATGATTGTACAAGGTATTAGCTTCATCAGAGATAAGCGAACAATTGTCGATATCCACGATCTTGCTAAATTCGCCTTGCTTGTGGAAACCACAGCTCCGATTAGACAAAGCTTCATTCACTCCTTCTGTATTTTTGCTGATATATTTTCCAAAACTAAATTCGATTTTATTCCTATAGAATTTCTCTTGTGGTGATCCTATGATGGTGAGGATTTGCAGTTCCGATAGTTTTCTCTTCAGCTTGGTGAATGCATCGTTGACGATATCTTCTTTCAACTTCAACTGGTTCGCATAGCTGAGCATTTGCCGTTTACATCCTCCACAACCGACTTTCCAAACAGGCTTATCTGTTGTTTCCTTATCGAGCATCGAGAAAAAATGCGGACAGAATATTTCGCCGTCCACAATGTTTGGATCGAGTTCTATTATTTTTGAGATATGCGCTTCTATATAATCTTTCCTCTGTTTGACGATTCTCAGATCTACGATACTGCCTGGCAAGGCGCCTCATTTGATCAGGATTCTCTTGCCGTCACTCATTCTCGCGAGGCCTATTCACCCGTATCCTATCTTGTCTATCTTGATTCTGTTCAATATTTTCGCCATATATTTTCGCTAATTAAAGTCCTAAAGCTTTTCTTAATTTTGCCTGGATTTCTTCTATGGATCAGTTGGCATCGATGGTAATAACTTTGCCTAGTTCTTCGAAATGTTTGATGACTTTGAGCGTTTCGTTGATGAAAATATCTATTCTTTGTTTCATAGCTTCAGAAGTGTCGTCTGTGCGACCTTCGATTTTTGCTCTTTTTATCATTCTTTCTAGGGCGACTTCTTTTGGAAGCTCGAGATGAATGACCACAAAATCCCTTCCCATCTGTTCCATCTTTTGGCTGAAATATTCCGCTTGTTCAGTAAGTCTAGGAAAGCCATCTACGATAAGCTGTTTATTGTTATTCCCTGCTATCTTGAGTCCTATATGGATAAGATCATGCGTGATGAAATTATCAATCATTTTACCCACATTAACGGTATCTTTTATATAATTGCCTATCATATTGTCGCTAGACATCAATGATCTCAGCGTCTGTCACATTTCAAAATACACATGACTAGGCAAATCTTTCAATAGCATCTTGGCTTGCGTGCCTTTACCACATCATTGAATACCCAAAAAAACAAGATCTTTGTTCATGATTTTTTACAAAAAATATAAAACAATCTGACCGATACCAATATGAGAAGACTACTGATGTCTGGATTGTTTTCAACGAAATTATGCTAAACAAACAAAAAAACTCTTTTTCCAAAGAGCCCTTTTGATATAACTAATAGTGAATAACTAATAGTGAATAACTAATAGTGAATAACGAAGGATTTATCATATTATTATCTATAGGTACTTAGTAGAATACGATAGTTCATAGCAAAACAATTCCATCACTTTTCACTATTTACTGATTTTCTACCTCTTATTATCTATAGGTACTTAGTAGAATACGATAGTTCATAGCAAAACAATTCCATCACTTTTCACTATTCACTATTCACTGATTTTCTACCTCTTATTATCTATAGGTACTTAGTAGAATACAATAGTTCATAGCAAAACAATTCCATCACTTTTCACTATTCACTTTTCACTATTCACTGATTTTCTACCTCTTTGACCGAGTTGGTCCTTTTCTCGCTTTTTTGAGACCTGGCTTCTTTCTTTCCTTGATTCTTGGATCTCTTTTGAGCAATCCGTATGGTTTCAAGGTAGGTCTGAGTTCGCTGTCCCATTCAACCAATGCTCTTGCGAATCCTAGCTTGATAGCATCAGCCTGTCCTGCTATTCCTCATCCATTGACGACAATCTCTGCGTCGAATTTCTTGAGGTAGTCAGCACCTAGGGTATTGAGCGGTGAAAGGGCTGCTTCTAGGAGGTAGAAATTACCACCGAAGTATTCAGCCAATGATTTTTGTGAACCATTGGACGTCTTGATGATGAAGCTACCGCTTCCTTTTCCAAAAAGTTTGACAACAGCTGTTGTCTCTTTTCTTCTTCCTATAGCATAGGTGTATTCTGTGTTTGCCATTATTTAGATAGGGTAATAGGTTTAAAATGATCATATTGAGTAGTAGTTCAGACAACAACTTTCATTCTCTTAATTCTCTTGTCTCTGAGCTTATTTTTGGAAATCATTCCTCTGACAACTGCAGTAAGCAATCTTGCTGGATTCTTTTTCATAAGAATATCCCGAGTCACTTCTTTGAGGTTTCCTTTGTATCCGCTGTAAGAATACATGAGATTTTGCTGAAGTTTTTTTCCCGTTACTTTGATCTTGTCGATGTTCTCTACAAGTACAAAATCACCCGCATCCCGGAAATCAGAATAATATGCCTTGTGTTTTCCCAAGAGCAATTTAGCGATATCTACTGCGAGTCTTCCAAGTACTTTACCATTAGCATCGATTCTCCATCGTATCCTATTCTTGTCCATGTCCGCTGGCTTTACTCGGAGCGTCTTGTTGAGGTCTTTTTTTGTGAATTCCATAACTATAATGATTAAATGATTAAATGTTGAATTGATAAATTGACTAGGTTCTAAGTTCTAAAGTAATTTAAGCATTATTTTCTGAACACCATCACCTACTCTGAATCATAATTTGTAATCAGCTACAAAGCTTGTCGTATTCCCTGCTTCGATATATTTAGGCAACAATATATTCAACACCTTTTTTCCTTCAGGTTCACCGAAGATTTGAGATTTGATGAATCTGATGCTTTCTCTTCTTGCATCCTTGGGATCAAGTTTTTTGTGTAATCTCACAAGATGCGAGAAAAACGAATCCACTTCTCACTTGAGGACTTTAGCCCTTTTGGGAGTAGTAGTGGTCTTTCCATTCTTTACGAGGTTCGTCAAGAGCTGTCTCACAAATATTTGCCTCTTTTTCGCTCATGTATCCAACTCAATCATTTTGCTTAACTTATGTCTCATGGAACAAATATAATATAATTAAAATTTTAATGCTAAGTTCTAAGTGTTAAGTGCTAAGTTCTAAGTGTTAAGTGCTAAGTTGAAGGAATATTTTATTTAACATTTAGCATTCAACATATAACATTCGGCGGTTTAGCCGATAAGTGCTTTGTCGATATTTGCCAATGCGCTGTTGATCTCATCGATAGCTTTTCTACCTACTCATTTCATAAGCAAGAGTTCGCCTTTTTTCTTCTTTTCGAGATCTTCTACATACAAGATATTGTTTTTGATTAATGCATTTCTTGTTCTTTCGCTCAATGGCAAGGCATCGATAGGCATAGTCTTGATATTGGTCTCTTCTTGGAATTTATCTTGTGCTCTATCAAGATCTTCAATGTCTACAAGAAACGATCTATCGATATAGATATTATCAAAGATGAATAGTTTAGCGTAGGAAGCTAATACTTCTCATGCAAACATTACAATTTCTTTTGGAGACACTCCCTTGAATCGTGATCTTATTTCAAGTACTAGGAGATCCTTGGTTGCTCCCGTGAAATCTTCTATAACTTCTTGTACATCGTATTTTGCGTAATCAATAACTTTGAATTCATTGTCGATCAAGAGCATATTTGCATCAACATCTTCATCTTTTCTATCGCGTGATCTAAGATAATCAACACTATAATATCCGTATCCTTTCTCTATTCTGATGTCTATATTCAATTCCAATGATGGATCGGTAATCTCAAAAAGCTCTACATCGTCATTTAACAATTCTATACCTGCAGGCAACTTGATGTTGCTAGAAGCGTATATTCCTATCCCTGAAAATCTTTGGGATATTCGTTGGATATTGTCGACTTTTTCATCCACTTTGAAGCGGAGCGTCTTGAAGTTTAACATCATATCTATTACTGATTCCTTTACTCCATCTATAACGTGGTATTCATGATTGACTCATTTGATCTTCAATCCCGTAATAGCTCCCCCAACACTATATCACAAAATAATTCTTCTCAAGGCGTTTCCAAGGGTCTGTCCAAATCCTCTCGGTAAATATTTTACCTCAAACTTGGTAGTCCTATCATCTAGTTGTGAGACAATAATCTTTGGAGCTCAGATGAAATTTTGTATATCCAGCATGCAGAGTAATAAAGAGTAAAAATTTTTTGTTTAGTATTATATCAGTAATATACCAAAGCATAGGTCTTGATAGACTATGCTCTCGCATAAAACTCGATAACTTTCAAGAGATCAGCGGCTAATCCGATTTCTCCTACTTGAGGATCACTGAGAACTTCAACGGTATTGCTTACTTTGTCCAATTTTACCCACGAAGGAAGTTTACCTTTGTTTTCTGCAGCATTTTGGCTGTAGAGAGCAGAATCCTTCAATTTATCTTTGAGACTGATTTTGTCTCCTATAGAAACAAATGATGATGGGATGTTGTGTTTCTTTCCATTCAACAAGAAGTGACCATGATTGACCATCTGTCTTGCTTGCATGATAGTTTTTGCAAGTCCTGACCTTAGGATAGTAGAATCCATCCTTCTTTCCAAGAATTGAAACAAAGCAGTATCGTGAGTGATATTCTTGTTCTTTGAATACTTAGCAGCAATCTCTTTTACGAGTCTGACAAATTGTCTTTCTGAGAGCATATACATTCTCTTGAGAACTTGTTTGTTCCTCAAAAGCTTTCCGTATTCGGAAGATCTCTGCATATTGCCACCATGTTGTCCTGGCAAACTCCTATTTTTTTTCACGTTATACTTTTTAGATCCGAAGAGATCTACTTGTTCTCTCCTGCATAACTTGAATTTTGGTCACGTATACCTCATACCTAAATTAACAATTAATAATTAAAAATGAATAATGAATAATGATGGTATGTTTTTATATTTCTGAATTCTGAATTATACATTCTGAATTGATATTATACTCTTTTATGTCTTCTTCATTTGCATCCACCAAATTGGATAGCAGTATCTTCTTTGATATATTTGATATCGATAAGTCCAATTTCATTGACAGCTTTGAAGATTCCGTCTCTCGCCAATCCAGCTCATCTGAAGATGATACCAATCTCTTTGAGTCCAAACCCTTGTGCTTCTTTCAAAAGTTGTTTTGTCAAAAGTTCAGCAGCATATGGTGTGCTTTTTTTGCTTCCTTTGTATCCGAGTTTCCCTGTTCAGCCTCCGAGCACCTTGTTCCCGTTCTCATCTACGAGGGTAAGGATGGTATTGTTGTCAGTAGTCTGTACATGAAGCACTCCAGAATCTATTTTGAGATCTTTCTTTTTCTTTGGAGTAGCAGTTTTTGCTTTTGCAGCAGCAGTAGGTGTAGCCATTTAATAAACAATAATAAGTGATAAATATAACATTCAGTGTTAAGTTCTAAGTGTTAAGTGCTAAGTTAAGGATTTTTTATTTAACATTTAGCATGTAACATTTAGCATTATTATTTTTTAAGTACTGGTCTTACTTTTGATCTTCCCATAAGTTTCTTTGCAGTCTTTGCGTTTTTTCTGGTCAACTGTCCTCTCACGGGCAATCCAAGGTTGTGTCTCATACCTCTATAACATTTGATTTCTTTCAATCTTTTGATGGCAAATGCTACTTCCCTTTTGAGGTCGTTTTCGAGGATGTATTTTTGGATTTGTTCGAGAATCTTTTTTTGTTCGTCTTCGCTAATATCCTTTACCTTTGTCATGTAAGGGATTTTTGCGTTTTCGAGAATAGTCTTGGATCTTTTGAGTCCAATACCGTAAACAGAAGTGAGTCCAATCCAGATGGATTTATTTTCTGGTAAAACGTGTCCTGATAGTCTAAACATGCGAGTATAAAAACAATAAATAAAATTATCCTTGTCTTGCTTTGTGTCTAGGATTCTTTTTGCAAACTACATACAGTATGCCTTTTCTTTTCACTATTTGACAGTACATACACCTTTTGTGGAGAGAAGATTTAACTTTCATTTTACAGTGATTAATACTAAATAAAGTTTGTTATTTTTTGTAATCATTATATCTGAATATAATCCTTCATTGGCTCATGTCGTATTGATTGATTTCCATTTTTACTCGATCTCATTGGATGATTGAGATGTTGGATTGACTCATCCTTCAAGATTTTTTGCAACGGACAAGGGTATCAACATCCTTGAGCTTCACCTTGAAAAATCATGCAGGCAAAACTTCGAGGACTTCTCCGTCTCGTTCCAAAACTCATTCTTTACCCATTGATGTCGATTTTTTTAATCTCTAAAAGCGATTGATGTGCTCTAAACCCAATCGTTCTTTGATATCTATTTTTTCTTTTGAACTTGATGATTCTCATTTTGTCGCCTTTCTGATTTTTGCTAACTACACATTCCACTTTCGCTTTAGCGATATATGGAGCACCTACAATCACCTTGTCAGCTTTGTCGTCAAATGCGAGAAGAACATTGTCGATGATCATTTTTTCTCCTTCGGCCAAATCTACGTTGTCGACAGTGATAATGTCGCCTTCTTGTACGATATATTGGTGTCCTTTGAGTTCTACAACAGCATACATCCTTAATTTAGAATTTATAATGTAAAATTTGGAATTATACTACACGATCTTACCCAACTGAGCAAGTGTGTTATATTTTTTCTTATTTGTTCTATACGCATTAGATACGATAGCTTTGAGTCTTCTATATCTTCTAGCACCAGGAAATTTGAACGACACGAATTTTCTATATCGTTTGGTGTTATAGTGCTTTTGTTTCTTGGCTTTGTCCAAAATGTGAGATGCCCGGAGCTCTTTTTTGTAGAAAGAAATCATTCTTTCATTGGTATTGAGATCTCAGGTCCTTCGTACGGTGAATCCCATGAATTAATTTTTTGTGAATAAAAAAATGCTTTTAGCCGTGTGAATATATAATTATTCCATCAAAATGCAAGACTTTTTTGCACAATTGTGCATCTTACTAAGTATTCATTTCGACGTCTAAAGCGTTGGCTCGCAGCTGGAATAGGGTCCTTTTTGAGGGGACAGGCCGTCACATAAGCGCAAAAGCGCTTGGGTGGGTTCATTATTGGCTACGAGGTAATATGTTTGCCCGGTAATAATCATCTCTGGGCGGGTATATTTAACAATCGTTAAATAATTTTGTTATAGTTGCCCGGAGCCGGAATCGAACTTGCCTGCGGCAGGCAGGCCGGCATATAAGAGCATTACATTATAATTGCCCGGAGCCGGAATCGAACCGGCACGATAGTAATATCGCAGGATTTTAAGTCCTGTGCGTCTACCAATTCCGCCATCCGGGCAGGTAAGTCTGGGAGTGAATATTCAATTCCGCTCCCGCAACTTCGTGCGGGATGCTCAATCTTGCTGCCAAAACCGTTTCGCATTAGCTCACGTTTTTGGGCAATCTTGGCACATCCGGGCAGAAAAAAACAACCGTAGCGGTTGTTTTATTTTACAACTTCTGCATAAATCTTGTCAAATACTTCAGGGAAAGCGACTGCAATATTGGAAAGTACTTTTCTGTCGAGTACAATGTTTTTTGCTGTCATGCTTCCGATGAATCTGCTATATGAAGATCACTTCTCTCTAACAACTGCAGACAATCTTTCAATCCACAATTTTCTGAAGTCTCTTTTTTTCTCTTTTCTGCTTTTGTAAGCGTGTTGTCATTGTTTGACAAGCGCCAATCTGACTTGCTTGTATACATTGCTTCTTCCGAGTCTGAATCCTTTTGCAAGTTTTAAGAATTTTTTGTGTCTTCTTTGTCTTTGAAGTCCATTTGTTACTCTTACCATTTGACTTATTGGTTATAAGGAAATAAAGTTTTTACTTTTTTGACATATGTTTTGGATAAGGATACGCCATATCCTTCACTTTTGTTGTTTTTTCCTTTGTTGGTCAAAAGGTGATTGTTGCACGCTTTATCGAACAATACTTTCTTGGTTTTTCCTTTGGTGATCTTGAATCTTTTTGCTGCTCATGAATGAGTCTTTAACTTTTGTGCCATTAGTAAACGGGTTATTTACTGAATAAAATGATGCTGTATCCTTGTGCTTCCTGTTTGGGAGTTTCGAATTGCGATTTTCCATAGTCTGCCAGGTCGCCTTTTATTTTTGCGAGTTTTTCAATAGCCTTGTTTGCATAAATTTTCTCTCTTCCCTTTAATTTGATGAAGAACTTGACGTTGTATCTGTCCTTGAGGAATTCTATCGCTTTCTTTATTTTCATCTGAAGATCATTTTCTCCAATCGCATAATTAAGTTTTATTTCCTTGAGTACGGTCGGCTTCATTGTCTTCTTCTTCTCTTTGTCGTCTTTGGATTTTTGATACATATATTTTCCGTAATCTACTATCTTGACGGTCGATGTCATGGTCTCTGCATCATATCTCATCTGTACTAAGTCTTTTCCTTGTTCTTCTGCCATCTCAAGTGCTCTCTTCCTAGGGAATGTTCATAGATTGGCTCCGGTATCGTCGATGATGACGATATTTGGCGCCTTGATCTGTTCATTAAGGTACACCATAAACACTCTATCTTTGTTGAAGGTATTGCTTGGTCTTGTATCCATACAGATGTAAGAAGGTAAAAGCAAATATTCACTCCTGCCTACGGCAGGCAGGCCCGGCGTGGAAGTCGAATTTACCAGCCTTTGGCTGGCGCGCGATCTCCACAATAGAGAGATTTCATAATCTTTTTTATTCGCTCCCGGCGGGAGTCGAACCCGCGATCTCCACCGTGAGAGGGTGATGTCCTAAACCACTAGACGACGAGAGCGTAGCTGTTCGCTTGGATGTTTTTATATGTGTATATGCTATTTGTTTTGATATGATATATACTTTACCCCCGCCAAGAATCGAACTTGGATCCACAGCTTAGAAGGCTGTTGTTCTATCCATTTAACTACGGGAGCGTAGCTTCTAAACTCGGACATTGATATTAAAACGTAAATGTATTTTCTATCAATAATTCGGATCCACCAAAGGTGTATAAACTTGGATCTACCCCGAAGGGTCGGGGTTGTTCTATCCCTGCCTACCGCAGGCAGGCATTTAACTACGGGAACATAGATTCACACATGTGTAGGTATATACATTTGGACCCTAGGGGATTCGAACCCCTCACCCTCCCGGCTAGCCGGGATGCTCTACCAAATCTAAGAATCCATGATATATTCAATATAGTTTCTGTCTTTTTGTTTTTTGATGTAATACTCCATTTGTCTTGCTTCAGTTATTGTTGCAAATGTTTTATGCCACAATAATTCTATTGGTCTTACATGTTTAGTTGAAGTTACTTGTCCTTTTTGATGTTGTTGTAATCTTCTTTGAAGATTGTTTGTGCTACCAATATAATATTTACCATTTTTGAGCTTCAGCACATAAACAAATCATTCCATACTGTTGCTTGGTATATAAATTATACATTTGGACCCTAGGGGATTCGAACCCCTCACCCCCTGCGTGCAAAGCAGGTGCTCTACCAAAATGAGCTAAGGGCCCATAAATGGGCAATGATATTTTTTGTTTTTTTTTATTTGGATTTGAATCGTTCACCCTCCCGGCTAGCCGGGATGCTCTACCAAAATGAGCTAAGGGCCCAGGTAATGTATTAACTTGGGGAGAGTAGGATTTGAACCTACGTAGCCGTGAGGCGTCAGATTTACAGTCTGATGCAATTGACCACTCTGCCATCTCCCCGTAAAGGTGTTATTGAATCGCTGGTACAGTAGTTAGACCTCAAAGATTTTCTGTCGGTGAGGTAGTAGGAATGACTCCAAACAATACCAATAATCAGATAAGCACAATACCGAAACCAAAGAGAATCAAACCATTTCTGGTTCATCAGAGATTCCTTTCAAATCGATCGATCCTGCCGAAGATATCTGCGATGTATGCAGAGAAGTAGACGACGGCTCATCACATCGCTGCGATGGCTAATCCGAAAATGATCTGTTTTGCCATATCTTTTGCTGAAGAAATAAGTAGCGGACAACGGGACTCGAACCCGTACGAACAGAGCTGAAGTCTGCTATGCTACACCAATTACATCATATCCGCATATCCGCAATTAAACTAACAACAAAAAAAACTTCGTGGGATACATATATAGATATCTAATATAAAATCAAGCGTATTTATCACATTATGGATGTTTTTTTATCCTTAATCCAGCTGTTTTAAATGAATTCAATGGTAAAAACTGTTTTTTATAAGGTTTTTGGGTTTTATTTAGAACTTTTCCATATAGATTCTTTTGTATCCGAGTACCGTGAGTTTGGAGACAATATCATCAATAGTTTCAGGTTTTCAACAGAGGTAAAATTCCGTATTGGAATCAAAATGGTGTTTGACAAAATCTATCCTTCAGGAAAGATATCCGGGAATAGCTTCCTGGGAAATATATATTTCATATCAGAGTCCGTGGATTTTTTTGATCCTATCTTCATAGAAAAGATCCTTTTTGTGCGATACAGAAAAGAAAAGTTGTTTTGTAGTGGTGCAGTATTTCGCCATATTGATGAGCGGGACTATTCATACTCATGTACCGATAAATACTTTGGGAAATTGGGTATTTTGTACGACAAAATTTCCGAAAATACCTTTGATTGTGATTTCGCTCCCTATAGGAGTTTTTCTGATGACCGAACTTCCTCTGCCATGTTCAGAGAGTTTTATGGTAAAAACAAGCATGGTTTTTTCATTATCAGTATCTTGATCAACAATAGAGTACGTTCTTTGGAAGGGTCATTGTTCATCTTCAAATAAGAATAATGCCCACTGTCATGGAACAACCTTAACTTCTGTATATGTTTCAATACAAAACTCCATGACAGTATCTGTCAACATCTGGCGATTGATAACTTTGGCTTTTATTTCTTCTGGAATCATAATAGACCTAAGGGATTAGATATCCAACAAACTTTGTATTCTAAGAAGAGCAACTTGTTCTTCTAATTTATCTTGGAGATAGGTAAATAATGCTCCATATTTTCCTGTAGTCAAAGCTCAAATTCTGCTGATAAATGTATCCAAAAAGGTGATTTTTCATGAAATATTATTTGGATATTTAGTATCCAATTTTGCCATAAACGCGACTACAAGTCCGTCAATCATTGTCTTAAGGCTTGTTGTTAATGTGGTAGTAGTTGTTGTGTTCGTTGTCGTAGTTGTTGTATTGTTGATAGTAAGGGTTACGACATTGCTACAATATCTATTCATATCTTCCATAATAGCACATACTCTATAATAGTAAGTTCCATTTGATGGGTTGTTTTCTACAAAGCTTGTCTGAGATCTATTAGAGATAGCAGTAACATATCCGTCTTCTGGATACACAGGAGCATTGTTGGTAGCTGATTTAACGACTTTGTATCGTTTCATCCCATTTGTGGTGATGACGTCGATATTTGCTCGGGACATGGAAACTTTACCATTGGCTTGTGTGGCTTGAAAATTCAACGCTGTTTTCAATATAGGCGTTTTGTATTCAGACCCATAATTGGTGTAGGTTCCAAAACATACCGCAGAGAGTCATACAAGCACAAGACTTGCAAGGAGAATTTTTTTCATTTTTCTTAAAAATAAAAAGATAAAAAAGATTATGGAAGCTGACAACCAGCTTCATTAGCTAAAGTAGATAACTCTTGTAATCCTTCTAAATAATTTCCGGAGCCGATTTCTCGAGTAGGAACTCCTTTGAGATTAGCACAACGCTCAAATTCTTGTGTACATTCTACGTAGTTGATGTACTGGAAGCTATCACCAAACATTTCTTTTTGACTTTGACAATGTGGACAAGTAACGCTACCATACATGATAGCTCATTTTTCAGTCAGACATTTGGCGAATTCGTCGAGATTTTTTGTTTGTGTCGGTTGGCTGCAACCGGCCAAAAATAGTGATGCGAAGATTCAGAGTAAAACAATCCTTTTCATACTACTATATATAAGAGGTAAAATAGAACACAAAAACATTGTAGGAATTTTTTGACATTGTTTCTATACCATATACGAGTATATTGATACATTGTGACAACAAAATAGAGCATCCAAACCAATTCGAATTGACATTATGCAAGAGAGAGAATAATAGACAAAAACACTTTATCATATTATTGTGAATGGAGCAAGTTTTTTTTGCTACAAGTGCTCTTTATACTAATATCTTACAGATAAAATTCTCCTTTATGATATTTTTTTGTCTATTGCTTTCAACCAGAAAGATATTTGACAATATTACTAGTTCGGACTATAATTGAGATGTCTTTTATTTCCCGCATATTGTATGGAATTTACAAAAGACGAGTATTACAAGCTTTCTCCTCAAGAGACATTGAAACAGCTTGAGACATCTTTTGATGGTCTCGAAAAAAAGGATGTGCCCACGAGAGAAAAAATCTATGGAAAGAATATGTTAACCTGAATCCGCAAGACTCCGCTCTTGTTCAGATTTTTCAGGCAATTCAAAGATATCCTTATAATCCTCCTGATCGCAAGCGATATCATTTCGTTTTATCTCCAGGATTATAGGGGAGTGACGATTTTGACGGTCATCATACTAATCAATGCTATCATAGGGTATATCCAGGAAGCGAAAGCAGAAAAGATCATGGAGTCGCTCAAAAAGATGATTCACCCCAACGCAAAAGTGAAAAGGAATAGTATCATGATAGAAGAGCTTGCGGAAAAATTAGTCCCGTGAGATATTGTCTATGTAGAAGAATGAGATAGTATTCCGGCTGATATGAGAATTATCCAGGAGTCTGAATTTCAGACAAATGATTTTTCTCTGACAGGAGAATCCAATCCTCAGAATAAATTCACGCATGAAATACCGGGCGACGTCCTGCTCTCCGAAAGGAATAATTGTGTGCGGATGGGAACGACAGTGGCGACTGGTAATGCGCGATGTGTAGTGTTCGCTACAGGCATGAATACTCAGTTGTGAAAAATAGCAAATCTGTCTCAAGAGCAAATCCCTGAAACGACTCCGCTCCAGATGGAGATGAAAAATATTGCAAAAAAACTTACTATAGGAACTTTGATTTTGTGAGTGATCCTGATAATCGTGTCTTTGCTTGCACATCTCACACCGAGAGAGGCATTCATCTTCGCAATAGGAATCTCTGCATCGATGATCCCTCAAGGATTGCCTGCGCAGGTGAGTATCGCATTGTCATTGGCAGCATGAAGGCTCGCAAAAAATAGGGCAATCGTCAAACAACTATCATCTGTAGAAACACTCTGATGTGTGAATATCATTTGTACCGACAAGACAGGAACACTGACAAAAAACGAAATGACGGTCAAACATATGCGACTCGGATTTCATGTCTATGATGTAGAGGGTGATGGATATGAACCTAAAGGGAATATCATTGACTCACAGACTACACATCCAGAGAGCGATGAATTTTGAATCACTCGAAAACATTTTTTTCATACATTGTTTTTGGATTCCAACGCAAAAATACACGAACCCGACGAAGAGCATCTCACCCGATATGCTATGGGAGATCCTACAGAGGCGGCACTGATAAGCTTGGCACAAAAAGCAGGATTTAATACAGACAAACTCAATCAATCTTATATTCAGCTTCATCAATACGGTTTCGATTCCGTGAGAAAAAGAATGTCTTCTGTCCGTATGGTTGATGAAAAAAAACATCTCTATGTGAAATGATCGCCTATCAGTGTCATGGAAAAATGCACACAGATCTACGACGGAAAGAATGTTAGAAAGATAACCGATGAAGATAAAAAACAGATAAAAATATATATTGAAAAGAATGCGAATGATGCTATGAGAAATTTAGCTATGGCGTATAAGTCATTGGAATATTATGATGCAACACAAAAATGGAAGGATGTAGAAGATGATTTGATATTTCTTGGATGTGTGAGTATTATCGATCCACCTAGGGATGAAGTACCTGCTGCAGTCCAATCAGCGTTTGATGCGAAAATAAAAATCATCATGATTACCTGAGATTATGGACTCACCGCTGAAGCGATAGCTAGACATATAGGATTGGAAGATGGGGAGAAGGCAACGATGGTAGCAGGAGAAGAGCTAAATAGTATTTCTGATATCCAGCTCGTACAAATATTACAGAAATCGTGATCGATTATATTTTCGAGAACATCACCCGAAGATAAATTGAGAATAGTAAATTTACTAAGAAAGACCCACAATATCGTAGCCGTCACTGGCGACGGAATCAACGATGCGCCAGCGCTCAAGGCTGCGCATATCGGAGTCGCTATGGGAAAGACAGGAACTGATGTTGCCAAGAACGCATCAGAGATTGTGTTGCTCGATGATAGTTTCCATACACTTGTCTATGCGATAAAAGAAGGAAGAATTATTTTCCAGAATCTAAAAAAAACTATCATCTCCTGTATCACGTCGAATGGAGGAGAATTGTTTACCGTGTTACCATCGCTTGTATTGAGGGCAATCCGATGAGTGCCGATGGCCATCACACCATTTCAAATCTTAGCGGTGGATATGATTGGAGAGATGTGACCGTTGACTGCGCTTACTCGAGATCCTGCACAAAAAAATCTCATGAAAGAATGACCCAGAAATGTCACCAACCACATCATCAACAAAGCGGTAATTATAGATTTACTTTTTTCTTGAATGTTGATGTGAGCGATAGCGTTTACCAATTACTTATTTTACTTTCTTACTCATGGATTTACGTTTGCTACCTTTAGTATGGAAACATTACATTATCCTATAGCGACATCGATTACTTATACGAGCTTGATGTTCTGTCAGTTCGCAAATATATTTTCTCGTAGAGCAGGAACAGCATCAGTGTTCACTTCATATATCCGATCAAATAAAAAATTATTGCTGATGGTGGGAATCTCTCTTGGATTGATTATGACGCTCATTTACATTCCTATCGTACATACCTATTTCTCATTCGGTGCAATGAATCTTATAGATCGATTGTTCCCTATCATAGGAGGAATAGTATTTTTGCTAATCCATGAGATAAAAAAATATTTCCAAAGAAAAAAACTATACAACAAACAATAAACAGTATGATTTTCTCTGTTAATTATTAAAGAAAACCGTATATAGAAGATAGGTATTTTATCTTATTACCATACATGAGATGAGAAAAACTTTAGAGAACCTTGCCAAAGCATTTGTCGGTGAGTCCCAGGCGAGAAATCGTTATACGATGTATGCAAGCATTGCGAGAAAAGAATGATTGCTCCAGATATCAGAAATCTTCTTGACGACCGCTGAACAGGAAAAAGAACATGCAGAACGATTCTTTAAAATGATTCAACTCGTGAAAGAAAAATTAGGTGAAGATATCGAAGAAGTGATGATAGATACCGCAGTATTTGTCAAAAGGTGAACAACCTTAGAAAACTTACAATATGCTATCGATGGAGAACATCATGAGTATGGTGATCTTTATCCTGAATTTGCCAAAATCGCTGACGAAGAATGATTGCCAGAAGTGGCTGCGAGAATTCGCGCGATTTCTCATGCAGAAGAACATCATGAAGCAAGATATATAGCACTTCGCGATCAGTTGGCTGCAGGCACCTTAGCTGCAAAAGCTGAAGATATCGAACGGATGTGTACCAAGTGCGGATACGTGCACAAAGGAAAAATGCCACCAGCAAAATGTCCATCATGTGATCATGAAGCGAATTATTATGTGGTAAAATGTGAAGTATATTAAGATAGTTTCATTACAAAAAGACTCCACATCGGCGGAGTTTTTTTGTTATTTATGAAAAACTATATGCTCTTATTCTCTCCGCCTCTCAATGTTCGGCTTGTCGTCTTAACTGCAGCATCACCCAATTGTTCGAGTGACAACTTATTTTCCTTCACTAATTTCTGGACTTTGAATCTATCTATCTCCATAGCTTCATTCAACAATCCCAACTCACCCAAAATCTCTTTCACTTTGTCCTTATCTTCGATGCTGATATTCTCGGCTTTGGATGCGGATATTTTTCCCGTAGTTCCAAACAGCTTCAACAAATCATGCTGCTCCAGATATTCTATCAATAAGATTTTTATCAGATCCTTATCATGTTTTGCTTGAGATTCTTTTTTGGATAAATCGACATATTCATCGACCAATCCTTTCACGGTCTTCTCTCCCAATTCTCCTCCGACGACTTCATCATCAAACTTCAGATGTGCCCATAACGGACAGAGAGAATAGTACTCACAGTACCTACAAAAATTATTTTCCTTCGGCTCAAAACATTTTTTGTCGCCCATATTATACGCAAACTTTTTGGCTTCAATTTCAGAAATAGTGTCTGCATATTTTTTCGTGACGGTAGTCAAAAGGTCATCCGTGATTTCCCATTCGTCCATCAAGTCAAAATGAAGATAGTGCAATCTGGCTTTGATATGTTTAAAATATTTCGCATAATTCTGTTGAACTCAGAGACCATATAACGTAAGTTGTTCCCTATATTCTTCCTTACTTTCTACGGGAAGATTTTTGTTCGTCTTATAATCATTGATGACAAAGGTCTCTCCTTCTTTATCCAATCTATCGATAAACCCGCGGAATTTTGTCTGATCATTCAATTCAAAAATTATTGATGCTTCGGTAGCTACGACACTGATATTTTCGAACGGACTATACTTGTCGTAATAGTTTGCGACATAATGAATACCTCTGCGAATATAATCTTCAAGCGTCTGTTCTCATTTTAGTTGCAATTCTTTTTCTTTCGTCGTTTCAGCGATTTCACTCTCTCGTTGCTCCTTAAATTTCGCCAAAAATTCATCCTTGCTCGGGATTTTAAAGACATTTATCTGATTATACAACCATTCCAATGTTGCGTGGACGCTATGCCCAAGAATCAAATCAGGACTCGATTCAAATTCTTTTTCCTGTATTTTGTCGACGTATTTATATTGGTACTTGCGCGGACATTGGAGGAAGGTTTGGGTTTGTGAAAAGGAATAGACAGTCATCGGAACTAATTAATAATATAAAAATAAATCCTCCTCCCTTTGGGCACCTCCTTTAGCCCCGCTTTGTGCGGGGTAGACGCCAGAGGAAGTTGTGAGAGCCCCCCTCTTTGCTAAAGAGGGGTTAGGGGTGATTTATGTTTGCTTGTTTTATATTTTTTCAAAGCTGGTTTACAAGTAATGGATATAAAAAAAGATTTCGGAAATCCCGAAATCTTCAAATAGTTACCAAACAATAGTAAGAATACCTTTCAATCTACCTTCCCACTCTTTGTTAAGTGTGATGATGTATTTCTCTTTGAGCAGTCGTTCTACTACTCTAATCCAGGTACCAATAGTTTGGTTTGGATATCGATTTGAAAGGAGATTATTAAGCTGTGTTATTGATTCGGTTGGTGGATACCCATGCAAGTACCATCCTACTGATCTGTTTGTTAATTTGATATCTCCCTTTTTTTTCCATGGTTTGATTTCATCGTAAGGAAATTCTATAATACATTCTTTTTGATTATCAATTCTCGCATTTTGGATTTTAGCAATAATTTCATTGTATTTCTTTTCTGCAAGTTTATCGATTTCTGTTTTCCACTCGATGTGTTCAAAGCCGCTTACTAAGTATTGTAAATCTTTAATAATTAGTTTACGAAAAGTTTCCCATGTATTTTTCGTATCCAAATTTTGTAATTTACTTTCAAGTTTTATTGGATCAATATTAAGTAATGTAACTAAAGAATTAATCTCGCTGTATTTGTTTTTTGTTTTCATATGATTATTTTTTTATGTTTTCTTTGAAGAAGTATATATATTTTATATAAAAAGTCAATAAAAGTAATTTTAGCTTGATGACTGATATATTTTCTATAAATACCACCTAGATTAAGAATTTTCAAGATAAATTAACAAAAATTAAAAGATACATATTTTTTCAAAGCTGGTTTACAAGACAGAGAAAAGTTCGCACCCGGGTGCGAACTTTTTACTTTACTATATAATGATATATTTATT